>Ga0105242_10000777_pt1 | contig 24800 bp, 15 predicted proteins | sample KBSM24metaG_FD_81521 | JGI IMG/M metagenome (GOLD analysis project Ga0105242, IMG submission 81521) | Miscanthus rhizosphere microbial communities from Kellogg Biological Station, Michigan, USA - KBS M2-4 metaG | ecosystem: Host-associated > Plants > Roots > Rhizosphere > Soil | place...
CGGATCGAGATCGGTTGGGCCATCCCACAATAATTCGATGCCCAATTCTTTCGCGGCTTCGTCGGCGCCCTGCTTGCAACTCACAAAGTAAGGATCGCCTTTCGCCTTGGGCATCATCGCGATGACCGGCTTGCGGCCGTTTGTGGGTTTGGCCGATGCGCCGGCGCCTCTTAACTCCTGCCGCAGGGTGCGTGTCGACCAGAGGTTACTGCCCGCCACGAGTAACGCGGCCAACAGGATGACAGCGCTCAGGATCGCAATTTGCGAATTTCTCACGTCGAACTCCTCCTCAGTAGAACCGACTCCAGGCTCGATGGTAGTCTTCGGGGACTGAAGTCTGTGCCACTTCGACAATCGATCGATCAGAATTGTCGCAACCAACAACGCCCCGGTGAGGACGCCTGCCAACTCTGCGGGTTGCGCGCTTAATCGCAGTCCGTTTTGCAAGATCACGATCGCAAACAGGCCGAGCACGGTGCCTAAGATCGTGCCGCGTCCTCCAAAGATCGAAGTGCCGCCGAGCACAACTGCGGTAATTGCCATCAACTCATAGCCCGTGCCGGCGTCGGACTTCGCTTGCCCCAGATGCGCGACATAAATGATCGCCGCCAGACTGGACACCAATCCGGAAAGGATGTAGACCGAAGCCAGACGGCGCGCGACGTTGATGCCCGCGTAACGCGCGCCCTCGGCTGAGAACCCGATCGCGTAAAGACTTCGGCCATAGATGGTGCGGTGCAACCACACACCGATACCGGCAACTGCGACAATCAGAATAAATAGTTGGGTCGGAATCAATCCGCCGACATAACCCTGGCCCAGGAACAGGAACCGTCCGGGAAAACCTGAATAGTTCTCAATGCCGCGCGTCAAGCCTTCCGCAATTCCGCGAAACAGTGAAAACGTTCCGAGGGTCACGATCAGCGGCGGGAAATTCAAACGCGAGATCATGAACGCGTTCAGCGCGCCGCCACTGAGACCGACTATGAGTGTGACGACCGCGACTAACGCGATCGGCAAATGCGCGTCGCGCCACAAGCCCCCGAGCACAACTGCGGACAAACCGATCATCGATCCGACTGAGAGGTCGATGCCCCCCGTGATAATTATGGGCGTGAGCACCAACGCCAGCAGTCCCATCTCGACGCTAAGACGCGTAATCTCAAATGCATTCGCCGCCGAAAGAAAATTATTTCCGGTAACGCTGAAGACCAGACACTCGACGATGATCGCCAGGATCAAAACCCATTCGTTGTTGGGAAAGAACCGCTCGCGCCAAGGCGGCATGAGTTGCAAGGGACGACTTTTGGATTGCTCGATTGCCGGATTCATTGTGCTCAACTAAGCGGTCTGACGCGCCACGCGCATTCGCTCAACTCGTCCCAACAAGAAATCGGAAGCCAGGGCCGCGAGAATGATTCCGCCCTGAATTGCTTTCTCCCAAAAAGGATTGATGCCTACGAATGTTAACGCCGGGCCGATCGTTCCCAGGAGCGCGACGCCGATCAACGTCCCGACCAATCTCCCACGCCCTCCGGTGATGACAGTCCCCCCAACGACGACGGCGGCGACGGCTTTCAGTTCCAATCCGACTCCGGCGTTGCTCGGTACCGTCGAGAAGCGGACAGCATTGAGCAACGCGGCCACGCCAACCAACGCTCCCATCAACACAAAGACAGTAAACGTTACGTGGCGCGGTTCAATGCCGGCCAGCCGCGCGGCTTCAGCATCCGAACCAACTGCATAAATTGCGCGGCCGGCGGACAGGTTGCGAAGTGTCCATGCGAAAAAGATGAGCACCGCCAGTGACGCGATCACAATCAGCCATTGCCCGAGACTTTGCCCGAGTCCGAACCATTGAAAATTCGCCGGCAGGTCCTGCACCCACTCGCCGCCGGTGGTCCAGCGCAACGCGTCGCGCCACGCCACCAGCATCGCCAGCGTCACAATGATCGATGGCAGTCGCAGCCATCCCACCAGTGCGCCGTTGACGGCCCCCATCGCCGCGCCAATCAAGATCAAGCACGGCAACAAGACGAGGATCGGGACACCGGCCTTCGCTAACGCGCCCGCCGCGACGCTCGCAACGGCAAACTGCGATCCAACCGAAATATCGATCTGCCCGATGAGAATGATCATCGTCATGCCGATGCTAACCAGCAGCACCGATGCATTATTGAGCGCGAGATCGCGAAGGTTTGCGCCGCTAAAAAAAGACGGCGCGATAACGCCGACCACGATTAGCAACACCGCGTAAGCGATCGCCGCCGATAATTCCCGTTTGTACCGATTGAATTTCATGTCGGCTAGTTTTGATCAGCGGTCTCGTCCGCTCGGTGGCCTAACGCCACGGCCAGAATCTTCTCCTGCGATGCCTCAGCGCGATCGAATGTCGCGGCTATCGTCCCGCCACACATCACCGCCACGCGATCGCTCATCGCCAGAATCTCCGGCAACTCCGAAGAGATCATCAGAATGGCAACACCTGCTGACGCCAGATCAGTCATCAAGGCGTGCACTTCTGCCTTCGCCCCAACATCGATCCCCTGCGTGGGCTCGTCGAGAATCAGCACCGATGGTTTTGTCACCAGCCAGCGACTGAGCGCGACTTTCTGCTGGTTGCCGCCCGACAGCGTGGCGACGGGCGCACAAATCGTCGGCGTCTTGATGCCAAGCTTGCGCGTGTACTCCGCGGCCACGTCTCGCTCCTTCTTAAAATTCAGTAAACCGGCCTGAGAGAATTGATTGAGTGCGGCCAGCGTAATGTTCGCGCTGATTGCCAGGTCGAGAATCACGCCGTGATGTCGCCGGTCCTCCGGGACGTAAGCGATGCCGCATTCGATTGCCTGCGCGGCGTTCGCTATGCGCACGGGTTTTCCGCGAAGCACAATTTCTCCGCGGTTCGCCGGTGTAAGCCCGAAAATCGTCCGCGCCAATTCCGTCCGGCCACCGCCGACAAGCCCCGCCAGGCCGACAATCTCACCGGCGCGCACTAAAAGATCAATGCCGTGAACACCTGAAGCCGAACAACCGAGCTGCCGCAATTCCAGAACCGTATCGCCCGCAGCCACGGCCTTTTTGGGAAACACGTTCGACAACTCACGGCCCACCATCAATTGAATCAACTGCCGACGATCGACTGCTGACATTTCATGCGTCCCAATCGTCTGACCATCTCGCAGCACCGTGACCCGGTCCGCAATCACCGGCAATTCTTCGAGCCGGTGAGAAATGTAGACGATGCCGACGCCTTCGCCGCGAAGCTGACGAATGACGGCGAAAAGATTTTGCGTGTCTGATTCCGAGAGCGAAGCCGTGGGCTCATCCATGATCAGAACTTTCGCTCTGGCGCCGAGAGCGCGCGCGATCTCAACAAGCTGCTGCTCCGGCATCGTGAGGTCGCCGGCTTCGGCGTCGGGATCAATCCTGGCGCCGACGCGAGCGAGCAGTCCGGTCGCCTGTCGTTGGCGAGCTCGCCAATCGATCCGGCTAATCAGGGAAGCTTCCTCCAAACCGATAGCGATATTTTCGCTGACCGAAAGTTCAGGAAACAGGGCGGGCTGCTGATAGATTGCCGCGATGCCGAGTTGCTTCGCCAGTCGCGGTGAATTCTGCGTTATCGTTTGCTCGTTGATCTCGAGCGTGCCCGCGTCAGCCTCAACTGCGCCGGTGATGATCTTAATCAGCGTGGATTTTCCGGCGCCATTCTCTCCGATCAGCGCATGCACTTCGCCGGCCCGCAACTCGAGCGACGCGCCTCTCAGCGCATGCACTCCCGCGTAAGACTTGTCGATGCTCTTTGCGTGCAGCAGTGTCATCGCTTCAGATATATCTCGCTTCGATCGCGGCAAAGCGTGCTCGCGCCCCTTCAACCTTACTCGTTCGTTGCGGCACGAACGTCTCTGACGGCACTTTTTCAGCGACGTACTGTCGCGCTTCAGCTAACGAAGCGAAGCGTTCCGCCGCGATTGCCTGGACCAGGACGTTGCCGATTACGGTCGCCTCAACCGGCCCGGCAGCCACGGGCAAGCCGGTCGCGTTGGCTGTCGCCTGGTTGAGGTAACGATTCTGACTGCCACCGCCGATGATGCGCACGCCTGCGATCCGCTGCCCGGTTAGCGATTCAATCGTGCGAAGCACCGAAGCATACCGAAAAGCCAGCGAATCCAGAATCAGTTTCGCGACCGCGGCAGGTTCGGACGGCATGACCTGGGTTGTTTCTTTGAGCTGAGTCGCAATCGCGTCGAGCATATTCGATGGATTCAGGAACCGTTGATCGTCAGGGAAGATTAAGCCGGGACAGTCATCCCACGCCTCGACCTTTTTCAACAAAGCGTCATAGTCGCCGGCGACTCCGTGCTCTCGCCATTGCATCCGGCATGACTCGAGAATCCAAAGGCCCATCACGTTCTTGAGAAACCTGATCGTGCCATAGACTCCTCCCTCGTTCGTGAAGTTGTGGCGCGCGACGTCTGCATTGACGAGCGGTTCGCTTCGTTCCACCCCGACCAGTGACCATGTGCCCGAAGAAACGTAAGCCCAGCCAGAGTCGATTGGCGCGCCCGCCACTGCGCTGCCGGTGTCATGCGTCGCCGGAGCGACCACCGGCACCACGTCAACACCGAGTTCAGTGGCCAGATCTGTGCGAAGCGGGCCGACCTGGGATCCGGCGGCCACGATTGGGGGAAGCAAATTGGCCGGCAAATCCAAACGCTTGAGCAACTCGCAATCCCATTTCCCAGTGGTTGCGTTCAGCATCTGCGTTGTCGTTGCGTTCGTGTACTCACACACACGTCGTCCGGTGAGATGAAAATTGATGACGTCGGGAATCAATAACAGACTCTGCGCGGGCGCAGGAATTCCGTCGCGCGCATGCGCAAACGCCTGGAACAGCGTGTTGAAAGGCAGGAACTGTATGCCGGTTCGTTCGAAAATCTCTGTGCGCGAGATCCGGGCGAAAACATCGTCCATCACTCCTGAAGTGCGCGCGTCTCGATAACAGATCGGAAGTTCGACGAGCGAGCCTTCGGCATCGACGAGGGCATAATCAACGCCCCAGCTATCGACCCCAACGCTCTTGATGCTTCGTCCATGTTCACGCGCGCGCGCCGCAGCTCTGCGCAAGCCATGCTCAATCTCGTTGAGAATCTTTGGTAAGTTCCAACGAAGGTGTCCGTCCGATTCGATGGGTGGATAGTGAAAGCGACGAATCTCTTCCAGCAGGAAGGCATGTCGATCGAAGCCCGCGAGAAACACCCGGCCGCTGCCGGCGCCGAGGTCAACCGCGATGTAGAGAGAATCGGGCATTGGAAGCGGAGGTTAGAGATTAGAGACTGGAGGTTAGAAAGTACTCGAGCCAGCTACTCAATTCCCCCAACTTGTTGGCAATCGTTGATTCTCAAGAGATTAGAGGTTAGCGGTTAAGAGGCTGGAATCTACGCTCGTGCCCCTTACCCAGGCTCGACACCTCAGTCAACCCTTAATTTAGGAAAGTAGCCCGATCATTTCTAATCTCTAACCTCTGAACTCTAACCTCAGACCTATCTCTCGCTTAGACAATTCCAGAGGCAGCTGCTCCCTGTCGCGTGGGGCGCTCCTGAGCTTTGCGTTGCCGGTACCCGCTCGCCCGATACGTTGTGATTGGATCGATTGCGCCACCTGCCTGTTCGCGCGCCACCGCCAGAATTGGCGCCACATCGGTCGTGAATGCCTGCTTCAAGATCGAGAGCGCGCGCAGCGGATCACACTTGTCCTGCGCGTCAGCCAATGCGGCCCGGTCGACCAGGTGCGCCTGAACATAGGCTCGCACGAGTTCAACCGCACTCATCATTAAAGACTCGATCGGATCCGTAACGTTATGGGATTGGTCAAGCATGTAAGCCGGATCGAAATTCGACGCATGGCTTAGTTCGGCATCAACCAGTTCGTTGAAAATGAGAAACAACTGAAACGGTTTGATCGATCCCGAGTCCAGGTCGTCGTCGCCATACTTGCTGTCGTTGAAATGAAAGCCGGCGAGCTTGCCGAATTGAATCAGGCGCGCCACGATCATTTCGATGTTCACGTTAGGGGCGTGATGTCCGAGGTCGACGAGGCAGAACGCTTTCGGACCAAGTTCGCGCGCGCAGTAATAACTGGTGCCCCAATCATTAATGACCGTGGAATAGAACGCCGGTTCGTAAAACTTGTGCTCGATGAACAGGCGCCAGTCATCGGGCAGGCCGGCGTAAATCGCGCGCATGCTTTCAAGATAACGTTCGAGCGCGTTGCGAAAATGCTGCTGACCCGGAAAATTTCCGCCGTCACCGATCCAAACCGTATGCGCCTTTGAACCGAGCGATTCGCCGAGTTGAATGCATTCGAGATTGTGCGCCACGGCCTGGGCCCGCACTTCCGCATCAGGATGAGTAAGACTGCCAAATCTGTACGAATACTTCTGACCTGGCTGGTTCTGAAAAGTGTTTGAGTTCATCGCGTCGAAACTCAAACCGCGCGCAACGGCGAATTCACGCAGCTTCCCAGCGTCATCAGGTTTGTCCCAGGGAATGTGCAGCGAGACCGCCGGAGTCGAGCGCACGAGTTTAAAGATCGTGCCGCAGTCTTCAAGCTTTTCATAGATATCGCGCGGCTCGCCCTCGCCCGGGAAGCGCGCAAAGCGCGTCCCGCCGGTGCCTACGCCCCACGAAGGAACCGCCACCCGAAACGACTTCGCCTTCGCGGTGAGATGTTCGATATCGACGTTGCGGCGGCGTAGTTGTTTGGCGAGATGATCGTAATCTTCTTCAACCCAGGCCCGGGCGCGAACGTTTTCTTCAGCGATAAATCCATCGTCGATTTCAAAGTGCGTGCCCATGGTGTCTACCTTAGAAATCCATCCTGCAATCCGCCGTCGACGGGAATCACATGACCGGCGGTCTTTGACAGCCGTGCGGAAAGCAACAGGAAGATTGCTTCAGCCTGGTCGTCAGGCTCGATAGGTGTCTGTGTCAACGAGCGCTTCGCATAGAACGACGCGAGCTTGTCCCGCAGTTGTTCGGTCGTTTCATCCTCGCTGAAATCGATTTCGTATTTAATAAGTGACGCGACGACTCGATCGCGGGGAAACATGGTGCTGCCTTTGACCACCGTGGCCGGCGCCACCGCATTCACGCGCACGAGCGGCGCCATCTCCACAGCCAACTCACGCACCAGATGATTCGCGGCAGCTTTGCTTGTGTCGTAGGCGAGACTTCCCTTCTTGGCGACGACCGCGTTGGCGCTGGTCGTAAGCACGATGTTTCCGCGCAGGCCTTGCTGCTTGAAAACCTGGTACGCTTCGTCAGCCACGATGTACGCGCCGGTGACATTGATATTGAAAGTGCGCGCCCAAAGATTGTCTTCGATGCGACCAGCCTTGTCGGGCGGCACGAAGATACCGGCGGTCACCACGACTGCATCAATTCCACCGTAGGCGAGCACCACGTCCTCCAACATGCGCCGCACGCTTTCGCGATTCGTAATATCGCAAGCCAATCCAATCGCCGGACCACAGTTGCTGATGCCGGTGCCGGCGACCCCGATTCCTTCGCCGTACTTCGCAATAATTTCCTGGGCCGTTTCTTTGGCCGCGGCTTCATCGAGATCGACACAGACGATGTGCGCGCCTTCCTTTACCAAACGATGCGCCGTCGCTTTGCCGATCCCGGCGCCCGCGCCGATGACGACAGCGATTTGGCGATCGAGTTCCTTCTCGGGCGGCAAGCGCCGCAGCTTCGCTTCTTCCAAATTCCAATACTCGATGTCGAACGCTTCCTGCTGATCCATCGCTTCGTATTGGTCGATGGCTTCCGCGCCGCGCATGACTTCAATCGCGCAGTTGTAAAACTCCGCCGTGACTCTTGATTCGCTCTTGTTCTTGCCCCACGCGAACATGCCGAGGCCCGGAACCAAGACGACCGTCGGATTCGGATCGCGCATCGCCGGTGAATCCGGCCGCTTGCACTTCTGGTAGTACGCCTCGTAATCCTTTCGATATTGGACCAGGCCTTCGACAATCGATTCCTTTAACTTGGGGATCTCGCCGGTCGCAGGATCCCAATCGACAAAGAGCGGTTTTATTTTCGTGCGGAGAAAGTGATCGGGACAAGATGTTCCCAGTTCAGCCAGTCTCGGCCCATCGTTACTGTTAACGAACCGCAGCATCTTCTCGTCGTCCTGGATCGTGCCGACGAAGCGTCTGCCAATTGAGATCTGACCGCGAAGAAAAGGGAGAATCTCTGTCTGCATGCGCTGACGATCCGCATCGGGCGGCGGCGCATGCTTGAGGCCGCCGAAGGTCTGTTCACCTTTGTCGTGCGCCTCGACGTAGCGGGCTGCCCGATCGATGATTTCCAGCGCCGTTTCATAGCAGGTCTTGTCGTCGTCGCTCCAGGAACTCATGCCGTGATGGCCCAGCAGAATTCCTCTCGCTTGCGGCTGTCCTTTGATTAACTGCTCAATCTTGAGGCCGATGTCAAAACCCGGCCGCTGCCAGGGAATGTAGATGACCTCGTCGCCATAAATTTCTTTCGTCAGTTTCGCCTGGTTGACTGAAGCAGCGATGGCGATGACTGCGTTGGGATGCAAATGATCGACGTGCTTGTGGGGGACGAAGGTATGCAGAGGCGTGTCGATCGAGCAGGCGCGCGGATTCAGATTGAAGATGCAATGGCTGTACATCGGATACATCACGTCTTCTATCGGAGTCTTGGGCCCACGGTCCGGAGCGTCCAGGTAACGGGCCTTCATCGCGCGTACTTTATCGAGATAAAGCGAAGCGAATCCGTCGCGTTTCGCCGTACGCAAATCGCCGCCAGATCCCTTTAACCACAGCACCTCCACCGGCTTCTCGGTCAGCGGATCGACCTCTGTCAACTTCGACGAAGTATTGCCGCCGCCCGTGTTCGTCAGGGTCAGGTCTTCGCCCAGCTTGTTCGATCGGTAGACTAAACGATCGACGCCCGATAACTGATCGGCTTCGTCGTCGCGCCAGAGACATTGAACGTATTGAAATAATCGATCTTTGATAGCTGTACTCATGCAATATCCAATTAATTATGATTTTGGGAAAAGCAAAGTCATCATGTCTTCTTTCCAGCCGCGCAGAGATTCTTTCATCAACGCCCGCACTTCCGCCGCGCTGCCGTCGGCCAATGCCTCGACAATCTTCGAATGCATCGCTGCACTTTCAACGTACGCCTCTTTCTCGTGGCTGGTCTTCATCACAAAAAAAGCAAACAACGGGACGACGAGCCGTTCGAGCACGTCTTCCAGATACCCGTTGCCGGACAAAGCCCAGAGCTTGCGGTGCCACTCGAGATCGTTCTGGTAGAACTCATCAAGATCGAGATCGGCAGCAGCCTTCTCCATGCGCGTGATTAGAACTCGCAGCTCTTTGATATCTGCGGGCGTGACATTCTGCTTGGCCCACTCGAGCGCCAGCGGCTCCAGCTCAACGCGTAATTGAAAGTTGTCCTGAATCTGTTTTGGCTCGAGCTTGGTGACCGTGGTCCCTTTGTAAGGCGTCTTCTGCACAAAGCCCTGATGCTCGAGCGCGACGAGCGCTTCGCGCACCAGCGGGATGCCGCTGCCGAGTTCATGCGCCATGCGGCTCTCGACAATTTGATCGCCCGGACCGATGGCGCCGGACAGGATGGCATCCTTGATCGCGGCGATCACCTGATCCTTTTTCGAGATAGGCTGAATTAGCTTGAGCATCTTGCGGCTGAATGTTGCCTTATATATTATCCGTTCGCCAAGTTGCAAGATCATAAGATGATCAGCTTGTTGCTTCAATCACACAAACGAGGAAGACTGCCGCCGGCATGTTTACATTTTGCCGGGCGCGGTCTGGCGCGGATTCGTAAATATACAACGCTTATTTCACTGCTCGCGGCGTTACATGGCCCCGCGTTTATGCTGACAGCTGATTGTCATGCCATGCGGCACCGCGCTCGGATCGCGTCGAACGCTACAGTCTTTCGATTCGATTTTGGACCCGGTGCGCTCGCCTCCGGCTATCAGCGGGTGCTGCCGGGAAATACTTACAATCGTGAGACCGGATACGGCTTTGAGCCAGGCCCGCAGATCGCATGTATTGATCGCGGTGGTAAAGATCCGGTCCGCAGTGACTTCTGCACCAGCGATCAACCGTTCTACTTTTCGGTAGCCCTGCCGGAAGGAAACTACAACGTCAGCGTGACCTTCGGCGATGCTCAAGCGGAATCAGTCACCACGGTTAAGGCCGAACTGCGGCGGCTCATGATTGAGAAGGTCGAGACCAGGCCGGGCAAATTCGAAACGCGCACTTTTACCGTGAACGTGCGGACGCCGCTGATCGCGGGTGACGGCGAAGTAAAGTTGAAAGACCGCGAGCGCACGAGTGAGACCTGGGCGTGGGATGAGAAACTGACGCTCGAGTTCAATAACTCGCGACCGGCAGTGTGCGCGATCGAAATCGCCCGCGCTGACGACCTGCCGACAATTTTTCTGCTCGGCGATTCGACTGTCTGCGACCAGCCTTTGGAGCCCTACAACAGCTGGGGACAGATGTTGACGCGGTTTTTCAAACCGGGGATCGCGATTGCAAATCACGCGGAGTCAGGGGAATCGCTCCGCAGCTCGCTCGGGGCAAAGCGGCTCGACAAGGTGCTCAGCCTCATGCAGCCCGGCGATTATTTATTTATTCAATACGGCCATAACGACGAAAAAGAGAAAGGCGAAGGCGTCGGCGCATTCACGACTTACAAAGCCGATCTGAAAAGATTTGTTGAGGGCGCGCGGCAACACGGCGGCACGCCGGTTCTGATCACGCCGGTGCAGCGACGCACGTTCGATAAGGACGGAAAGATCACCAACTCGCATGGTGATTACCCGGAAGCCGTGCGCCAGTTAGCGAAAGAGTTGAACGTGCCACTCATCGATCTGAACGCCATGAGCAAGCCCTTGTACGAAGCCTGGGGAGTCGAGACCTCGAAGCGTGCGTTCGCGCCGAACGACAACACGCATCACAACAACTACGGCAGTTATGAATTGGCGAAGTGCATTGTCGAAGGAATCAGAACGAACAAACTCGGCATCGTGAAGTATCTGATGAATGATGTGCCACGATTCAATCCCGGCCGCCCCGATCCGTTTGATGGCTTTAAGGTACCGGCGAGCCCACTTGCAGCCGGCACTAAGCCACTGGGCAGTTAGGCGGCGACGCCGGAGGCACAAGTGTCAGAACCGGGAGCGGTAGCGACCGGATCAATCACGTCCTTTTGATTGCACGAAATATCACCTTAGATTCCAAGTTGCGAAGTTGATCCGGTCGCTACCGCTCTCGGTTCTGACACGTAAACACGATATGCGCCGACTATCTATTCTTCTCTTCATTATCAGTCTCGCGGCTGGCCCGGCATCCAGTGACGCGCCAACCAGCCCACGTTCGAAATATAACTTCAACTCGAATTGGAAAGTCTTTGTCGGCGATCCGGCGAACGCGGAAACGATTGGCTTCGACGATTCAAAATGGAAACCGGTGACGATTCCCTACGCCTGGAACGAAGACGACGCATTTCGTAAGGACATCAAGGACCTCAGCACGGGGATTGCCTGGTACCGAAAACACTTCAAACTTCCGGTTGACAGCAAGGGCCGCAAAATCTTTCTTGAATTTGAGGGCATTCGCCATGGCGGCGAGTTTTACCTCAACGGCAAGTTCATCGGGCGTCATGAAGATGGAGTGATGGCCTTCGGCTTCGACATCACCGACGCGGTGCGGCCGGCGCCGCAAGAGAATGTTCTCGCTGCGCGCATCGACAACTCATGGGACTACAAAGAGAAATCAACCGGCTCAACCTACGAATGGAACGATCGAAATTTCTACGCGAACTACGGTGGCATCAACAAGAACGTCTTTCTGCATATCACAGACACACTTCATCAGACGTTGCCGCTCTATTCGAATCTCGGTACGACCGGCGTGTATGTCTATGCGCAGGAATTCGACATCGCGCGGCGCAGCGCGAAGATTACCGCTGAAGCGCAGGTCAAGAATGACCGCGCCGCGGCCCAGACGTTCACCTACGAAGTTCTGATCGAGGATGCCGCGGGTAAACCGGCAACCGCGATCAAGGGCGGCAGTTACACTCTCGCTCCCGGCGAAATAAAGACGCTCAGTGCTTCGGCTCGCGTCGCTGGTCTCAAGTTTTGGAGTTGGGGATACGGTTATCTCTACGACGTTTACACGATTCTCAAAATCGATGAACGGCCGGTTGATGTGTTGAAGACGCGCACCGGTTTTCGCAAAACCGAATTCGCGAACGGGCTGGTGAAATTGAATGATCGAGTCATCCAACTCAAAGGCTACGCGCAACGGACCACCAACGAATGGCCGGCGCTGGGATCGGCCGTGCCTGCATGGCTGAGTGATTTCAGCAACCGTTTGATGGTCGAATCGAACGCGAACCTAGTCCGCTGGATGCACGTCACGCCCTGGAAACAGGACGTCGAATCATGCGATCGCCTGGGCTTGATGCAGTCGATGCCGGCGGGCGACGCTGAGAAAGATGTTGACGGACGACGATGGGAACAGCGCCTTGAGTTGATGCGTGATGCCATCATCTACAACCGAAACAATCCCAGCATCATCTTCTATGAATCGGGCAACAAGGGCGTGAGCGAAGAACACATGCGTCAGATGAAGGCGTTGCGCGACAAATACGATCCGTCCGGCGGCCGCGCGTCCGGCTCGCGCGAGATGCTCGATAGTCAGGTGGCTGAGTACGGCGGCGAGATGCTCTACATCAACAAGAGCGCGCACATTCCGATGTGGGCCATGGAGTATTCACGCGACGAAGGTCTGCGTAAGTATTGGGACGACTATTCGCCGCCCTTTCACAAAGACGGCGATGGGCCGCTTTATCAAAATCAGAACGCGAGTGTCTACAACCGTAATCAGGATTCGCACGCCGTTGAAAATGTCGTGCGGTGGTATGACTACTGGCGCGAGCGCCCCGGTACCGGCTTACGAGTCAACGCCGGCGGTGTCAACATCATCTTTTCTGATTCGAACACACATCATCGCGGTGCCGAGAATTACCGGCGCAGCGGTGAAGTGGACGCGATGCGTCTGCCCAAGGACGGCTACTTTGCGAACCAGTTGATGTGGGGCGGATGGGTTGATGTTGAGCGACCAGCGACACACATCATCGGCCATTGGAACTACAAAGTGTCAGTACCGGGGGTGTCAGAATCCCGACAAGTCGGGATAGCGACCGGATCAAGTAGCCCACAACAGGAGACGAAAACTCCACACACACCAGTCACCAAAAACGTCTACGTCGTCTCAAGCGCCGACAAAGTCGAACTCTTAATCAACGGCAAGTCGCAGGGCTTCGGCACTCAGAGCAGCCGCTTCCTCTTCACCTTCAAAGACATCGCCTGGCAGCCCGGAACGATCAGCGCAGTCGGTTACGATGCGGCCGGCCGCAGGACGAGCGAGGATCAGAAGCAGACTGCCGGCGAGCCATTCGCTATTCGCCTGACAACGAAAACCGGTCCGCTGGGCCTACGCGCGGACGGAGCGGACGTGGCGCTCGTGGACGTGGAAGTGGTCGATGCGAAAGGCAGGCGTTGTCCGACGGCGCTCAATTTGATCAACTTCTCTCTGTCTGGCCCGGCTGAATGGCGTGGCGGAATTGCGCAGGGCCCTGACAATTACATTCTCGCGCAGAGCCTGCCGGTTGAGAATGGAGTCAACCGCATCATCATTCGCTCGACGACACAGGCGGGCACGATTGCATTGCGCGCAACTTCTGCTGGACTTAGATCGACAGCAATCAATCTCGTGTCCAATCCGGTAACAGCGACCAGCGGATTGTCATTAAACATGCCCGACGCCGGGCTGACGTCTTACCTGGAACGAGGGCCAACCCCGCCGCCGTTGGAATTGAGACCGACGCGGCAGCCGTTGCGAATTGTGAATGCGTCTGCCGGCGCCAACACTGAAAAGACAAACCAAAGTATCGATGACATCGAGACGACCGAATGGACCAGCGACGGTAAACTGGCGAATGGATGGATCAGGTATGAGCTGGCGCAGCCCGCGCTGATTTCCGAAGTAACGCTGAAGCTCGCCAACTGGCGCACGCGTTCATACCCAATCCGGATCACAGTGGATGACAAGATTGCCTATGAAGGCGAAACGCCGCGCAGCCTCGGCTATGTGACGCTGGCATTTCCGCCCGTGACAGGTCACAGTTTGAAGATCGAGTTGACTGGCCGGCCCAAAGACATCGATGCTTTTGGTCAGGTTATCGAAGTTACGGGACAGAAGGATGCGGCGGCCGAAGACAGAAATCAGAAAGGCACGCTCAGCATCGTCGAAATTGAAATCTACGGTCCGGTCAAGAAATGATGGGTGACGCCGGGAGCGGGGACGTCCTCGCCCATACGTGGACCAAGAGCCAGTCATCGAGAGCACGAATGAACAAGACCTTCAAAGTTATCCTTCCTTTTGCGCTCTTCTTATTCGCGTCTTTCCTTACCTTTGAGAAACCGCAAGCACAGAAGACCGCGCGCGCAGACGCTGCCTCCGGCGCCTATGACGTGCGCGCGTTCGGCGCCAAAGGCGATGGCAAGAGCCTCGACACGCCGGCAATCAACAAAGCAATCGATGCGGCCGCTGCGGCGGGTGGCGGCACCGTGAATTTTCCGGCAGGTACCTACGTGTCAGTGTCGATCCATTTGAAGAACAACATCACGCTGCATCTTGATCAGGGCGCGAAGTTAGTCGCCGCGGAAGCAATGCCGGGCAAGGTCACTTACGATCTGCCCGAGCCAAATCAATCGGACATGTACCAGGACTTCGGCCACAGTCATTGGCAGAACAGTTTGATTTGGGGAATTGGTTTGGAGAACGTCGGCATCACCGGGCCCGGTCTGATCGATGGCAGAGGCCTGACCCGCCGCAGTCCCCGGGCCCGCCGCGTGAACCAACCCGGCGATCGGCCGGTGACCCTCGGCGGTCAGACCGGCGCGCGTCCCGAATCGCCTTTGGGCGAAGACGACGATCCGAGCGTCATGAATGGCCTCGGCAACAAAGCGATCGCGCTGAAGCTCTGTCGCAATGTCCTTCTGCGCGATTTTTCGATCCTGAATGGTGGTCACTTTGCGCTACTGGCGACCGGCGTCGACAATCTGACGATCGACAACGTCAAAGTGGACACGAATCGCGACGGGTTCGATATCGACTCATGCCGCAACGTCCGCATCTCGAATTGCAGTGTGAATTCGCCTAATGACGACGCGATCGTGCTGAAGAGTTCCTATGCGCTCGGGTTTGCGCGCGCAACTGAGAATGTCACAATCACGAATTCGCTTGTTAGCGGTTACGACATCGGCTCAATGTTAGACGCGACTTATAAACGCAACGTAAAGGAGGCGCCGGATCGCGACGGTCCGACCGGCCGCATAAAACTCGGAACCGAATCGAACGGTGGTTTCAAAAACATAGCCATCTCGAACATCGTGTTCGATCATTGCCGCGGGCTGGCGTTGGAAACTGTGGATGGCGGCTGGCTCGAAGATGTGACGATCACGAACATCACTATGCGTGACGTGGTCAACTCACCGATTTTTCTCCGGCTGGGACGGCGTCTGCGGGGGCCGGCGGGCGTCGACGTCGGGAAATTGCGACGCGTCAACATCAGCAACGTCATCGCCTACAACGCTGATTCGCGCTATGCCTCAATCATCGCCGGACTGCCGGAGCATGGCATTGAAGATGTAACTCTGAACAACATTCGCATCACTTATCGCGGCGGAGGAAAAAAAGAACAGGCGGACGCGCCACCACCCGAACGCGAAACCAACTATCCCGAGCCCTCGATGTTTGGCGAAATTCCCGCGGCCGGGTTTTTTCTGAGACACGCGCAGGGCGTCACGTTCACCAATATCGATTTGAGTTATTTATCCGAAGATATGCGGCCCACGTTCGTAATGGACGATGTGAAGAGCGTTCTCTTCAGCCACGTTACCTCGCCTCGTTCCGGCGGCATCTCCACGTTTGTCCTGAAGAACGTTTCGGACTTCACGGCACGCGAATGCAACGGCGTGACGAACGTGCACATCGATCGAGTTGATCAAAAGAGGTTCTGACCCAATGGTAAATAAAAGGCGCACCGCTTACTTTCTATTCGCCGTCGCGGCATTCGTTTTCCTGGGCGCGTCAGCGCCTGCCCTGGCAAATGACAGCGACGATTTTCCCAAGTGGACGAAGGACGTCGGTGCGCGCGGAGCGCTCAAATCTCGACGCATCGTCGAGGTCAAGGCGACCGGTGATGGCGTCACGAATTCGACCCAGGCCATTCAGCAGGCGATCGACGATTGCGCGAAAGACGACGGCGGCACGGTCACCTTCAAACCCGGACAGTACGTGACCGGCGCGCTGTTTCTGAAGAGCAATGTCTATCTGAAAATAAATGAAGGGGTGACGCTGCTCGGCAGTCAGGACGACGCCGATTACCCTTCGATCCCGACGCGCGTCGCCGGTATTGAGATGAAATGGCCGGCCGCGCTGATCAACGTCAACGACGCGAAGAACGTGAAGATTTCCGGCGGCGGCACGATCGACGGCCGCGGTGACAAATGGTGGGACAAGTATTGGGCTTTGCGTCGCGAATACGAGCCGAAGGGTTTGCGCTGGGCTTCCGATTACGATGCCGAGCGCGTGCGCTTAATGGTGATCTGGAAATCATCCGATGTGGCCGTCGAGAATGTGAACCTGAAACGCTCCGGCTTCTGGACCGTCCAGGTCGTTTACTCCGATCACATCACAGTCGATGGTGTGAAGATTACCGATAACAAAGGCCCGAGCACTGACGGCGTCGACATCGATTCCTCGAGCTATGTGCTTGTGCAAAACTGCGACATCGATAACAACGACGACGACATCTGTTTGAAGGCGGGGCGCGACTCAGACGGGCTGCGAGTAAATCGTCCCACCGAATACGTCGTCATTCGCGACAACATCACGCGGCGCGGCGGCGGGATCATTTCATTCGGCAGCGAAACCTCCGGCGGTATTCGCCACGTCTTCGCTTATCAGAACCGGGGACTGGGAACCAGCGAAGGCATTCGTTTCAAATCAGCGAAAACGCGCGGTGGCTTTGTCGAAGATGTTCTGGTGCGCGGCGTGAAGATGGTAAATGTGCCGGCGCCGTTCACCTTCACTCTGAACTGGAACCCGAGCTACAGCTACGCGACCATTCCGAAAGATGCAACCAACATCCCGGCGCATTGGGTTGCTTTGAGCACGCCGGTAACGCCGCCCGAGCGTGGCTTCTGCGAGTTTCGCAATATCACGATCGAGGACGTTGAGATTGTGAATGCGCGGAGGATCTTTCTGGCCAGCGGTCTGCCGAATAAACCGATCGTCAATATCAAGTTCAGCAACGTTACGGCCGAAGGGAACGAAGCCGGATCAATTGAGTACGCGCGGAACTGGACGATGCGTAACGTGAAGCTGAAGACGAGAGATGGCGCGCCGGTGAAGATATTCGACAGCGAGAAAGTTGACTCACCGAAGGTAGCGCAATAGGGACGAACAGATTATTGTTCCGGCGTGTCACTGCGCGGGAAGCTGCTTCAGCAATTCCTTCATCTGGCGCACTGTCGCGGCGCGGCTTTGATCCGCAGCGAGATTCTTCAACTCGCGAGGATCGGCAAGGCTATCCAAAAGCATCGAACCGGCCTGACCGCTATCCCACTCAACGTAATGCCAGCGCTCAGTGCGAACTGACTCGCCGAATTTTCCCTGGAACTGAACTACGGCGTATGCGGGTCGGTCCCAGACGGCTTTCGGGTTTCGCAGTAACGGCGCAACGCTCCGACCCTGGATTTCGGGCGGCGGCGCTGGCAAACCGCATAAATCCGCGAGCGTGCGATAAAAGTCGAGGAGCTGCACGACGCGTTCACTGACCTGGGGCTTCCCTCCCGGCAAGTCGATAATCAAAGGCACGCGCAAGCCAACGTCCCAAAGTGAATACGCTTTCGACCACTTCCCTTTTTCGCCGAGGTGATATCCGTGATCTCCCCAGAAGACGATGATGGTGTTGTCCCGCAACTTCAAACGGTCGAGTTCGGCAATCACGCGGCCGACCTGCGCGTCCATGAAACTCGTCGACGCCCAGTAAGCGCGAATCATCTCGCGCGCCTGTTCGGGTGAAGAGTCGCGGCCAATAAACAGGTCAGCGTTGCGATGCGGAATTGAAATGTCTGGAAATCCTGCCGGGGCAATCGGGTGCGTGTTGAAATCAACCGGCAGCGGGATCTTATGCACGTCGTAAAGATCGAAAAACTTCTTCGGCGCAGTCGGGGGACTGTGCGGCTTGTTGAATCCCACGGCGAGAAAGAACGGCTTGTCTTTGTATCGGTCGAGGAAATCGATCGCGCGGTCCGCGATCTTATAGTCGCCAAACGATTCACCATCGCCATCCAACACGACGATGCGGTCCGAAGCCGACGCGCGGGCCGGGCGATTAGCTTGCGGCGCCGCTTCTTCATCGCCGGTTTCGCGCGCGCCCTGACCGCTGGCTACCGGGCTCGGCGGACGATTGACGATGTTCGGATCGACGGGCTCGCCGCCTTCAGTCCAGGAAACTTGATCGTCTATGCCGCCATGAAAGATTTTTCCGGTCCGCAAAGCCGCATACCCATTGTTCTTGAAATACTGCGGCAGAGTGACGAAGTCAGGGTGTTTGGCGCGAAAGTAAGTATTGTTGTCCAGCACGCCGGTCTGCGTCGGGTACCGGCCGTTCAGCAGCGAACTACGCGACGGGTTGCACAGCGGAAATTGCGCGTACGCATGATCGAAACGCGTACCTCGCGCCGCGAGTGCGTCGACATTCGGCGTCTTGATCATTGAATTGCCGTAGCAACCCAACTCAGGGCGCAAGTCGTCAGAGATGATGAAGAGGACGTTGTATTTTGGTTTGGCGGGAGGCGTCGCAGAAAAAGTGTTGGCGGGTGGGGCAAACGGAGCAAGAATCACCAGAGCAACGACCACAAACAGCAGAATAGTTTTGGCGGAACGCTTCATCGCGAGGCCTTTATACGAATTTCGCGCTGGACTGACAATCTCGGTACGCCTTCAGCGGTGTGCTGATATTGAGTTGTTCTCCGTGTCCTCTGTGCCTCAGCGGTGAAAGTCGCTAAGCAACAATTCACCACCGAGACACTGAGAACCTGAGACACAGAATAGTCCAGCCGCTGACTTAAGGCTCGTGTTTCATGCAATGGACAACTGCCTGCCCCTCATCTTTCCCCGTGCCCATTGTCGCAAAATAGATGTAGTGGGTGGCGTCTTCATAATCTGCCGCTCTCCTTCGCGCGATTTCGTTCAGTTCATTGCGGATCACGTCATCCGGCACATGTTCGCCGAACCCGCCGCAACCGTTTCCGTGGGCCGACCAGCCCATTTGCCGCACGCCTTTCTTGTAATAACAGTAGTCTGGTGCGGTTGTCTGGCACTCCATCTTTGGGGTGCCGCCGGCATCTGCGTGGATCCAATAACTCTCAGGCGAGTCCAGTCCAGCATCGGCCTGGAACTTCTGTTGGATACTGCTGTGGAACCGCCTGTCAGCACATAACTGAAGAAACCCCAATACGGGAAGAATCCCCGGATCGGGATAGGTCATTTCAGACTCTGACCAGTTCTCTGCGTTTGTCACATTCGATTGATCGTTCATAGGGTCTCCTTAGGAGTGAAATTGCGCGAGGGTGCCTGCCTTATATCACCTTGGAAGGGTAAGACGCAAAACACTCTACTGACTTCGTTACGAATGAATTAGAATAATCGCACGAACGGCCGTGAGAAATTCCCTTTGCAAAATTCTTTTTGTTGCTTGCGCCGCGCTCATCTTCTTTTCAATTCAGAGCTGCAACCGCTCTCCATCTCCGAGCCCGGATCGCAATCAATCCGTCGCGAGTTCATCCGACAATCAGGCAACCACGGACCGCAGTGAAATGATCCTCATCAAGGGCGGCAAATTCATGATGGGTACCGATGAAGGCATGCCCTATGAATCGCCGGCGCATGAAGTAACGGTAAAGCCTTTCTGGATCGACCGGCATGAAGTCACGATCGCCGAGTTCGCGAAATTTGTCGCGGCCACGGGCTACCAAACTGACGCCGAACAGTTCGGATGGTCCGGCGCATTCAATCTCAAAACCAGGCAATGGGAGAAAACGAAGGGCGCCGACTGGCGACATCCCGATGGGCCACAGTCAAAAGCAGCCGACAATGAACCCGTTAGTCAGGTTTCGTGGAACGATGCGGCGGCCTATGCGAAGTGGGCCGGCAAACGTCTGCCTTCAGAAGCTGAGTGGGAATTTGCCGCGCGCGGAGGGTTGGCCGAGAAAAAATATTCATGGGGTGACGAGGTGCGGCCGAACGGTAAGCCTGTCGCGAACTGGTGGCAGGGCAACTTTCCGAATCGCAACACTAACGAAGATGGCTTCATCACGCGCGCGCCCGTCGAGAGCTTTCCACCGAACGGCTATGGTCTCTACGAGATGACGGGAAATGTTTGGGAGTGGTGCGCCGATCTTTATGCCGATGACTACTATGCGAAGTCGCCCGTCAACGATCCATCGGGGCCAACTGAAGGTGACGAACATTCAATCCGCGGCGGCTCATGGATGTGCGCGGAAAACTTCTGCACCAACTATCGGGTGGCCGCGCGCAGTCATGCGACGCCCGACAGCGGGCTGAACAATCTGGGTTTTCGTTGTGTCCGCGATCAGTAGCTACGAGGACGAGTGCGAATAACATCTCGCGAGGGCGTACACCCACCGCCGCCCGCGGCGGCGGCGCCAATCATTGCCGCGGTGCCGAGGATGCGCATCCAGTTATGATGCTTCGGCGGGCGCTCGACTGGCGTCTCTCTCGTCTCGATCGGCCTTTCGACCGTTCGGCTGCGCGAGTTTTCAGCTAACGTGTTGCTCGGCTGTGTGACGCGACGGGGTCGCGTCTGCGAGTAAGGACACGTCGCAGAAATCACGATCACAACTACGATTAATATGATATTGATCAGTCGCTTCATAGATTCCCTAAGCAGAAGCGCAATGGAGAGAGACTTGATGGCGGCAACTATAAACCTGCTGCGGAATCCTGACAAGGGTGAACATCGCACGAAGGGTCTGAACGTTTCGGCGCGCTCGTTGGCCACGCGGACGGCGCTTACGACCGGCCTCTCGGCACTGAGTTTGGTTTTTGTAATCACGGCGGCCTTCAGCCTGACTTTGGCGCAGAGTCAGAACAACGGCCAGCAGAATCCTTCTGCCGTCCCGCAGACGTCGATCAATCCGAAGCTGCCCACGATTTTTGTAGTTGGCGATTCGACCGCGAACAATCATGCAAATGGAGCACTCGGTTGGGGCGATCCCTTCATCAGCTATTTCGATCTTTCGAAAGTCAATGTCGTCAATCGCGCGCGCGGCGGACGTAGCAGCCGTACATTCATCACCGAAGGCCTTTGGGACAAAGTTCTCTCCGACATTAAACCGGGAGACTTTGTCTTGATCCAGTTCGGGCACAATGACGGCGGCGCGATTAACGATGCCACCCGCGCGCGCGGTTCGCTGCCCGGAACCGGCGAAGAGACGCAGGAGATCGACAATCAACTGACGAAGCAACATGAAACGGTCCATACCTACGGCTGGTACATGCGCAAGATGATCGCTGATACGAAAGCCAGGCGAGCGGTTCCGATTGTTCTATCGCTGACGGTGCGCAACATCTGGAAGGACGGCCACGTCGAGCGCGGCTCCGGCAAATTCGGTCAATGGGCTGAAGAGATCGCCGGTACTCAACGCGTGGCCTTCGTCGATCTCACTAAAATCATCGCCGACAGGTACGAGCAGTTGGGCGAATTGAAAGTCAAGGATTTGTTCGGGCCGGACCACACGCACACCAGTCCCGCCGGAGCTGAACTGAACGCATCGTTGGTAGTCGCTGGATTAAAATCGATGAAGAACGCGCCGCTTAATCAGTACCTGGCGCCAAAGGGAAAAAGCGTCGCGCCTTGAACGGTAGCCGGGATAATCGAGATGAAAACTTTCTTAAAACTCGTACTGACGTCAATCGTGTTCACGATCTTTGCGGCGACCGCATCGGCGAAGGTTTCGCTTGCAGATGTAATCAGCGATGGCATGGTGCTGCAACAAAATCAAAAAGTTCCGATCTGGGGTCGGGCTGATCCTGGTGAATCTGTGACAGTGCGCTTTGCCGGTCAGTCAAAGGACACGACCGCGGGGGCCGACGGTGAATGGCTGATCAGGCTCGATCCGATGAAAGCGAATGCAACCGCGGCTACGATGACCATCGCCGGTCGTAACACGATCGAACTCCGGAACATTCTGATCGGGGAAGTCTGGTTGGTCGCGGGCCAGTCAAACATGCAGCGCCTGCTTAGCGAAACCGCAAATGGCGATGCGGCGATCGCTGCCGCAGACCATCCGCAAATTCGTCTTTTCAATGTCAGCCGCCAGGTTGCTTTCAAACATGCGGCGCCGCCACTGGCGCGATGGCTGGCCTGTTCGCCGCAGACCATCAAAGAATTTTCGGCAGCTGGTTACTATTTCGGAGTCGAACTCGAGAGCGAATTGCGCGTGCCGATTGGTTTGATTAACGCTTCGTACGGCGGGTCGCAAGCGGAAGCCTGGACTCCCGTTGAATATTTGTTGGCGTCACCTGATTTAAAGCCCACCGTCGACCGGACGAAGATTTGGGATGAAGAACGCGCGCGAGTGCGAGCGGAATATGACGACGCAATTAAGAAGTGGCGCGCCGACGCCGACAAAGCGACTGCCGCAGGCGCGCGGCCCAGCCCGTCGCCCGCCGTGCCGGACGCGTTACGCGAGTACCGCATCGCTGCGTCAATCTACGACGGCATGATCGCGCCGTTAATTCCCTTCTACATTCGGGGCGCTATCTGGTATCAGGGCGAATCGAATGAAGCGCGCGCGCAACAATATCGCATTCTTTTGCCGACGATGATCAAAGCGTGGCGCGAGCGTTGGGGTGAAGGCGATTTTCCGTTCGGCGTGGTGCAACTGCCAAACTATCGCGATCCAAAGCCTGAACCCGCCGATGAACCCTGGAGCCACATCCGCGAGGCGCAACGCCGCACGGTCGTCGCGACACCGAACACCGGTTTGATTGTCACGATCGATATCGGCGAGGCGCACGACATCCACCCGAAGAACAAGCTCGACGTTGGTAAGCGAATGGCGCGTTGGGCGCTCGCTCAGGCCTATGGCCGGAAGATAACCAAGTCAGGTCCAATGTTTCGCGACGCCACACCTAATCACGGCAAGATCATTCTTAGATTTGATGAAGTCGGACGCGGCCTGCAAACTCGCGACGGCAGTGAAGTGAACGAGTTCGCGATAGCCGGCGAAGATCGCAAATGGGTTTGGGCCCACGCGAAGATTATCGGTCGCGACACGATCGAGGTTTGGTCCGAGTCAGTTAAGAAACCGATCGCCGTGCGTTACGCATTCAACAATAATCCCCGCGCTCCCAATCTTACGAACGATACCGGTTTGCCGGCGGCGCCTTTCCGCACCGACAACTGGCCCGGCCCGACGGATGGAAAACGTTAAAGGCCTCAGGTTAGTTGAGGCTCGAGCTGGCTGACATTCGGTCGGAAGGTCGGAGGTCGCCCGACAGATTGGATCTCGCGACACGACTCTCTCTTCACGAGTTGGGTTGGGATCGTGATTGCTTCCGGCGGCAGATCGGGACGATTAAGCCGTTCGACGGCGAGCGCGGCCATTCCGCGGCCAACCTGTTCGGTGAAAACTCGGACGGAAGTAAGGGGCGGCCGCAGCGAAGCAGCTTCAGTGTCGTTGAATCCAACCACGCTAATGTCTTCGGGTATGCGCAAGCCACTCTCATGAATAGCCTGATAAGCCCCGAGCGCCGCGGCGTCATCACCCGCAAATAAGGCAGTTATCGATTCGCCACTTTTCAAAATCGATTTGGTCGCGAGATAGCCGAGGTCTTCGCCCTCGCCGGAATCAAATTCGTTGACTCGGGGTGGCAGACCGGCTTCTTCCATCGCGCGGTGATAGCCATCGTAACGACTCTTGAACCAGGGCATCTGAAAATTGCCGATGTACCAGATGTCCCGGTGACCGAGCGACAGCAGGTAGCGTGTCACCTCATGGCCACCCTCGACATCATCAAAATAAACTGAGCTGTATCGATCCTTGTCCCAATCGCCGATCACGTTGTTGCCCATGACCACAAAAGAGATTCCTCTGTGGCTGAGCAGATCGAGCAGGTTTTGCGAGTTTTTGCCCGCGAGAATCGCGGCGCTGATCGGACCGGGTCGCGTCAGAATTTGCGGCAAGTGCAGGTTCTGCCAGGGAACGTTGCTGCCGTAATGGACGGGCAGAAACAGCAAGCCGCAATCGTGGCTGGCGCAATAAGCTTCAGCTCCAACCATGACACCGGCATGAAAGGGATTAAAGAGTTCCCTGTTGGCCAGGACAAAAGCGATTATTTTCGACTTCCCTTTTCCGTTCAGTTCTAATTTCAGCTCTGAGGCCGCCTTCAAAACGCGGCTGCGCAGCTCTGTCGAGACGCGGTCGCTGCCCGTCATAACGCGCGAGACGGTGGCCACGCTGACCCCGGCGACCTTCGCTACATCCTGAATTCTCGCTTTTCCTGCCCGCTTTTTCTTCATTGCCAAGGTGATCTGCCTCGCAGCTGGAAGGTGAAAACCTTC
>Ga0105242_10000781_pt1 | contig 24700 bp, 22 predicted proteins | sample KBSM24metaG_FD_81521 | JGI IMG/M metagenome (GOLD analysis project Ga0105242, IMG submission 81521) | Miscanthus rhizosphere microbial communities from Kellogg Biological Station, Michigan, USA - KBS M2-4 metaG | ecosystem: Host-associated > Plants > Roots > Rhizosphere > Soil | place...
GAGTTCCAGCGCCAAAGGCGCGAAAATGTAACAGCCTGGGCCATCGGCCCAGGTTGAGGTAGTTGCAGGATCCAAGCGCTGAAAGCGCGAAATAACGCCAGCGCCAATAGTGCTGTCTTCCGTTTAACGGTTCTATTTCGCGCCTTCAGCGCTTTCTAAATCTGACCTGACGCTCACCTGGGGCGTTGCCCCAGGCTATTACATTTCGCGCCGTTGGCGCTTGTTCGCCGACTTTTGCAGCAAAGCTAGGTCGAGTACGCGCTGATCAAAGATGGAAAGGAATTGGGTAAACAGGTCGAGGACTGGCGCGGATCCAGGACCAACGGAGATCGACTAACTTTGTCGCGTTTGATCGATTCCCGCAAGCTGACGCCTGGTGAATATCGAGTTGAAATGCGCATACGCGATCAGGTCACAGGCCAGACGCTGGTGCAAAGCAGCAAGTTCACTGTACTTCAGTGACCCGCTCTAACGGTCGTAAGAAAACCGGTCTTCTCGAGTAATGGCTTGGCCACTCCGATGCGCGGCAAGTCTGAGACTTGCCGAAAAGCCCTCACCTTGAGCTTCGGTCTATGACCGCGGGTCGGAGACCCGAAGAAGGAAGGGCACGGTCACGGCAAGTCTGAGACTTGCCGCCCATCGGAGTGGCAAAAGCCATCGCGACGGAGACCGGGCCCCTCGATTGCCCAGTGACAGAGATATGGCGAGAGACTAGCCGCGAATCGCGCCCTTGAGCATCCCGTCGCGACTTGTGACAAAACCTAAACCCTCCCAGCACTCCTTGGGTCGCCCGCGGTTTTTGTTAGAATCTAATTAATCAATGCGGACGCATCTCATAGGTTTGTCACCGGCGGAGTTGTCGGAATTCGTCGAGTCACTCGGCGAGCCCACGTACCGCGCGCAGCAGTTGTTCCGGGGAATTCAGGAACGGCGGCTGCCAACGTTCGCCGAAATGACGGACTTGCCGAAAAAGCTGCGCGCCAAATTAACGGAACAGGCCGTCGTCTCGACCTTAACGCTGGAATCGCGTTACCTCTCGACCGATGGAACTCGACGTTATCTTTTCAAAACGCATGACAATTTTCCCGTCGAAACGGTTTTCATTCCTGAAGAGCGGCGCGACACGATCTGCTTTTCTTCGCAGTCAGGCTGCCCTTTGCAATGCACTTTTTGTTTGACGGCCCAACTCGGCCTGCTGCGAAATCTGACTGCCGGAGAAATCGTCGAACAGATTATTTTCGCGCTCAACGATGCTTACGGAGTGGGGGTGAAAACTCCCCGCGGAACTAATCTGGTAGGAATGGGAGCGGGCGAGCCTTTTCTGAATTTCGATGAATTGATGAAAGCGATCCGCATCCTGAAAGAACCAGACGGCCTGTACATCGTCGCCAACCGGATTACGGTTTCGACGGCCGGCATCGTGCCGCGCATCCGCGAACTGGCAACGACCACAGATCGTCCGCATCTGGCTATTTCGCTGGCCGCTCCCAACGATGAGCTGCGCAACGAGCTGATGCCGATTAATAAGAAATGGCCGATTGACGAATTGCTGTCGGCCTGTAAGGAATTCGAGAAGTCCCTGAAACGTAGCGAGCGATTTACTTTCGAGTATGTGATGCTGCGTGGCGTCAACGACTCAGACGAACATGCGCGGCAGCTCGCCAAACTGATTAACCGGCACCGCCTGCAGGCAAAAGTTAACTTGATTCCGCACAACCCGGCTGAGCCCTTGCCCTATCAACCATCATCCGCTGAACGCGTCGAATCTTTCCGGCAGGTTATGGAGGCGAAGGGTGTTCACGCGTTCGTGCGACGGCCGCGAGGAAGGGATATTCTGGCGGCGTGCGGACAACTGGCGGCGCGGGGCAGTCTTGCTCAACCCTCGGCGTGACCTCTTGCAAATGGCGCGGAGGCGTGGAGCGCGTGTAAAATAAGCTCGCATTATTCGGACAATTATGGCGCTACCACAGCAATTCCTGCCGGCAATCACCGCGGATCAATATCTGCAGCTCGAACGCGCTTCAGAGATGCGTCACGAGTTTCTAGATGGCCTGATGTATGCGATGGCCGGTGAAAGTCGTGACCACAGCAGGATCTGCTTTAACCTGAGCGGTATTACCCACGCACAATTGAAAGAAAACGAATGTGAGGGGTTCTCGCCAAACATGAAGGTGCGGGCGGGAATCGGCGGACTCTACGCCTACCCTGATCTAATGATCGTTTGTGGGGAGGCAAGATTTCACGATGAGCAGGGCGACGTTCTACTCAATCCAACTGTGATATTCGAAGTGCTTTCACCTTCAACCGAAAAATACGATCGAGGCGAAAAGTTTCGCCGCTATAGCACTCAGATCGAAAGTCTGCAGGATTATGTGTTGGTGTCGCAGGATCAAATGCGCATTGAACATCATCATCGTGAATCCGACGGCACCTGGACGCTGGCCGAAGTCGGCCCTGAGGGCGTACTTTCTCTGCCTTCAATCGAGTCGAAGCTTTCGCTGGTGGACGTCTATAGAAATACGAAGGCAGCCGCTAAATAAAAGACAACCGAGAATTGAGGGTCGAACATGAAATTCGCTACGAAACTCCTATTGACAATTGCGCTTGTCGCTTTCCCGCACACGTTTGTCGCGGCGCCCACTCCGCAACCAAATATTGACGTCAAGGGCTACTACTCGAACGACAAAGCGCAGCGCGGCCGCACGGTGCGCGCCGCGATTGTCATGGAGATTCCCTCGGGTTATCACGTGAACGCCAACCGCCCGCTCGGCAAGTACGCGATTCCCACAACTTTGAAGATAGAAGCGCCCAAGGGAGTCACCGTTGGTCCCGTCACTTTTCCGCGGGCCATCGTGCGCAAGTTGAAAGCGACGAACAATGAATCGCTGGCGCTATATGAAGGCCGTGCGATCCTCCGTTTCAACGTCACGGTGCCGGCAGATTACGGTGACGGCTGGCTAAATCTGAAGGCGCGTTTGCGCTATCAGAGCTGCAACGATGAAGTGTGCTTCCCGCCCAAGAATGTGGACCAGGACTTTGGAATTAATGTCGTGAACGCGACTGAGCGCGTCAAGAGCGCGAATGGCTGGGTCTTCGGCGGAAAGTAAAGATGGCCCGCGCATCTTGCGCGTGATACACGGAAAGCGCCCGGGCCACCTGCCCGATCATTCACTCATGTTTCAGAACTTTCAAACTCCCGCATATGCCGGGTTCTGGATGCGCGTGCTGGCTTACATTATCGATAGCCTGATCATGTCGATAGTCTTCTTTCCCCTGGGGCTGCTCATCGGACTTCTGATGGCCGGCAGCGGCCTTGACGAGAACTCGCCGGTGATGGCCTTTGGTAATCTCGGGCTCAACGGGATTTCGATATTGAGCGGCTGGCTCTATCACGGATTCCTGGAGAGTTCATCCTGGCAGGGCACTATTGGAAAGAAAGTGCTGGGGTTGAGGGTCACCGACATCGACGGCCACCGGATCGGTTTCGGCCGCGCGACCGGGAGATACTTTGGGATGATTCTCTCAGGGATGATTTGCCTTATCGGTTTTCTGATGGTTGCCTTCACAGAAAGAAAGCAGGGACTGCATGACCTGTTGGCCGGAACCCTGGTCCTTAGTGGTCCGGTGCTGCCGCCCAGCCAGCCCGTGCCCCCGCCGCCACCTGATTTCAGTTATCGCCAGTCGGAATTTACTGCTAATCAATAAGCGGCCCCAGACCAAACGGAGAACCAAATGGCAGAATCGGAAAACACTAACGATACGGCAGCAGCCGCGGCGGCCTGTCAACAAACGATGAGCGTTTACAAACTCTCAGCGATGTCCGATCACTGACATCAGCCGGCCGACTCGGCCATGAAGGTGTTTCTCGCGACGATAGGAAAAGAACAGATCGTTTCGATCCATTGTGCAGAAGGGCGCGACGTGAATTCGCTCAGCCTCCAGGCCGGCAACGATTAGTTGATTGCGGTTCGCCGTTTGTAAATCAATGCGCGCATGGCCTTCCCGAGTTGGTTGGAACAAATGACCAGCCCCGGGAAATCGTTCTTTGAAGATGTTAATAACGTCGCCGCCGACTTCGTAACAGCAAACATTCGCGGCCGGGCCAATCGCGGCTCGCATGTCGGTCGCGCGTGCTCCGTACTCGCGTTCCAGCCGGGCGATCGCCAGTTTGATAATCGAAGTTGACGTGCCGCGCCAGCCGGCATGCACCGCGGCGACCGCCCGCGTCACGGGGTCGCCAACCAGGATCGGAACGCAGTCGGCCGTCTTTACTGTCAACAGGACGTTCGGGGTGTCGCTGACCAGAGCATCGCAGTATTGGTCATCACCGAGCACGCCGGGTTTTGGCATCGCCTCGGCTTCGGAATGAACGACGCGAATGTCGGCGCCATGAACTTGCCAGCAGCCTGCCAGTGTCCAGCTGCCTGTGAATAGTTTGAGGAATCGGCGGCGATTTTCGTAAATGTTTTCGGTCTGGTCTTCATTGAACCCGGCGAGGTTCAGCGAGTTTTCCAGCATCGGGCTGACGCCGCCCATTCGGGTTGAGAAGGCGTTAACGAAACCGTCCGTCTCCAAAGCGGAGCAAATCAGGCCGCGCACGCCTTCGCGTTCGCGCCAGTAGAAATCGGAGTTTTCCAGAGCAGGTTCAGCTGTGATCATTTCTATCGGAGTTGACATTATCGAAGTTCGCCGCGTGCGCGAAACCATCGAGCGCACGCCGCGCTTTGCCCAGCGGGTGTTCACCGCAGCCGAACGCGCTTACTGCGAGTCGCGTGGCGCGGTCGCTGCTCAACATTATGCCGCGCGGTTCGCGGCAAAAGAAGCGGCGCTGAAGGCTTTGCAAACCGGTTGGAGCGGCGGCATCAGCTGGCAGGACGTCGAAGTGACTGCGAAAGAATCAGGCGCACCCCTGATCTTGTTTCATGGCCGCGCCCGCGAACTGTACGAACAGAGCGGCGCCAACGCTGCGCATCTCTCGATCTCGCACACGACTGAACATGCGATCGCGGAAGTGATTCTGGAGAAGAATTGAAAGATACCTACCCTCATATTCCTTGACCCTTGTCCGAGTTTGGGAAAAAAGTTGCAGATAATTTTTCCCCGCAGACGGAAGAATCGACTTTAGGATTAGCCCACACGGGTTGAGCGTTCGGCTTCGTTCTACGGCTACGCCGACTGATGTGCGGAAGGTCTCTGACCTTCCGGGAACGCCAATGTTTTCTGGGCTGCGCCCTCTAAGTCGATGTCTGCCAAATTCCAAATCTCAAGAGATTCGCCGGCTCTCTACATCACCGTCGTAGCCAATAATCGACTATCAGTTTTCCAAAGCGAGGCCATTAAGGTCGTCACGTGCCGCGCAATTGACGAGGCGAGGCTTCTTGTTATTCGCATACGTCATTATGCCTGATCACCTGCACCTGTTAACCAATTGTCCGGACACCTCTGCGGATGTGTTGCGCTGCGTCAAGGGCCTTAGTGCTCGCCGCGTCATCGATTATTTGAAGGAGCACAATTTTCAGAGCTCGCTCGCGAAGTTGCGCCATGCAGATTGGAAAAGACAGCATAGGTACTCCCTCTGGCAACAGGAGAAGAATGTGTTTTCGGTTTTCAGCGAGGCGGTCTTTATGCAGAAGGTTAATTACATCCATCTTAACCCAGTGAGAGCTGGTCTGGTTGAGCAGGCTATCGATTACCGATGGTCAAGCGCAAGGATTTGGCGGCGCTGTCCTGCCGATAATGAACCCTTATTAGTTGATTTTGATCGAATCGCCTGGAGAAGGGCATAGCCCCTCCTGCTTCTACGAACCTATCGGAAGGTCGAAGACCTTCCGCACATCGAACGGCAAAGCCGCAGCCATGATGGAGTGAGAAAACCAGCAGAGCCTATTTTCCCGACACCCTCATCTCATTCAAAAGGACTCTCCGTCCCTGCTTATCGGTAGAAACCTGGGTATCGCGCACCGCAGCTATCTCGCCCGGGAAAGTTTTCCTTGATCGGCCCAGGCTGGCACGCGTTGTTTCGGCGTTGGTGACGCCTGGATTCTCAATCGGCAGCGATTCACTCCGCACATCAAAATAGACATTGTGCTGAAAACACTCTGAGGTCGGCGCTTGCGCGGCGAGCATGGCCACCCGTTCATGCGACGGGCACTTGCCGGTAGCCAGATTGTCCGTCTTCGGATCAATTTCTACAATGGTGGTTCCTTCCGGCTGATCGAACGCGCGGCCACCGAGTTCCGGACGCAAATCGACCGCGCCTTTCATGAATTCCACCCAGGCCGGCAGGGCAGCTTCCGCCCCGGTTAATCCCAGTTGCTTGTTGTCGTCGAATCCGATCCATACGGCGCAGACCAAATTCGGCGTGTAGCCGACAAACCAACCGTCTCGTGAGGTTCCCGTCTTGCCGGCCACCACAGTCTCTTTGATCGCGCCACGCGCGGCGCGTGCCGTTCCGTGATCGATGACGCCCTGCAACATGTCTGTGATCATAAATGCAGTTGCGGGGGCGATGACCTGCTCACCTTCGACGGCGCCGGCGTCAGCAATCGGAAACGGCTGAATCCTTCGGCCGCCGTTTGCAAACGCGGCATAGGCTGCGGCAACTTGCAGCGGCGTCGCTTCCGTCGTACCCAACGCCAAAGCGGGATACGGAGTTGGCCGCGGCAATCCAAAGCTCAGCGCGGTGTTCGCCACTCGCGCGAGCCCCGTCTGCATCGCCACATCCACCGTCACTACGTTTAGCGATTTGATCAGGCCGTCGCGCATCGGCACGTCGTTCATCGAAAACCCGCCACCATAGTTGACTGGACGATATTTCTGATTATGAGCGTAAGCGAACTCCTGTGGCGCGTCCTTGAACATGCGTAGCGGCGACATGCCGCTTTCCAGCGCGGCAGCATAAACGATAGGCTTGAACACTGATCCGGGTTGACGCCTGGCATCGACCGCCCGGTTAAGCTGCGACTCAGCATAATCCCGGCCGCCAATCATCGCCAGTACCTTGCCCGTCCTGGGATCAAGCGCAACCAAGGCCGCTTGCGGTCGCACCGCGCGCGGCTCGTAAATCTTGTCCAGTCGATCGAGTTGGTGCTTGATTGCCGCGGACGCAAGCTTCTGAAGATCGAGATCGACCGTCGTAATTGTGGCAGGCGCATCCTGCGCATGATTCACGGGCGGGACGCCCGTGCCGCGCGACACTCGATTCACATAATCGATGAAGTAGGGCGCCACCGTTTCGCGCGCCGGATCGAAATCAGTAACCGTTAGGGGTTCCCTGGCTGCTGCGGCAGCCTGGTCCAGCGTTATGAATCCATCACGCACCATCGTTCCGAGGACGGTGTTCCGTCGGGAACGAGCCGATTCATTCTGCCGGATCGGCGAGTATCTTGCCGGGCTTTGAATCAGACCGGCAATGGTCGCAGCTTCCGCCAGCGTCAGGTCTTTCAATTCTTTTCCAAAATAAATGCGGGCTGCTTGATCGACGCCGCGCACCGCGATGGCGTCGCGCTGTCCCAAAAAGATCTCGTTACAGTAGAGAGCGAAGATGTCCTGCTTCGACAAACGCCGCTCGATGGTGAACGAGAGCATCGCTTCGGCAAACTTCCGCCGCAGGGTCCGTTCCGGAGTCAGATAAGTGTTTTTGACAAGCTGCTGGGTGATCGTCGATCCACCCTGACCGATTCGCTCGTCGCCGGCATTGCGCAGCATCGCCCGGGCCACACCGAAAATGTCCAGACCGGGGTGATCAAAAAAGCGTCGATCCTCGATCGAAGTGATCGCCTGCACTAAAACCTGAGGGATTTCTGTGAAGGCGAGCTGCGACCTCGTGCCGCTTTTGGTAAAAGCGTCATTGGTCAACGATTCGGGGGCAAGAGTAAACGATTCAAGCGAAACATCGTCGCCCGTTAGCTTCGCAATCCGATGGTCTTCCAGATCGACTCGGACAGCAGAAGGAAATGATCCGGCCGTCGGGCGGACCACGATGGATGTCTGATTTACCGAAAAGCCGCCGTTCCAGACTTCGCTGACGGCATCACTTTCGGCGTACCCGGCAGAGCGAAGTGCCTGGGACAGGCTGGCCACGGAGTATTTCTGACCCACTCGCAGCGTGCGGGGCGCGGCATAAATCCCCGCCCGGCTGATGAGATAGCCATGCGCCAGGCGCGCGTCGACAATCCTTGCATATGAGCGGTACGTTTGAACTAGAACCAGGCCGAGGGAAATAAAGACCACCGCGAGAATTGCGATCGACCAACGCACCAGACGCCGGAGCCTGACACGGCCCACGGGCTTCACAGCCGAATTCTTGAAACGAGTTGCTTTCCTGAATTTCATCGGGCTTTTGGCGAAGCTCTAAAACCACGAAGCCTCCTCAAGAGGAGGAGGCTTTGCGGAAATCCACCACTTTCTTTCCCCCGTACCGTCAGGTGCGGGGGATTAAGCGACGAGCGATCCTTCAGTTCAATCCGTTACTCTACTTAAAGTGCGAATGGCGTCCGAATTCTTGGGGGAACTGACTTAGATGATCAGGGATTGTTAAAAATTTTCTTCGTGATTCAGTTTGGGGAAAATATACGTTTTATCGATAGCCTTATTCTAAACAGCAATTGATTCCATTTTTTGATCGGCTCTCGCTCGTTCCTTGATCAAGTTCCTGATCTGATCAATCGCTGCCAGGCCGGCTTCGTAGCCAAGCTTAATCAATTCCTTCGAGTGCCGTGTCTGATCCCAGCGAATGTGGCCGACTTTCGGAGCGATCAACAGATCAGCCGTGTCTCTTTCCTGATTCGAAACAATTTTTTCCACGGCGCTGAAAACGCGCATGAGAACGCCGAGGGCGGTCCGTGGGCGATCAAAGAACCGCACCCCGTCAAAATTGACGTCGACTGCAATTACCAGGTCGGCCCCCAATTCACGTGTGCGACTGATGGGAAGATTGTCGAGGATGCCACCGTCGATTAGAAACCGGCCTTCCCGATCGCGCACCGGGGTGTACAGGGCCGGGACGCAGCAACTGGCGCGAATCGCAAACGGCAAATCGCCGGTGTCGCGAAATACGATCGTCTCACCTTTCTGCAGGTCAGTTACCATCGCGGCAAACGGAATTTTCAGATCCTCGAATCGCGTGACGGGCAGACGTTTGCGCAGAAACTTTTCCATGCGCGCGTTCGACTGCAAACCCAGCCGTGAAAACGATAGACGCGACGTGTAGCGCCAACGAAACTTGCTCGCCATCTCTTCCAGCTTTTCGATTGAAAGTCCGGCAGCATAACAACCGCCGATCAAGGCTCCCGCAGAGGCGCCGACAATAGCATCAATCGGAATATCGTTTTCCTCGAGCGCGCGCAGCACGCCGACATGCGCGATGCCGCGCGCGGCGCCACCGGAGAGCGCCAGCCCGATGCGGGGACGATCGGATTTATTACTGCTTACCATCTTCTAACTCGACGAACTCGTGGGGCGCATGTTACCTCGGAATAGCGGCGTCAGAGTACCGACTTTAGTCGGCCGTTTTGAACAGGCTAAAGGCCCAACTAAAGTTGGTACTCTAACACCCGGACACTGCTCACTCACCAGCTTTAGATGCAATTATTTCGCTTTGGGATAATAGCCCTCACGCGTGCGGACCCGCAATTCGGCGCGTTGAGGTGTGCTAACGATTATCCGCCGAAAGGTGCGGTTGGCAGCTTCGTTGTTCGAATAGTATTGCAGCAGGTATTGTGAGCGCAGTTCTGAGGCGATGCGATTAAAAATCGCGGGCAACTCGGCTTCATCTTTGGGCACGAAAGCGGCGCCCCCGGTAGCATTGGCAATGCGCTCAAGGCCTTGTTCGGCCCGCGTGGCGCGCGCATTCAACCTCAGCGATTGGCCACTGGGGTTAATTGAATAAAAAGTAATTTCTGATCGCTGTACCTCGCCTTGAGTCTCCTGCACTCCCTTCTGGTTGAGTTGAAGTTGGGCATCAACCCCCACCAGACGCAGGTCGCTGCCGCTCGACTGCGCCACTGAAGCGTCAACAATTCGCGCGGTATCGTCGCCATCGGAGATAACCACCACGATTCGCCGCCGGCCCGTCGGCGACGACTGATCGAGGTACTTGGCCGCCGCCAGCACCGAGTCAAAGAATGCGGTATAGCCTTTCTGGGCTTTAACAGTCATCACGCTTTGCGCTGCGGCCGTCGCAGTCGTGAGCGGCTGGATCATCCGCGGCGATTGATCGATCGCGAACACGGTCGCGCGATCCTCCGACTTCAAAACCTGCTTAAGAAACTCTGCCGCCGCTTGTTGCTCAAAATCGAAGCGGGCAACCACACTGGCAGAAACGTCGATCAGGAGAGCAATGTCCAGCGGGACGTGCTCAGGATCGCCGACCTGGGCAATCTCCTGAGGCCGGCCATCCTCTTCAATGCGAAAGTCTGTCTGTTTCAAACCCAGCACCGGATTTCCCTGCGCATCGGTAACTGACACGGGCACCATCACGAGATTCGAAGTAATGCGCACCACATCGTACTCAATCGGAGCCGGCGTGGGTGTGGGTTTTGGTTTGTAACGCGGAACGGGTGGAGGCGGACCCAGCTCTTTGGTTTTTTGCGCCTGGCTGGGCGGTGTTGCCAAAAAAACTGCCAGTAAAAAACTGAGCGCCAGCACTGCCATCAACAGTGCCGGCGCCAGAGACTTCCTTTTAGTTAGGTTCATCCACCAACTCCTCATGCCGCCCGCTTGCTTTCGCCATCAAGTATTTGACGCGCTCGACAGCATGATCGTTGGCATTGTAGAACAAACGCAAACAAATAGAGACTGTTTGCGGGCAATCAGGCAATTAACAACTTGCCTTTGCTACTGGCCACTACCGCTACCCGGATTCATTGTCGGCGCCGGCTGAGTCAGACCCTTGCTAACCAGGACCTTGACCTCGACGCGACGATTCTCAGCCCGACCGGTTTTGGAAGTGTTATCCGCCACCGGATTCGATTCGCCAAAGCCGTACGGTGTGACGATGCGCCGCAGCGGAATCTGATGGTTCTCGACCAGGTAACGAATTACCGCATCCGCGCGTCGGCTGCTCAAAGCTCGATTGCGGGCGGTGCTGCCGGTTGAATCCGCAAAGCCGGTTACCTCGATGACATAGCCCTTGGCGGCGAGCGCTTTGGTGGCCACGTCGTCAAGTTTCGTCTTGGCGTCCGGCTGAAGTATCGAACTGCCGGTCTTGAAATTCACCGCGATCGACTCTTGCGGCACATAATCATCCAGGGCCGAGATGCGATCGTTGGTGGCATTTACCCCGGCCACGGCCGCATCGGCGGTTGCCTGCGCGGCTTTCGCGCCACCGCGGGCGGCGTTGGAAACCGCGGCGAGTTCATCAAGTTGTCCGGAAAGCTTCTGGGCGTTCTGCTCGACTTCAGTCAAGCGAGTTTCACTGGCACTGGCCCGCTCTTCCAATGGCGTCGCTCGCGCTTCAACTGAGCGAGCAGTTTTCAGGTCAGTGTCGCCAAAGCGAATTTTCTCCGCGTTCAACTCGCCATTCGATCCGCCCCGACCTTCAACTTCGAGGTTCAGGCCGCGCAGGATGTTGGTCTGTCCATAATTGGTACCGCTGCGCAGAAAACCGCCGTTGCTCTTAACGGAGGTTTTGTCGTTCAAGCGCACTACTGTGTCCACGCCGCTAAGATCGCGAACCGTGAAGGTGTCTGCATCGCGACGCGTGACTACGCCTTTGATTTTCATCTTCTGTCCGCTCGAGACAGAGCGGGCTCTTGACGCATCAGTCGGCGCGCTGTTCTGTGTCGAGTCCTGTCCGAACGCTAATGGGGAAAGAGCCAGCGCTAACCCGAAAGCAAGCGCGGATAATCTGATCGCTTTTGATTTCATAATTGTTTTCCACTCCTCCATTGATGTAAGCGACGCGCAGCCTGACCGCGCCGAATGGTTGTTTTGAGTTCAGACGATGAACTCTCTAATCACGTTGTCTGCATTCCGTAGCAGACTGTCTTCTGAGATCGTCGGGTTAATGAGCTTCGTTTGGCTGGCGCCCATCAACTTAGAATCTCGAATACTACAAGTGCATATAGGAGTGTCAAGACAGAAAGACGCGAAACAGGTAATAAACAGCAGTTACTAGGGATTCATTATTGCTTCGCTAGGGGTTTGCAAGAAAAAGTGCCTTTGTCCGACAAACTTTAGTTTGTCGTTGAGTGTGCGACAAAGGCCCTTCTGTTGCGGCGATACGACAAGCTAAAGCTCGTCGGACATAAGACTCAAATCGCGAACTGTGCCGACTCAAGTTGCTCTTTGAGATACGCGAGAAACTTCTCAGCATCTGAGCCATCGATGATGCGATGATCGAAGCTGAGCGCAAAGTAAGCCATCTGCCGAATGGCGATATAGTCTTCATCGTCAGATGAGGTCAGGACCTTGGCGCGTTTTTCGATCTTGCCAACACCCAGGATCGCCACTTGCGGTTGATTGATGATCGGCGTTCCGAATAGACCGCCAAAGACGCCGGGGTTGGTGATCGTAAAGGTGCCGCCGGCAACTTCATCGGGCTTTAGTTGTTTGGTGCGGGCGCGATCGGCCAGATCGTTGGCAGCGCGGGCCAACCCTGAGATGGATAGATCGTCAGCGCGCTTGATCACCGGAACAATCAAACCCCAATCGAGCGCGACGGCCATGCTGAGATTAATGTCGCGCTTGTAAACAATCTGATCGCCGCTGACCTGGGAGTTAAATATCGGGAACTTGCGGATGGCATCGGTTACGGCCTTGAAAATAAAAGGCATGAAAGTGAGCTTGGTGCCGGTGCGCTCCTGAAACGCCGCGCGGTTTTCATCGCGGAGCTTCGCAACTTTGGTCATGTCGATCTCATAGACGGTCGTCACGTGCGCAGAGGTGCGCCGCGAAACCACCATGTGGTCGGCAATCTTCTTCCGCATGACGCTCATCTGTTCGACCCGATCGCCTTCAGCCGGCTTGAGCGCCGCGGCTGTTTGGGCGGCCGGAGCAGTCGGTGAGGGCGCGGCTTTGGAACTCGGGGCAACTTGAGTTGCCGCAGGTTGCCGGGCCGGCGGGCTCGATTCGATAAAGCTGAGAATGTCGTTCTTGGTGACGCGGCCGCTCATGCCCGTGCCTTCGAGTTGTTTGATATCGATGCCGTGCTCGTCGGCGATCCGGCGCACCAGCGGACTGGATTTGGTGCGCCGCAGATCTTCCGCAGTCGCGCCTCCATCGCCGCCTTGAGTTGAGGCCTTAGCGGCGCCCACATCGCTCCGTTTCACGAGGTGCTTGACTTCGGTTTTGTGCGCCGCGGGCGGAGGTGGCGGCGCCGGCTTAGCACGGTGTTCTGCCGGCTTCGGAGGCTCGACAGGCGCCGGAGGCTCAGCGGGCGTGGTTTCGACTGGCGGGGTTTCGGGTTCTGGCGCGGGTGGAGGGGTCTCCGCTTCCGTCGCCGCAGCTGCTTCCTCTGAGGGCTTGGCGCCTTCACCGTCCAGCACGGCAACCACCGTGTTGACCTCGACGGTTTCGCCCTCCTTGTATTTGATTTCGGTAAGCGTGCCGGCCGCCGGCGAAGGAATCTCGGCATCGACTTTATCGGTCGAGATTTCGAAGAGCGGTTCGTCCCGGTCGACGTGGTCGCCTACGTTCTTCAGCCATTTTGTAATCGTACCCTCCGCAATGGATTCGCCCATCTGCGGCATTACCACGTCAGTAGCCATGATATTTAATTTCCTGTCGATTAGTCGTTATACAAACTGGTTCTGTTTTGATCTTTGTACTTTGTACCTGGTTCTTTGACGTGCTAACTCAAGGACTGCTTATGTGCCGAATCACTTCGCATCGACGTCAAAGTACAAAGAACAAAGTACAAAGTACAAAGTACCAGCTTTGATTCATTCAGCCGTCGTCGGATCGATCACTGTCTTGATTTCCGAAATACGGTTCGCGGGAAAGCCGCCTTGCTGCGCATGCGCGCGGATCATGTCCTCACTCGGTGCAATATAAATGCAGTAGATCTTGTCACCGGTAACGTAACTCTGCACCCACTGAATCTGCGGCCCGAGGTTTTGCAGAACGGTGCAGGACTTCTGCGAAACCGCCTGCAATTCCTGCGGCGACAGGTCTCCCGCGCCGGGAATCTCTCTTTCAATAACGTATTTAGGCAAACTATTCCTCCAGTAATAAGGTCAGAACCGGGAGCGGTAGCGACCGGGTTAGTCGGTGGCGCTACACTTAAAAGGATTACCCGGTCGCTACCGCTCCCGGTTCTGACTGCTAATAAGCCGCTAACTTCCGCGCCGCATCCACAACATCTTTCACCTGCGGCAAATAATAATCTTCCAAAGGGGGCGAGTAGGGAACGGGGGTATCAATCGAGGCCACGCGCAGGACCGGCGCATCGAGCCATTCAAACGCTTCCTGTGAAATGATGGCCGCGATCTCGCCACCGATACCGCCGGTCAACGACGCTTCATGCAGGATCAGCGCGCGGCTGGTTTTTTTGACACTGGAGAGTATCGCTTCTTTGTCCAGCGGCGCTAAAGTGCGCAGGTCGATCACTTCAACATCCAGGCCTTCCTTCTCCAACTCGGCGGCGGCATCAAGCGCGGTCAGGACCATTGCGCCAAAGGTGATGACGGAGACGTCTCGACCTTCGCGGGCCGTGCGCGCCTTGCCAATCTCCACGATGTAATCGTCTTCGGGAAGCTCTTCGCGCAGACGCGGCAAGCGATAAAGTTTCTTGTGCTCGAAGTAGAGCACCGGATCCGGATCGCGAATCGCTGCCTTAATCAATCCCTTGGCATCGTAAGCGGTCGAAGGCTCGACGATTTTCAAACCGGCAGTGTTCAGGAAAAACGATTCCGCGTTGAGTGAATGGAACGGCCCCGAACGCACGCCTGATCCGCACGGTCCACGGAAAACTGCCGGGATGTTTGCGCCCCAGCGATAACGACACTTCGCGGCGTAGTTAGTCAGCAGGTCAAAGCCGCACGAAATGAAATCGATGAACTGAAATTCGGCGACCGGCTTCATCCCCATCAAACCGGCGCCGCAAGCTGCGCCCACGATTGCCGCTTCCGAAATAGGCGTATCGACGACCCGCTCCTTGCCGAAGTGATCGATCAGCCCTTCGGTGACTTTGAAGGCGCCACCATAAGCGCCCACGTCTTCGCCAATCACGAAGACCGTCGGGTCGCGTTCCATCTCTTCCCAGAGCCCCTGGCGAATCGCCTCGACCATCGTAGCCAGCCCGCCACGCGGCGGGCGTTCGGGTTTGCGTTCTTTTTTGAGTGCTGTTGACATTCTCGTCAGTTCGTCACCTTTACCGGTTCTTTCTCAGGAGGTAACTTCAATTTATCAAGACTCGGTATGACCTTCTTCAATTCGGTTTGGTCCTTGCCGGTCGAGTCGACGAAGGTCCAATTCTGTCCGCCGTCGGTAGAGATTGCGATCAGGCTGCCTTCAACCTGAAACACGCCGTCCCTGGCCTTGAACTTCGACGTTATCGGCACGACGGCATAAATCCCGTTTGCCTCGTGAACGAATTGACTGGGAGCTGATGAAGTCGAGGAAATGATCTCGACACCTTCAGCTTCCATCGTCTTCAGCTCGTTCGTCATGGCCGCCAACAACTTCTCGCGGCCGCCGGCATATTCAACCAGCTTCGGGTAAGTCAAATCGACGACCTTCCCGTAGTCTTTACGACTGAGAGCGTCCTGGAGCTCTTTCGCCCGAGCCGTAAGGTTCGGATAGTTTTCACCGGAGGAAGCTGTGCCCGGACCCAACCCCTTCGGCGGCGCGCTTCTGCAGCCGAGCGAAAGTAAAAGCGGAAGCGCCAGTATTCCCACCGTGAGTCGCTTACCCAATCTCAGCATCACAGTCTAATGACCCGGCTTTCCTGGCGCATGAAGTAAGCCTGCAATCTTCACCGTTCCTAATGCTCCAAAACTTTTGGCCGCCAGGCCGGCGGCACAATTGAGTTGTCAAAGACTCCGTAGACCGCACCTTCGGGTTCGGGCATGGGCGAGCTTTCCGCCCACTCTGAATCTTCGTCGATCTCGCGCATCACATCCGCGGTAATCGCTTCGAGCTTTTCCTGATCCGCAATCTTCTGGTCCAGCAGAAATTTCTCGAAGCGATCGATCGGGTCGTTGTGTTTCTCCCAGTATTCGACTTCACCTTCGGGAACGTAGCGCTGATCGTCATGCTCGGCGTGGCCCTTGCGGCGATAGGTTTTCGCTTCGATCAAAACCGTACCGCGACCCGAGCGCGCGTAATCGACAGCTTGTCTGGTGACCTCATAGCAGGCGATCACGTCATTGCCGTCGACGATGTAACCGGGGATGCCAAACGCCGCCCCGCGTTCGGCCAGGTTGCGTATGGCGGTTTGCATGCTGGTGGGCGTCGAATAGGCGTAGTGATTGGATTCAACGATCACAATCAACGGCAGTTTCTGCACGGCGGCGAAGTTCATGCCTTCGTAGAATGCTCCGGTGCTGGAGCCGCCATCACCTATGTAAGCCAGGCCGACGATGTCTTTCTGCTGCATGCGCGCGCCCAACAAAATTCCGGTCATCACCGGAATCATGTCGCCCAGATGCGAAATCGGTCCGATGAAACCTTTCTCCATGTAGCCGAAATGGACATTGAGATCTTTTCCGCCTGAAGGTCCCCAGGCCTTGGCCATGTACTGCGCAAAGATTTCTCGCGGACGAATTCCTTTGACAAAGACCGAGCCCAAATCGCGAATGATCGGGGTGATGAAATCATCCGCTCTCAAAGCATATGCCGAACCGACCGCGGTCGCTTCCTGGCCCAGCGATCGATAGACACCGCCGACGACTTTCGTCTGACGATAGAGATTAACAATGCGATCTTCGACCAGGCGCGTCAGCTTCAGATACCTATAAAGCTCGAGCATCTGATCGGGCGTCAAGGAAGTGTCTTTGATACATGAACGCGCCTGCCCTTCGGCGACTTTTCGCGGCGCATATTTGGTGCTGATGCGCATTTGAAACGCGGGACGTTTGTGGCGCGGCCCGGGCTTTCGGTTTTCGTTTTTTGGTTTTTCGTTCGTTGCCATGAATGAAATGTCCGACAAACTTCAGTTTGTCGTCGCGGCCGGTTGAAATCGACAAACTAAAGTTTGTCGGACTTTAAATATGAATCGTTTTGTCATGCACACCTTCAGCGGCTTCCATCACGGCTTCGGAAACCGTCGGATGCGCGTGCATCGTGTTGCCGAGTTCTTCCGCAGTCGTTTCCAGTTGCATCGCGACACAGGCTTCAGCGATCAACTCCGTCGCGTGCGGGCCGATGATGTGGACGCCCAGAACTTCGTCGTACTTTTTCTCGGCGACGACTTTTACGAAACCTTCTTCTTCACCGAGGATGCGGGCTTTGCCTGAAGCCGAAAACGGAAACTTGCCAACCTTGACGTCATAGCCGGCTTCTTTCGCTTTCGCCTCAGTCAAACCAACGGAAGCAACTTCCGGATCACAGTAGGTGCAATTAGGAACCAGCCGCAGATTGATCGGTCGCGGATTCTTGCCGGCCAGATGCTCGACCGCGACGATGCCTTCTTTCGACGCCAGGTGCGCGAGCAAAGGCGTCGGTACCACGTCGCCGATCGCATAGACACCCTTCTCAGCCGTCTGTTGATATTCATCAACCTGGATGAAGCCTCTCTCGACTTTGATCTTTGTCTTCTCCAGACCGAGCGCTTCAGTGAAAGGCATGCGTCCGACGGCGACCAGAAGCATTTCAGCTTCGAGTCTCACGTCCTCGCCCTTGGAAGTTTTGCCGGTGACAACCACGCCGTTGTCAGTCTTCTCCATCTTCTCGAGCTTCGTATCGACCTGAGATTTGATCCCGCGCTTGCGAAATGATTTGGCGAGTTCGGCTGAGACTTCTTCGTCTTCCAGAGGAACTAATCTGGGCAGCAACTCGACGATGGTGGTCTCAGCGCCAAAGCGTGAATAGACCGAAGCGAACTCGACGCCGACGGCGCCGGCGCCCATCACGATCAATGATTTCGGAATTTCGGTGAGTTCGAGAATGTGATCGCTGTTGACGACGTGTTTGCCGTCAGTTTCGAACCCGGGAATCGGGCGGACGACGGAGCCGGTGGCGATGATGATGTTCTTCGTCTGAATGGTTTGAAGCTGTCCGTCTTCGCCCGTGACTTCGACTTTGCCGGGCAACATAAGTTTTCCGGTGCCCTTGAACACCGTGCATTTGTTTTTCTTCATCAGGAACTCGATGCCCTTCGAGTTCTTCATCACGACTTTGTCTTTGCGCTTTTGCACGTCGGCGAAAGCTAGTTGGATTCCGCTCGCCTGGACGCCGAAATCCGCCGCATGCTGCATCTGTTCATAAACGTGGGCCGACATCAGCAACTGTTTCGTCGGAATGCAGCCGCGCAGCGTGCAGGTGCCACCGAGGCGTTTGTCTTTCTCGACAATGGCGACTTTCAAGCCCAATTGCCCAGCGCGAATCGCCGCCACATACCCGCCCGGACCGCTGCCGATTACCGTTACATCGAATTGTTCATTAGCCAATTTGGAAGATTCCTCTCCGGAAAAATGTAACGCAAACTATTCGTTTGCGTTTTTGAAGTTGCAAGCCATAGCTTGCGCTACACTTTTAGATCATTTGAAAGACCCGCATTATAATCGCTCGCGCAAGGTTTTCGCCAATTGACGTGTCTGAGGCCGGACCGTGAGGGAGGGCCGCACAAGCCTCCTGATCGTGGGCACTTCGAGAGGCGCGTATGGCCAGTTGATTCTCCTGACAGCGGTGGCCCTCCCTAACGGTCGGGCTTCTGACACTTTGAACGGCGACGCGGACTGGAGCGCAACCGTCTCGGTTGCCCCGCTGCTTCTGAGACCGGCATAGCAAGCGAGGACGCTTGCGCTCCAGTCGCGGTCGCTATCGCTCCCGCACTGAGTCCATAACCAAGAGGACCCTATGAAACATTCCGAAGGCTTTCTAAAAGTAGTCAACGACGCCAAGAGCCGTATCAACGAAGTCAACGTCGCCGATACGCGCGAACGCATGACAAACAATCCGGACACCAAACTAATCGACGTGCGCGAAGACAACGAGTGGGAAGCGGCGCACGCCGCGGGCGCAATTCACCTGGGTAAGGGGATCATCGAGCGCGACATCGAAGCGACGGTGCCGGACAAATCAACTGAGTTGATTCTTTATTGCGGTGGTGGTTATCGCTCGGCGCTGGCGGCTGATGTTTTGCAGACGATGGGCTATACAAACGTGTGGTCGATGGCCGGCGGGTGGAAGGCCTGGCAGGACTCCGGCGCACCGGTTGAATAGAAGTTAACCAAACCTCGTTAACGAGCAGTTTGTCTGCTATCATTTTGCGCAAGTTAGTTCGTCGCGATAGCAATGCCAGCTCATCCTCCAAAACCTCCCGAAGTTTTTGTCTCCTATTCGAGTAAGGACAAGAAATACAGGGATGAACTCCTCAAGCAACTCAAGGTTCTTGCTAACCAAAAGGTGATCTCGACATGGCATGATGGTCTGCTCGTGCCGGGACATCAATGGAATGATGAGATCGTCGAGCACCTGAATTCCTCTCGAATCATTCTCCTGCTAATCAGCCCCGACTTCCTGGCGTCGGATTATGTCAACAAAGTCGAGTTGAAAACCGCCGCCGATCGTCACAAGCGAAATGAAGCCTGCGTTATTCCCGTACTCGTTCGCAACATTAACAGCTGGCAGGAGTGCGCTTTTGGCGACCTCAAACTCGGCGATCTACAGGCGGTCCCGTCCGGCGCAAAATTCATTGTTGATTGGGACAACCGCGACAAGGCCTTCGCCGAAGTCGCAAGCGGAATCCAGCGAGCAGTAGAGCAACAAAAGATTCCGGCGGGAACCGAACAGAATCCCAGGATACACTCCCGGCTGGTCGATCTTGTTGCGCGAGAAGGGCGCGACTCCTCCGCTTATTCTGGTAATCCGATGGCGCTCACCGTTCCTCGCACACCGGAAGGCGGTTTTTTTGTTCCGCGGCGAAATCGTCAGGGTTGCGACATCCTGGAGCTAATAAGGCGCGAATTAACTGGTGAACAGGACCACCTCGTCGCCCTGTGGGGCGCTGGCGGCACTGGAAAGACAACTCTGGCTGTACAAGCGGTCCGGAAAATGACTTTCGAGCACGGTTTTCGCGTGATCTGGATTGGTGCTGATAAACGGAATGACTTCAGCTTTTCCACCTTTATTGAAGAATTTGCGCGCCAGCTTAACGTGGAAAGCGCTTCCCGATTATCGGTCGAATCTAAGATCACAAAGCTAAAGAGTCTCGTGGATCGCTCATCCACGTTAGTAGTCCTGGATAACTTCGAAACGATCTCGCCTGACGAAGGTCAGAAATGTTTGGACTGTCTTAAGAATGAGATCACTTGTCGCGCTTTGTTTACGACGCGTGAACGGCTGAAACCCGCCGTGAATATTCCCGTCGATGAAATGTCAACCTCTGAAGCTCTGGAGTTCCTGGAGCGGCTGATCGAGAAGTCGGGGGAACCAACTGCGATCAATTTCAACCGCGAGCGTGTGATCAAAGCAGCCGGCGCAAATCCCGAAGTCATGCAATGGGTGATCGCGCAACTTAGCCGCGCCCAACGACCTGACGACGTGCTGGACGAGCTGTCCCATGGCGCTGGAGAAGCCGTTGAACGGGTCTTTAGCCGTTCGTTCAACCTGCCGCAACTCGGCGATGATGGCCGAATAGCTCTGCTCGCTCTTGCCTTTTTTGTGCCGAGCGCTACGCGCGAAGCTCTCGCAGCCATCGCCGGATTCGCCAGTGACATCAAGCGCACCAATCAGGCGATCGCATCCATTGCTTCATTGCGGTTGTTAGCAACGCCGCTCGACGAGCGACTCGCCTTGCACGCTTTAACGCGCGACCTCGCAAAAGCACAGCTCACAGAAGAAGACCGCGCTGACTTTCAACGACGATTCATCGAACATTTTCTGAAACTTGCAGAAGACCACTCGAGCTCGTCGCCTGATCGGCATGATGCCCTGGACGCCGAAGAAGACAACACTCTCAACGCACTTCGATTAGCCTCCGAAGGCCAGGACTGGAGTGCGGTGCTCCGATTTTATTCGACATTGAAAGGCTTCCTGAACCTTCGAGGTCATTGGCGGGAGGCGTTAACCACCGCTCTTCAGGCCCAAAACGCAGCGCGTGAATTGCACGATGAATCCCTGGCTCAAATCCTCGCCGTGGAAGCCGGAATCATTTCCATGCATAGCGGTGACCGAAAGCAAGGCGAGCAATTCTTCAACGATGCGCTGGCTTTCTATCAAAGAACGGGCGACGGGGCGAATTTGGCGCGCGTTCTTCATAACATCGGCATCGTCGCCTACGACGGCGGCAAACTAAAAGAGGCCCAACGCAGATTTGACAAAAGTCTGGCGATCAAACGCCGAATTGGCGACAAGAACGGCATGGCCAACACTCTCTACCAGAACGCAATGATCGAAGAGGATCGCCAGGACTTTTTCGCGGCCTATCAATTTTACTCTCAGAGTTTGAAACTCAAGGAGGAACTTAACGACCGGGCGAGTTCGGCGATCATTTTGCATAGTCTCGCAGTAATCGCGCGACAACAGCGAGACTATGCAAAGGTAAGGGAACTCTACAAGAAGAGCCTCAAGATCAATAAGGAGCTTGGCGATTCATTGGCAGTTGCCATCACAATCCACATGCTTGGATTGAACGAAGAGGATCACGGTTCAGTGGAAGAGGCTGCCAAACGGTATCGAGAAAGCCTGGAAATTAGCAGGAAACACCGGTTCCTGCTGGGTATGGCATTAACCCTTCACGCCCTGGCCGGAATCGCATCGATTCAGAGTGATGCGGAGGAGGCAAGGAAACTCACGGATGAAAACGTGACAGTTGCAAATGAGTTACGCGCGCGGCGGCGCGTCACGACCGCATTGAGTGATGCTCCGGCAGACGCAAGAGAACTCGGCGAGTATTATCGCGGCTCGGAGTTGGGAAATCGCCGTGGAGTAATTGCGATGATTCACAGCTTACGCTTGCTGGCAAATGAGCCCGATTATCAAAAGGAGGCCGCCCGCCTTTTACGCGAAGCCCTATACATCTTTGAAAAAGCCAACTGATTTAGCTGCATGCTCAACGGCTTCAGCAAAAGAGTCTTCGGCACGAATTAATTGAGCTGACTTCACTGTTCCTGGTTTCGCAGCGCCGTCACAGCTTTACTTCTTCAACGTAAAATCCTTCGGCACCAACTCGACCGCGATCGCGTCTCCGTCAATCTTCGCCTTCGTGTCTTTGGGATCGCCAGCTGGACGGAAAGTCAGCACGACATTTTCGGGATTCTTTCGCGGGCCACACGAAATGTTCGCGGGACTCGGTACGTACGCGGTGAGTTGAACCTGGTGTAGCGCGGTACTGCGAATCCGGTACACACGGTCCGCCGCCTGAATACTGAAGTAAGCGACCCCTTTGCTGTCGCAGTCCAGCTTCAGGAAGGTCCCCTGCACGCGTTGTTCTCCTGCTGCCAACGGACGCAGACTCTCGCGCAAATAATCATTCTCTGAAGGCGGCGCGTCTTCTTTTTCTTCGTTGCCAGCGGTTACGGTCTCGTCCTTGCGCCGCAGAGCCGGCCGGCCCGAATCACTCGAAGCGCTGCCCGCATTGTACTGCGCCATCTGCCCTTCATATCGCTTGATCGAATCCAGCAGCATTACGGCTTGTTGTTGATATCGCCGGTCCTTGGCGTTGCGCAAAGGCTCCAGCGTCTGCCGGGCCAAATCAAATTTCTGTTGCCGCAAATAAATCTGGGCCAGGTGAATACTTAAATCCTGCTTACCGGGAGAGAGGGCCAGCGCACGTTTCAGCAGCTCGATCGATTCATCCAGTTGTTCGCCGGTAACCATGTTGACGAAGGCCAGTAATGAATACGATCCGGGAAAATCCGGCTTCAGCGCGATCGCCTTTTTCAATTCGGCGCGCATGATTCCGGCCGATTCAGCTGAGTAGTCTCTCACCATACTCGCCGAGTCCATGCCTTCCCGGCTGACCACATAGGCATAGTAGTAATGCGTCAGATAATTATTCGAGTTGGCATTCACGGCCTCGCGTAAGGCGCCTTTGGCCTCGTCGAAACGCGACTGCCGCATCCTGACAATTCCCAGCGACGCCTGGGCCATCGTCAATTTGGGATCGAGCGCGAGCGCCTGTTGCAGACGTGTTTCCGCATCCTTTAGCTGGTTCGTGTGCAATTGCAAATCGCCGAGATAGGCCTGCGCCTCAGCTTCGCTAACCGGCGCTGAGGTAATTTCGTTTTCGAATTCCAGCTTTCGCTCGAAGGTGGCGATTTGCATTTTGAACGTATGACCTTCGATGTATTTCTTGAATTCCTTCTGCAACGTATCAAGGTCTGTTTGAAAGGCCTGTTTGGCGGCCTCATCAACAGAGACGCTGGCGTTGAGCAAATCGATGAATTTGCCCAGCTGCGGCAGGCGCTGCCCGCCATTCCCGAGGATCAGGTAATGAACCAGGGCCCACGACTCGGCATAGAAAATCCCGCGCTTGCTTCCTTCATTGTATTCGGGTGAATAGTGATCGACGGCAAACAGCGATCGTAGTGGATAGAGCTTACCTTCGCGCAGAGTTTCCAGGTGATAAGGGATCAATTCCCCGAGATGGACTTTGCGATCTTCTTCAATACTAAACGTGCTGTAGTACTCGGCCAGCCCCTCGTTGAACCAGGCCGGCATGTTGCCCGTCGTGTTCTCGACCAACAAGTGAACATACTCGTGGTAGATCACACTGAAAGGGTTCTGGGTCGCCTCGGTGGTCAAGGTGATGTAGTTCACGTCTTCGCCGGGCTGGAAATAGCCGGCGTTGTTTCCCGGATTGAAGGGCTTGTACGAACCCATGCTCTTGAACACGATCACGGTCGTGGGCACCGGGGTGTCGAATTTGGCATTGCTGAACAGGCGCGTGAAGACGTCCCGGAACTGTTCGAGCCTCGTGGCCACCTGCCGCATCTCTTTCTCGCCGGCATTGCCAATCAAGGTGAAGTTTTTTGAATTGACCCTGGTCCAGTTGTCCTTAGCCTGGACACTGGACGGGCCGACCAGAACGAAAACGAACAAAAAGAGTATGGGCGTGACGCAATTGCGCAGGGGCTTTTGAATCATCGTGAGACCTTTCCAGACGACTGAAGTTCGCGGCAGAGTGTCCATTCGGGAGGGTATCGGGCTGCAGCGACGCCTGACTATACGAAACCGGAAATTTGCCTGTCAATTCCAGCTAGTCGCCGCCGTGAACCTGTGATACAAGGCACGGCCCGATATTATTTTTTGGTAAAAGAAGATTGGGCTCAGGGATGGCCGCGCTTTGGAATCTCGCGCCAGAGCCCACGCTAATAGTCTCGCCAGGAAATCAGACGGAGACCTTCATACTCAAGGAAGCTCCGATCAAGGTCAGATTTAAAATAGCATTTGACTCACGTCAGCAACCCGAAGGGTTGCAAAGAAAGTAGCCGGTGGTCGGAGTCCGCGGAGACCACCGGGAATATGATATTTATTGCGTCGCACCCCGGAGGAGTCTGTCGGGAAAAAGTATTTCTCTGTGAAAACTCTGTGTTCCTCTGTGTCTCTGTGGTGGAAATTGCTGGGAATTCATTCACCACAGAGGCACAGAGGA
>Ga0105242_10000785_pt1 | contig 24651 bp, 22 predicted proteins | sample KBSM24metaG_FD_81521 | JGI IMG/M metagenome (GOLD analysis project Ga0105242, IMG submission 81521) | Miscanthus rhizosphere microbial communities from Kellogg Biological Station, Michigan, USA - KBS M2-4 metaG | ecosystem: Host-associated > Plants > Roots > Rhizosphere > Soil | place...
ACATACCGGCTGCTGACGACGGGCGAGATCAGCGAATACGTCGCCGCCCTCGTGGTGAAAGAGACCCGGCATCTCCACGCCCAGACAAGACGCACCGTGGATGCGCAGGTTGCCGCGGCTGGGATCGCACGGACGGGTCCGCGCGGCGTCGCAGCCTGTGCCCGCACGCACGCCTACGAGGCCGATCGGGAAGGCTATGTACAGCGCGGCAGAACCGAACGGAAGAACCGCCGGGTCGGCCTGCGGCCCGCGCCCGACACCATGAGTCTCCTCACCGGATATTTGCCAGCCGAGCAGGGTGTGGCGTGTCTGAAAGCGTTGCGGCAGCAAACCGATGCCGTGAAAGCGACTGGTGATGCGCGATGCCGGGATCAAATCATGGCCGACACGCTCGTAGAACGGATCACCGGACAAGCCCAAGCGTCCGACGTGAACGCCGAGGTGCAGATCGTGATGGATCTCAATACGCTGCTCGACGCCAACGATCACACCTCGGCCCAGCTAGACGGCTACGGACCACTGCCGGCCGATATCGCCGGCGACATTCTGGCCACCAGCACAGGTCGGGTGTGGTGGCGCCGGCTCTACGCCGCACCTGAGGGCGGGCCGCTTGCCGGCGGTGATCCGGACCGCCGCCAATTCGACGGCCACCTCCGAAAGTTGATCATGTGGCGCGATCGCCACTGCCGAGACCCGTACTGCGAGGCGCCGATCCGTCACATCGACCACATTCAGCGCTACTCAGACGGAGGTTTGACCATCTATCCCAACGGCCGCGGAGAGTGCGAACGCGGAAACTATGCCCGGGAGATGCCCGGCTGGATAGTGAAAGCCGTCTCCAGCGGGCTAGACGGCAAGCAACACGCGATCACCATCACCACACCAACCGGCCACACCTACCTGAGCCGCGCACCATAGCCAGGGTTGGGAGGTGCAGGTTGACATCAATCGACGGACGGTAAGCGCTGTGTTAAAAGACTTGCTCAGGACTGCCGCAGTTGGGCGGCGGTCGCGTTTCAACGATTTTTCCTGCTCCCGCACCCCCCGGGGTTCACCTCAGGTGTACAGCGCATCAGCCACAGATAGCGCCGACATTTGCTGACCGAACCAGCTTGACGTACTTGGCCAGGACTCCGCGCGGTGCCGGCCTGGGCGTTGGACTCCAAGTGTCGCGCCGGCGCTGCAATTCGGCCGGATCGAGCGTGACGTCTAGCCGGCCGTTGGCGACATCCAGGACAATCTCGTCTCCATCTGCCAGCAATGCGATGGGCCCGGCATCGGCCGCCTCGGGTGCAATGTGGCCGACGCAGAGGCCGGTGGTACCTCCGGAGAAACGACCGTCGGTGATCAACATGACATCCTTGCCCAAGCCCGCGCCCTTGATCGCGGCCGTGATCGCCAACATCTCCCGCATCCCAGGACCACCTTTGGGACCCTCATAGCGGATGACCACAACATCGCCGGCGGCGATAGTGCCGTTCTCCAGAGCATCCATCGCCGCTCGTTCGCCATCGAAGACCCGTGCCGTACCCTTCCACACCTCGGTGTCGAACCCGGCGCTCTTCACCACAGCACCCTCGGGCGCCAGTGACCCACGAAGGATGGTGATGCCTCCTGTCGGGTGGATCGGGTTGTCCAACGCGCGCACGATGGTGCCGTCCACATCAGGCGGCGCAATATCGCTGAGGTTCTCCGCCATGGTCTTGCCGGTCACGGTGAGGCAGTCTCCATTGAGCAGGCCCGCGTCGAGCAGAGCCTTCATCACCACCGGCACTCCGCCGACCCGGTCCACGTCGTTCATCACGTACTTGCCGAACGGCTTGAGGTCACCCAGGTGCGGCACCTCGCGCCCGATGCGTACGAAGTCGTCGAGGGAGAGATCCACCTCGGCCTCGTTGGCAATCGCCAGCAGATGCAGCACGGCATTCGTCGAGCCGCCGAACGCCATCGTGACCGCTATGGCATTCTCGAATGCTTCCTTGGTGAGGATCTTGCGCGCCGTGATGCCCTGCCGCAGCATCTCCACTACCGCCATGCCACTCTTGCGCGCAAAGCCATCGCGGCGGCGATCGACGGCTGGCGGTGCGGCGGAACCAGGCAGCGACATGCCCAACGCCTCAGCGGCACTGGCCATGGTGTTGGCGGTATACATACCGCCACAGGCGCCCTCGCCCGGACAGATCGCCTTTTCGATCTCGGTGACGGCCTCGCGACTGATCAAACCCCGAACGCAGGCACCGACTGCCTCAAAGGCGTCGATGATCGTCACCTCTCGATCGCCGACCCGCCCGGGCATGATCGAGCCGGCGTAGAGAAAGACCGAGGCAAGATCAAGACGTGCGGCTGCCATCAACATCCCGGGCAGCGACTTGTCGCAGCCAGCAAGGAGCACTGAGCCGTCCATCCGCTCCGCCAACATCACCGTTTCCACCGAGTCGGCGATGATCTCGCGGCTCACCAGCGAGTAGTGCATGCCCTCGTGGCCCATGGATATGCCGTCGGAGACCGAGATCGTGCCGAACTCCAGCGGATATCCACCCGCGGCGTGCACGCCGTCCTTGGCAGCCTTGGCAAGCCGGTCGAGAGACAGGTTGCACGGGGTGATCTCGTTCCAGCTGGAGGCGACGCCGATCTGCGGCTTCACCCAGTCCTCGTCACCCATGCCAACAGCACGGAGCATGCCACGGGACCCAGTGGCCTCCAAACCATCGGTGACGGCCCGCGACCTGGGCTTGATGTCGACACCACTCCCCGAGACCGGCTGGATCTGTTCGCTCGAAGGACTCTCCTGCGTCATGGCGGTCAATCTAGCCGCTTGGCACGAGCCGTACGGCTGGGCCCGGCGTGCTCACACCCGCGAAAGCTCCAGACTCAACCAGCTGTGGCCTTGGCAGGTTGTAGTCGCGGTGCGGCGACCAGCTGCCAGGCAAGACCAACGACCAAGATCACGCCAATAATCGGACCGAGGTTGGCGACTAGCTGTTGCAGGAAGTCGAACTGCCGTTCTCGGCCGCCGCCGTACGGTAGGACCGCGAGTGGCAGACACACACAGACCCAGACCACCCAGAAGCCGCCGAGGTATCGAGCCCAGCGCGGCACGCCGGGCGACAGTACGGCCATACCCAAGGGCAGAATCCACACATAGTGGTGGGTCCACGACAGCGGGGAAGCCAGGCAGGTCGTCAGTCCCACGATGGCGACCGCAAAGACCTTCTCGTCATGCCGCCACCAATGAGCAGCTACCAGGCAACCAAGCACAGCCAAGATTGCGGAGACCGCAAGTCCCACCAGAGCGGTAACTCGTGAAGAGTCGCCGAGTCGGAAGAACACCCCGAGCAGCGACTGGTTTCCGGTGTACAGCGGCGATGCGGTACGCGTGTCGCCGCCGGACAGCCCGCCGAAGAAGACCAACGTCTCACGGAACAGCAAGATCGCGCCGATCCCGGTGAACACCGCAAAGCTGATCATCGCGGTGATCGCCACCCTGGCCTTACCGATCAGGAATGCGAAGAGGACGAATAGCGCCGGGGTGAGCTTGATCGCAGCGGCCAGGCCGATCAAGGTGCCCTGCGGGATTCGCCTCCGCTCCCCCGGTGCGTCAGGCAACAGGTCGGCGATCACCAAGGCCATCAGGATGGTGTTCACCTGGCCGTACCCGAGCGTGGTACGGATCGGCTCGACCGCCAGCAGCACCGCAATGCCGACGAGTCCAAGCTTCCAGCCACGCGGTGCTCCACAACGCTTCAAGACTGACTGCTGAGCCCAGACCAGGCCGCCAGTCCAGACCACCTGCCACAGCGCGTAGGGGCCAAAGGCCAGCGGCGTCATCAAGATCGCCGCGATCGGTGGATAGATGAAGTAGAGATTCCAGAACGGCGTGGTGGTTGCGAAGATGTCCTTGCCCGCCAACATGTCCTTGACGGCGTACACGTAGACCTGCAAGTCGATCGTCGACGGTTGCCAGGGAATCAACTTCCCGTACTGGATGATGAAAGGCAAGATCAACAGCGCAACTGCGAAGGGCGGCAGAAACTCCAAGGCGGCACGAGACAGCCGCCGGCTGATCGATAGCGATGTTGCCGGTGCCGAATGTGTCGGCAGGCTCACGCGCCCGCCTGAATCTGGCGATACACCGAGTCCAGTTCACCATCGGGCACAACACCGCTGTTGACCAGCATGCCGAGACCAGGCTCGTCGGCGTAGCGCGGAATGACATGCACGTGCAGGTGGAACACTTCCTGACCGGCCGCCTGACCCGATGACGACAAAATGTTGATCCCGTCTGCCGCCAGCCGCCGCATGAGCAGCCGGGCGACGGCGTCCACAGCCGGCGCGATGTCGGGCAACGTAGCCGGGCCGGTCAGCATGTCGGGCACATGGCGTTTCGGAACCACCAAGCAGTGCCCGCGGTGCCAGGCACCTATGTCGAGAAAGGCGACAGCTTGTTCGTCATCGTAGATCTTTCGGGACGGCAGCTCCCCGGAAATGATCTTGCAGAAGATGCAATCAGGATCGATGCCTTGGGACTCAGGCGTCTCAAGGGGCGTCATGTGATGATGTTCTCCAGTTCCGTGCCAGCGGCGAAGCGACCCAGCTGGGCCGCGATGAGTCGGTCGGCGCGCGGGAAGAAGGCGGTGCTCGGCCCGCCGACGTGAGGTGAGATCAGCACACCCGGCGTACGCCCTAGCGGATGCTCGGGTGGCAACGGCTCGGGATCGGTCACGTCGAGTGCCGCGCGAATCCGGCCAGTCGAGGTTTCGGCGAGCAATGCGTCGGTGTCGACCAGCTTGCCGCGCGCGACATTGACAAGCACCGCTCCATCGGGCAGCGCGGCGAGCTGGGGACCGGAGATCAAACCCTCGGTCTGCGGTGTGTGCGGCGCCACCAGGAAGACGACATCCGCATTGTGGAGCAGCTCCGGGAGGTCTTCGATGGCGTGCACCAGTACGGGCTCGGTACGCGGCCGCCGAGCGACCCTCATCACCGACGCGACCTCGAACCCAGCCAACCGGCGCTCGATGGCGGCGCCGATGTGACCGTAGCCGATGATCAACACTCGTTGATCGGCCAGTGAGATGCCGAGCTGGAAGTCCCAAATGCCGGCGAGCTGGTTACGCGCATAGTGATCAAGATGTCGTCCACTTGCAAGCGCCAGCGCAACCGCAAGTTCGGCAGTGCTCGTGTCATGCACGCCAGCGGCATTACACAAGATCACGCCATCCGGCACATGCGGCAGGAAGTTCTCCACCCCTGCGGTCAGGGTCTGGATGACCTTCAGCTGCTTCATCTCGGCGACGCGGTCGAGAACCTCTTCGCCCTTGAGGTAGGGCAAGACATAGAATTCGACGTCAGCGATCGAATCCGGCCAGCTGTCACCGTCCGCGCGATAGACGTCTATGTCGATTCCTTCGGGAATTCCACCCAGTCGTTGCTCGGCCTCCTCGACGGTCGCGTAGGGCAGCCAAGCGAGTCTTCTTTGTCCAGGCACGGAGTTCAGTGTCTCGCCGTCGGTGCGAGTACGGGGCGGCGTACCGGAAAACCTGCGGCATCGAGTGCATCCTTGACCTCGGCGATTCGCAGCGTTCCGAAGTGGAAGACGGTCGCCGCCAGCACCGCATCGGCGCCCGCAGCGATCGCCGGGGGAAAATCTTCGGCACGACCCGCACCGCCGGAGGCGATCAATGGCACCTCGACCACCGCCCGCACGGCCCGAATCATCTCCAGGTCGAAGCCCGTGGTCGTGCCGTCGGCATCCATCGAATTCAACAAGATCTCGCCCACGCCCTGCTCTACTCCGCGCCGCGCCCATTCCACCGCATCCAGGCCGGCGGCGGTCCGCCCGCCGTGGGTTGTCACCTCGAAACCGGACGGTGCCCAGTCCGCGCGGCGCGCATCTACCGAGAGGACGAGCACCTGATTGCCGAATCGACGGGTGATCTCGCCGATCACCTCGGGACGTTTGATGGCACCCGTATTGATCGCCACTTTGTCGGCTCCGGCTCGCAAGAGCGTGTCGACATCATCGACGGATCCAACGCCGCCTCCGACAGTCAGCGGGATGAAGACGTTCTCGGCAGTTCGCCGTACGACGTCGAGCGTGGTTTCGCGGCCCTCGGCCGACGCCGAGATGTCGAGGAAAGTCAGCTCATCTGCCCCTTCGGCGTCATACCAGCCTGCAAGCTCGACCGGATCACCCGCATCGCGCAGCGCCACAAAGTTGACGCCTTTCACGACGCGGCCGCCGTGCACATCGAGGCACGGAATGACACGAACAGCGACCGTCACGACGAACAGCCTATTGATTGCGGATCGCGCGGTGGACCCGCCTACTTCGTCGTCGCTCGCAGACGATAAAGCGTGTCCGCTCTCTCCTCCTCAGCACGGCTGCGCCCGATCTGATTTTGATTGCTTCACTCGCTGCGCTCGCTCTGTCTGTTTGCTCGCCCCGCTCGCCAACTTCGATCCGGGGTTCGTCCTTGAGCCAGCCGTCATCCCATTACGCTGCGATCATGCCCCAGCTCGATGACAGTTTTCTTGCGCTGCCGCTGCAGGCGCTGACTGACGCGGCGCTCTCCAAGGCCAAGGACGTGGGCTGCAGCTATGCGGAGGTTCGCGTCGAGCGGATCCGCGCCGCGTATCGCAGCTTTCGTGATCACGCCATTGACACCACGGCCGACAACCAGGTGCTGGGTCTTTCGGTCCGCGTCGTACACAACGGTGTCTGGGGATTCGCCTCGGATATCACCTTGTCTCCCGATTCGGCGGCGCGGATGGCCGAGCGTGCGGTTGCCACCGCGAAGGTTTCCCGTCCGTTGACTCCCGCGTCAGTCGAGCTGGCCGATGAGGAGGTCTACAGCGATGCCGGTTGGGTGTCGGCGTACGAGGTGGATCCGTTCGACGTCGACGAAGCAACCAAGACGGGTCGGATGCTCGGACTGAACGAAGCGCTGCTCGCGGCGCCTGGTGTCACTCATGCCAATGCCACGCTCGGCTACGTCCACGAGAACAAGTACTTTGCGAACCTCCCCGGAACCAGTACCACCCAACAGCGCGTGCGGATCCAGGCCCAGCTGACCGCGGTCAGCGTTGGTGATCTCGGTTTCGCGACCATGCGCACCCTGGCCCCGCCGACCGGGCGGGGCTGGGAATTTCTCACCGGGACCGGCTGGGATTTCGATGCCGAGGTGGCCGAGATCCCGGAGTTGCTGGCTGCTCAGGTGACCGCTCCTTCGGTGGAAGCCGGCCATTACGACCTGGTGATTCACCCCAGCAACCTGTTCCTCACAATTCATGAGTCGATCGGCCATGCAACTGAGCTGGATCGAGCACTGGGCTACGAAGCCGCGTACGCCGGCACCTCGTTTGCCACCTTCGACAAGCTGGGCACCTTGCAGTACGGCAGCGAGGTCATGAACGTCACTGGAGATCGACTAGTTGATCATGGTCTGGCAACGATCGGCTACGACGATGAAGGCGTCGGACAGCAGCGCTTCGACGTGATCGCGGACGGGATTCTGGTGGGATATCAGCTGAACCGTCAGATGGCCGCTGAGAAGGGCTTGGGTCGCTCCAACGGTTGCGCGTTCGCAGATTCGCCTGGCCACATCCCGATGCAACGGATGCCCAACGTCTCACTGCAGGCAGCGCCGGAGGGCCCCAGCACCGAGCAGCTGATCTCCGGTGTCGACAAGGGCATCTACATCGTGGGCGACAAGTCATGGTCGATCGACATGCAGCGCTACAACTTCCAGTTCACCGGGCAACGGTTCTTCAAGATCGATAAAGGCAGGCTCGCCGGCCAGCTGAAGGATGTCGCCTACCAAGCCACCACCACGGATTTCTGGCGGTCCATGGAGGCCGTCGGAAATCCAGACACCTACGTCCTGGGCGGCGCGTTCAACTGCGGCAAGGGACAGCCTGGCCAGATTGCGCCGGTGTCCCATGGCTGCCCGTCCGCGTTGTTCCGCAGCGTCAACGTGCTGAACACCCAGGCCGAAGGAGGCAGCTAGTGAGCATCGCGCCGCAGGATCTCGTGGAAGCGGCGCTGAGCGTCGCGACTCTGCCCTGTGTCAGCTCGGTACGTGACCGTACCGAGGCCAATCTCCGCTGGGCCAACAACGGCTTGATCACCAACGGCGAGATGCGCAGTAGGACGCTCACCGTGACCGCGACCGCTGACGTCGAGGGTGGGACAGCGGCCGGCACGGTTAGCCAAGAGATAGCCGATGTGGCGGAGGTAGCCGCCGTTGTGGCGGCGGCGGAAGGGCTGGCACGTACCGGACGGCCGGCCGAGGATGCCGCGCCGATGGTGCAGAACTACGCCCACAACGACGTCTGGACAGACCCACCGGAGACGACGAGCATCGAAGTACTCGACGATCTCGCCAAGGGACTCGGCGACGCATTCGAGCGGGCGGAAGCCGCGCGGCATCTGCTGTACGGCTTCGCCGAGCATGCTGTTGAGACCACCTACCTGGGCAGCAGCACCGGCCTGCGGCGACGCGGCGTACAGCCGACCGGCCGGCTCGAGCTCAATGCGAAGACGGCTGATCGTGAAGCATCGGCGTGGCTGGGACGGACCACCCGGGACTTTCTTGACGTCGATGTTGTCGAGGCCGTCGACGAACTCAGCACCCGACTGGGTTGGGCTTCGACCAAGATCGACCTGCCGCCGGGACGCTACGAGACGCTGCTGCCGCCGGGGGCCATCGCCGACTTGATGATCTACGCGTACTGGACGGCCAATGCGCGCGACGCGGAAGAGGGTCGCAACGTCTATGCCGCCGGAGACGGTGCGACCAAGATCGGGCAGCGGATTGCGGAACTCCCGATCACGCTTCGGTCGGATCCGCTGTATCCAGGCCTGGAAACGGTGCCGTTCGTCGACTTCACGTCCTCTCTCGATGACACGTCGTGGGCTTTCGACGGTGGTCTGCCGATCAAGGAGACCACCTGGATTGATCGTGGCGTGCTGCACGAACTCATCCGCAATCGCGGGCATGCCATCCGAACCGGCACCGAGCCGACCCCACCACCAGACAACTTGATCATGGACGGTGGCGGCACAGCCAGCCTGTCGGAGATGATTGCGGGCACCAAGCGCGGGCTCCTGCTGACGTGTCTGTGGTATATCCGCGAGGTCGATCCGGAGCGACTGTTACTGACGGGACTGACCCGCGATGGGGTCTACCTGATCGAAGACGGTGCCGTGGTCGGCGCGGTCAACAACTTCCGCTTCAACGAGTCGCCCGTCGAACTCTTGGGCCGGATCAGCGAGATCGGCGTGGCCGAGCTGACCTTGTGCCGAGAGTGGAACGACTACTTCAACCGTACGATCATGCCGACCATCAGAGTGCCCGACTTCAACATGTCGACCGTCAGTCAGGCTTCGTGACAACGAGTTAGGGGAGGTCGGCGCCGGTCAGGTCGTCGCCCTCGTCGGCGTCCACCTCTGGGGCGTAGCTGACCACGCCGCGCCGCATCGAGTGCACCAGTAGCCGAGCGGTGTCGCGAAGCTCACCCGGGCCGGCGGCATCGGCGATCTGTCCGGCGAAATCGGCAACCTGGCGGACCCAGCGCACGAAGTCTCCAGCAGTGAAGTCGTTATCGTGCAACACAATTGGGAGTGACCGGCCAGCCGCCCAGCCGTAGGCTGCCTCGCTGAAGCCGATATCGGGTTCGGGCCCCCGCTCCAGCCGGGCGTCCCGCTCCACCAGCGATACCTCGTGCCAGATCCGGCGTACCTCGATCATCGCGGCGTTGCTGCGCGCGTCGGGCATCCGCGGATGGCGCCCTGCCTCATCGCTACGCCGCGCTTCGAAAACCAGCGATGCCAAGATTGCCGCCAGCTGCGGATGGGTCAGGCCAGCAAAGACCCCGACACGGATGCATTCGGCCGTCACCAGATCCAGTTCCGCGTAAATCCGCGCGAGCATCCTGCCGTGCTCGCTGACGTTCCGTCCACCATCCCCGGTCAAATAGCCGAGCGACTCCAGCACCAAGCAGATCTTGTCGAAGTGCTTGGCGATGGTATTGCTACGAGACTCCATCCGGGCGTGCAGCCGGGCGCTCTCCCGCTCCAGCCGCAGCGCCCGCTCGGCCCACCTGGCGTGCGCCTCCCGCTCCGGGCAGCTATGACACGGATGGTGCCGGACGGCTGTTCGTCGTTGCTCAATTTGTGACTGGATTTCCGGGTCGCCGACCGGCTGACGACGCCGCTTGGCTTCAAGATCGACATCGTTGAGCCGGGCGCGTAGCGCGGCGGCCAGGTTACGCCGAGACGAGGCATCCTTCGGGTTGAAGTGCTTGCCGATCTTCATTCGGCCGGCGACCAGAGGTGCCGCGGGAAAGTCGGTGACCGACAGCCGCCGCACGTGGCGTTCCTCAGTCAGCACCAGGGGCCGCGGCGATTGATGATCATGACGAACGCCAGGATCGATGATCACTGCCCAGCCTTGGTTCTTGCCGCTCGGCACGTGGATGATGTCACCCGGCTTCAAGATCGACAGCGTGTGCAAGGCCTCGGCGCGCCGATCCGAGCGACGTTCCCGGGCTGACGTCGCCTCGAGTTCGGCGATCTCCGCCCGCAGCCGCGCGTACTCTCTGAAGTCACCGAGCTCGCACTCTGCCGCCGTCCAGTACGCCTCGATGTCTTCTTCGTTCTTGGCCAGGGTGCGCGCCACCCCGACCACCGAACGATCGGACTGGAACTGCGCGAAGGACTGCTCGAGCAGGGTACGTGCCCGCTCCCGCCCGACGCTGGCCACCAGATTGACGGCCATGTTGTAGGTCGGAGCGAAGGAAGACCGCAGCGGATAGGTACGCCGAGACGCGAGGCCAGCGACAGCACGAGGATCCAGGCCCGGCTGCCAGAGCACGACCGCGTGACCTTCCACATCGATGCCCCGCCGTCCCGCTCGGCCGGTCAGCTGCGTGTATTCGCCCGGCGTGACATCTGCATGGGTTTCGCCGTCGAACTTCACCAGCTTCTCCAGCACCACGGACCGAGCCGGCATATTGATGCCCAATGCCAACGTCTCGGTCGCGAAGACGACCTTGATCAAGCCCCGGACGAAGGCCTCTTCAACGCATTCCTTGAAGGTGGGCAACATGCCCGCGTGGTGCGCGGCAACTCCCCGGCTTAGGCCCTCGGCGAAGACGTCGTAGTCAAGCGCCCGCAGATCGCCGTCTGACAGTCCGACAACGTGCCGCTCCAGGATTGCCGCAATCTCCTGCTGTTCCACCCTGGTAGTGAGCCGGACCCCTGACTCGAGCAGTTGCCGCACGGCAGCATCGCAGCCGACCCGGGAGAAGATGAACACAATTGCCGGCAGCAGTGCCTCGTCGTCCAACAGCTCGACCAGCTCAGGCCGGCTCGGCGCGCGAAGCGAACGAGGCCCAGGACCTGAGCCGGCGGAGCGTGATCGGTGAGCGGCACCGCCATAAGCGCCACTGCCGTAGCTCACCGTCCGCCTGCCCCGGCCCGTCCGGCCGCGCGGGCGCCGCGCATCGTCTCGGACCAGCCTGGACTCCTCATGCGCAATCTTGATCAACATCGGATTGACGTCTGACTTTCCTAAACCTGGCAGCTCACGAGCCGTGGGAGCCAGCTCAGCGAAGAGGTCGTGGAGCCGATGACGGACCAAGACGTGCTGGTACAGCGGCACCGGCCGCCGTTCGGAGACCACCACGGCCATCTCGCCGCGCACCTCGGACAACCACTCGCCAAACTCCTCTGCGTTGCTCACCGTCGCCGAGAGCGCGACCAGCTGAATGGCATCAGCCAGGCCGATGATCACCTCTTCCCACACTGCACCCCGAAAGCGGTCGGCCAGGTAGTGCACCTCATCCAGCACGACGTAGCCGAGATTGGTCAGCGTGGCCGACCTGGAATAGATCATGTTGCGCAGCACCTCGGTCGTCATCACCACAACGGGCGCCTCGGAATTGACCGACGTGTCCCCTGTTAGCAGCCCGACATTGCTGGTGCCATGCCGGCGCACCAGGTCGGCGTACTTCTGGTTCGACAAGGCCTTGATCGGTGTCGTGTAGAAGCACTTGCGGCCGGTGCGTAGCGCGAGGAAGACCGCAAACTCGCCGACGATGGTCTTTCCCGCCCCAGTGGGGGCCGCGACAAGCACACCCGAGCCGGCTTCTAGTTGGCCGCACGCTTCGCGCTGATAGTCGTCCAAAGCAAACGGGTAGCCGTCGGCGAAGGCCGCGAGCAGCGGTGAACTTTGCCTGTGCCGGAACCGCGCGTACGCCTCGGCCGGGCTGAGGGTGTCGGCGTTGGGCGATTCAGAGCTGGGTGTCTCGGGATCGATCGAGGGGTCGGCCATGATGCGCCCAAGCTACCCAGGAACGAAGACAGGCAGCGCGCGTGGCACCGAGCAGACTTGTAACGGCGCCGCACCGAGCATCTCGCCGTCACCAAACCCAACCAACCCAGGACCCTCGACCGTTGCTTCGCGAACCCGAAGCTGCTCAACACAGGCGTCTCGAACGAACTTCCCCGAGTACATCTCTGGAAACAACCTCAGCAGCTTCAGTCGGCCGACGGGATGAATGATCGTGACGTCGAGCAGACCGTCGTACGGATCAGCCTGAGGACAGATCAGCATGCCACCGCCGTAGGAGCTGGTGTTGCCGATGGCCACCAACATGGCCGGCAACTCCCGGATCTGACCGTCCAGGGTGAGCCGGTAATGCAGCGGAGAGAACACCCGCAGCTCGGCCATCACGGCAAGTGCGTACCGCGTCGATCCGCGCGGCCAGGGCATCTGGTTGGCCCGACGATTCACCAATGCGTCGAAACCGGTGGCAAGCACCGCCGCGACATAGGTCTCGGCCACTCGAGCAAGATCGATTGAGCGGCTGTGGCCCGCGGCGATGACCTCCGCCGCGGCCACAGCGTCCTTGGGCGGAAGGCCGATGCCGCGGCACAGGTCGTTCCCGGTCCCTGCGGGTATCAGGCCCAGCGTGGTACGGCTGCGTCCTTCCGTGTGCGCGGCAGCCGAGGTATTGACACCGAGATGCATCATGCCGTCGCCACCCATGACAGCGAGCACGTCGACGCCATCGACAATCGCCTGATGGGCCATCGACTTCGCTTCGGCGAAGTCACGACTCAGCAAGATCTCCAAGTTGGCGCCACCATCGCGTAAGGAGCCAGCGACATCCGGGAGGATTTCAAGCGCGCGACCTTTGCCGGCCGAGGGATTGACCAGCAGCCTGATCTGGCGAGTCACCGGGGCGGCTCGAGCTCGTCGTTCTCGCCTTCGGAGAGCTCACGCAGCGTCTTGTCGTCGGCAACACTCCGCCGGACCAGCCAATCGTCACCAGCAAGCGCAACGGCACGCTCCTTGCGGCGGTCGAGAATGTGCGCGATCACCTCTGCGGCAAGAAAGAGCACCGTCATGGGCAGCGCCAACGCAAGCATGGAGAACGGATCCGTCGACGGCGTGGCTACGGCGCCGAACACGAAAGTGCCGAAGATCACCAGACTGCGATACTTCGCGAGTTGCTTTGCCTTGATCACTCCGACAATGTTCAACATCAACACCACCAGAGGAATCAGGAAGGCGATACCGAAGACCAGCATGAGCCGCAGCAGGAAAGACAGATAGGCGTTGATGTCTTGCAGGTTGCTCACGCCGGACTGAGTGAAGCTGAGCAGCACCGTAATGGCTTTAGGCAAAACGATGTAGCCGACGACCACGCCTCCGACGAACATCGGAGTGGCGGCGCCAATGAAGATCAACGCCCACTTCTTCTCCTTCGCCAGCAGGCCGGGGACGATGAACGCCCACAGTTGGTAGAGCCAAAAAGGTGCGGTAATGAGGAGCCCGGCCAGTGCGGAGACCTTCAAGGCCAAGGTCAGGGGGGAGGTCAGGTTGATGTTCACCAGAAGCGTGGTGGCGTCTGGGTTCTTGGCCTTCAGGGCATCAATGGCCTGAAAGTATGGCCGCTGCAGGATGTCCATCAGGTCGTAGCGAAAAAACCAGGCAACGATCATGCCGACGATGATCGCGAGCGCCGACACGATCAGCCGGTACCGCAGTTCGCGCAGATGCTCGAAAAGGGTCATCGTGCCATCGGGTGGTACAGGCGGCGGCTTGAGCCACTTCAGACTGAAATGGATAGGCCGGCCCTTGATCGTCAAAGACACGGCAGCCTAGGCAAGGCCTCAGGCGTCGCTGCGTCGGTCGGTGCCAGAGGGATCCTGGTTGGCACGTGGCGGCTGCTGAAAGCTGGCGCCGTTCGGGGGTTGCGACGGGATATTGGCCTGCGGCGGTTGCTGGTATTCGGTCGGAGCCGGCACATTTGAGCTCGGTGCCGGGTTGGGTGGCTGCGGCTGGCCCTCCTCAGACCGAAGACCCTTGGTCTCTTCCTTGAACTCCCTGAGCGCACGCCCGGTGCTCTTGCCCAAGCCAGCGAGCCGCGCCCCGCCGAACAACAGCAGCACGACAGCCAAAATGATCAACAGCTCGGGGACGCCAAGGCCCAATACCAGCGGAGTCATCATTCCTCTTTTCCTGCACATTGTTGAGCCGGGGGACGGCCCCCTGCACCCCCCGAAGTGAGCGGTGCTTCGGTGTCATCCTACGTCGCGGATGCCTGATCAATTTTGTGAAGCGATGGTGCGATCACTGTGCCTATCAGGCTGGAAAGCTCGTTCTGGAACATTGATCTGACCGACCAGCCCCGCCAGCTCATCAGCCCGCACGGCGAGCATCTCGACTTCGCTGAAGAGATCGCTCGCCTTGTGCGCGAGCCACACCGCGTAACAGATGAGCATGATGGCACCCGCCAGCCCAATGCTCCCGAACACGATGACCCAGATCACTTCTGCACGATATCTCCCTCCGTACGCATTACGCGCTAGCTGGGGTTGACGTAACCTCGCGCAGCCCAGACGCGAGCTTGGATAGTGAACGGCCCAGAACCGAGCATGGCCAGGCAGCCAGCCCGTACGGCGGCCTGACGATCGAGGTCGATCGAGGTGAGGTAGGCACCTGCAGGGCCGACGCCGAGAGTAAACGGCTCCCACCACTCCACGAAGCTGTCGTGCTCGACGCGAACGGGAATCGCTTCCTCCACGACGTCTGTCAGGGCCGCCTCGCTCAACAACTCGGTGAGGTGCCCCTGATGTCCGCCGGCCAACCGGGACTCATCGGGCGCAGTCGGGTCGAGCTTTTGGACCGTATCCCAGAACGGCGCGAGTGGGGATTGTTTGCCCGCGTGATCCCACACGCATGCGGCAACCGTTCCTCCGTCGCGGGTGACACGCGCCATCTCGGCCAGTCCCTGTACGGGGTGTTCCATGAAGTGGACAACCAGTTGGGCGAGCGCAGCATCGAACTCGCCAGCGCTGAACGGCAGCCTCTCCGCAGCAGCGACCTGCACCTCTACACCTGGATGCCGCTCTGCAGCAGCGGCGACAAATTGCTCCGCCGGATCAACCGCAGCGACCAACGACGCTCCGAGGCGTTTGACGAGTTCGGTCGTCAGCGCACCAGGGCCGCAGCCGACGTCGAGTACGCGTTGGCCAGGTGAGACGTGGGCAAAGTCGACAAAGGAGGGCGCAAGGTGGACCGAGTATCGGCCCATGAAGAGGTCGTAGGCATCGGCTGTTGCAGCAAAGCGCATGAGGACGCTCCTCGGTCGTTGGCTAACGGGCGCCAGCAGCGGAGCCCAGCAGCACGGCGTATTGATCGAGGGCCTCGCGCGCTGCTTCGGCAGCTGAGTCCCCGGCGCCCTCCGGCGCGAGAACGCGCGCCCCGCCCTGCAGCCGCAACAGCAGGCCACGTAGCCACGCTGGATCTGTCACGTGCAGCGAAACGATCAGGCCACCGCCGGGCCGAGCAGAGACAGACTCGGTCGGGTAGTACTCCGCCACCCATGCAGCCCACGGCTGCAACTCGAGGGTCACCAGCGGCGCGTCCTTGAGGGCCTCCCACCAGCCGGTCGACAGATCCTTGAGCTTGACGTCGTGTGCTGCGACATCGACCGACGTCACCTCGACAGCGGCGATCCGATCAAGGCGAAAGGTGCGGAGGGCATTAGCGGAGTAGCACCAAGCCTCGAGGTAGCCGTACCCCTCCAAGACGAAGACTCGCAAGGGGTCGACCATGCGTCGGGTGGTCTCCGCCCGCGAGGCGACATCGTAGGTGAGGTCCAATCGCTTCCCGCGTTGCAGCCCGTCATTGACGCGAGCCTGGATATCGTCACGGGCGGCGGTGATTGCGACAGAGGCCTGGTCGGTGGCCGGCACGTTTCCGGCGACCGCCTCAAGCTTCTTCATCGCGCGGTCGACGGCGTCCCGCTTACCGGGTCCGGCAATTTCCCGCAGCGTACGCAGCGCCAGCACGAGTGCCAGCGCCTCGTCGGTCGAGAGCCGCAACGGCCGCGTGAGGTAATCGGCATTGCTGAGGTGGATCACACCCTCGCCGTCCACAGCGTCCATGTCGATCTCGATCAAGTCACCGGGAGTAAGCCCCGGCATGCCGCACATCCAGAGCACGCTCAGATCCTCCCGCAGAGTCTTGAGGCTGATTCCGAACGCCGCGGCGACATCGGTCATGGCGATGCCGTCGTGTTCGCGGAGATAGGGCACCAGGCTGAGCAGCCGCCGCACTTGGGCTCGTGAGGTCACGCTGCACTCACCGATCCAGCGACGGCCGTGAGTCCGCGGACCACGAAATCGCGCAGCTCGGCTGGCTCCAGAACGACGACGTCGGATGCATGTTGGGTGATCTCCTCCGCGGCTGAGTGAAGATCACCGAACGCCACCGCGTACACCACAAAGCCTGCTGGAAGCTTGACATCCGTAGCCGCCGGCTCGCCGCGTCGAGCCAAGGCGGGCGCTTTGCCGGCGCGGATGGCCAGCAGCACGGTCTCGGTCGGCTCCCGAGGCACCAAGGCGCGAGCCAATGTACGCAGATCAAGATCAGCTGGTACCTGGTACGAGGCGGCCCGCGAAACCCTCTTGGGCAACGTGGTCATCCGGGACAGCTTGAACATCCTCGTCGCCGCGCGGTCGACGTCGCGGCCGATCACATACCAACGACCCTTGTACGAGGTGAGGCCCCAGGGCTCGAGAGTGCGCGGGCTTCCGTCGCGGTAGGTGAAGCTGACTCGGGCGCGGTCCAGCACCGCGTTCCACAGAGCGTCGAATCCGGGCTCGGAAGCCTGTACGGACGGCTCCAGGGAGGCAAGTTGCGATGTGTCCGGCTCTACCCCGGCCGCACGCAGCTTGGTAAGTGCGCTTCTGGTGGACTCGGCCACGCTCGCGTGCTGCCAGACTCGCGCTGCCACACCTACTACCGCGGCTTCCTCTGCGTCGAGATCGATCGCAGGCAGGGCGAATTCCGAGGACAGGATCCGGTAGCCAGGCTCGTCGTCGAAGAGGGGGTCGAAGCTGCCGACCTCGATGGGCACCCCGAGCGAGCGGAGTTCATCCTTGTCGCGCTCGAAGGTGCGCTCGAAGGCAGCGTCGCTGAGATGGTGGTAGCCCTCGACCGCCTCCCGGATCCGGCTTTTGGGAAGATAACGGCCTGACACCAGTAAGCAGATGGTGAGGTTGAGAATTCTCTCGGTCTTGCGGGGTGCCATGGCGTGCGATCACTTTCTCACCGGAGCATCGATGAGCACGGTACCAGCAGATGTTTGATATCCCGACGAGCTCAGCGAGCGCGGCGGCAGATGATCGCGCGCACCCGGCCGAAAGAGTCGGTGCGGGCCGTTACGCACCGAGCCCTACCGGCGACCTGCACCTGGGAAACCTCCGTACGGCGCTGCTTTCGTGGCTGTTTGCGCGATCGACGAGCCGTCGATTCCTGCTTCGTGTCGAGGATCTCGACGCGAGCCGAGTGCGGCCAGGTAACGCCGAGCAGCAGCTCTCCGACCTGACAGCACTGGGGATCACCTTCGACGGTGAACCAGTCGTGCAGTCGGGTCGCCTCGCCGCGTACGAGGAGGCACTGCGGAGCCTGGCCGAGGTGAGCTACGAGTGCTTCTGCAGCCGACGGGAGATCGCCCAGGCGGCATCCGCACCACACGGGGACCTGCCGCGCTATCCCGGGACCTGCCGCAATCTGAGCGAGGCCGATCGTCGGATTCGGCGGCTGACGCGGCAGCCGGCGCTCCGGCTGAGAGCCGACGGGGTGTGGCAGACCATCCACGACGTATTGCATGGGGAGATCACGGCCGAGGTCGATGACGTCGTGCTGCGGCGAAATGACGGTGTTCCGGCCTACAACCTTGCTGTCGTCGTCGACGATGTCTTCTCGGGTATCGACCAGGTGGTGCGTGGCGAGGACCTGCTGCCCGCAGCAGCCACCCAGGCCTATCTCACCAAACTCCTCGGCCACCACTCGCCGAGCTACGCGCACGTGCCGCTAGCGGTCAACGTCGAGGGCCGACGACTGGCGAAACGCGACGGCGCGGTGACCTTGCCCGAGCTGGCTACCTACGGCATGACACCGAACGCCGTACTGAGTGTGATTGCGCAGTCACTCGAGCTAGCAGGGCCGGGCGAGCCGGTCTCCCTCGACGGAATGCTCCAGCGCTTCGCTCCTGGTCGGCTGCCCCGCGAGCCATGGGTGGTCCTTCCCTCCGGCGGTCTAAGGTCAGGCACATGATCATTTGGGCCGATGGGACCGTTACGGGCCTGCGCGGCCGGTGGAAAGGAGCCGTGGAGCTGACTGTCGCACGGCGTGACACCGGTGCTGCCCCCTCCGAGGTGCCGGCTCTCGCCTACACCGATCTCATGGCGGTGCCAGCCGTCGGCGACCGCGTGCTGTTGAACGTCGCGGCGCTGGAACGCGGACTTGGCACCGGCGGGTACGCCTTGGTTATCGCCGTGCTGGACGCGGACGGCCGCGTCACTGCACAGCCGCCGCAGCCCAGCGGGCACCTGGTCAAGGCGCGTTATCTGCCGCTGCAAGCGATGGTCGCCGGAGCCGACGAGCAGGGCTCGGCGTTTCACGAACTGTTAGCCGACGCCGACTCCATCGACGCGATGCCGGTCGTAGTCGCCGACCTGCACTCAGCCCTGGCACCGATCCTGCTCGCGATCGAGTACGACCGTCCCGGCACTCGAGTCGTCTATGTGATGAGTGACCAAGGCGCCTTGCCGCTGGCCTTCTCGCGCTCCGTCGCTGATCTGCGGGCGGGTGGCCTGCTGGCGGGGACGGTGACCGTCGGTCAGGCGTTCGGCGGTGACCTGGAGGCAGTCACCCTGCATTCGGGCCTTCTTGCAGCCCGACTCGCGCTGGACGCGGACGTTGTCGTCGTGACCCAGGGCCCGGGGAACCTCGGTACGGGAACCCGCTGGGGATTCTCCGGTGTGAATGCCGGGGAGGCCATCAACGCCGCCGCCACATTGGGCGGCCGTCCCGTCGCCACCTTGCGCATCTCCGGAGCTGACCTACGCGAGCGACATCGTGGCGTCTCGCATCACAGCCTCACCGCGTACGGGCGAGTGGCAATGTATCCCGCCGATGTCGCTGTGCCGGATCTGACTGGTGGTGACCCGTCGCCTGCGATGGCTGAGCTAGCCCAGGCGGTTGCTGCCGGCGTAGCGGAGTTGTCGCGGCACCACCTGGTGATGGTCGAGCTGACCGGCTTGAGGACGGTTCTTGCTTCCTCGCCCATCCGGCTGTCCAGCATGGGCCGCAGCCTTGACGACGATCCCGGCTACTTTCTCGCCGCAGCCGCCGCGGGCCGGCACGCCGCCACCTTGCTCGATACCGCTACTGACTCTGCGCAAAGAGCAGATCGACCAAGATCACGAGGGTCTCGCCCGGCTTGAGCGACGGTGTCGCGTTGCCATCCGGATAGCCGTCGGCCGGCGGAATGACGAGCAACACTCGACTGCCGACCGTCTGGCCTTGAAGCCCTTTCACCATTCCGGGAAGTAAGCCGGAGAGCTCGGCGCTGGCTGGCTTGCCGCCGTACGACTCCTCCAGCACCTTGCCATCACTCCATCGCACCCAGACGTAATTGAACGTGATGACGTCATTGGCGCCGAGCTTCTTGCCCTTGCCCTTGATCAGCGGCTGGGCCTCGAGAGCCGTCGGCGGTTTGGTCTCCGGAATAGTGATCTCGGGTTTGCCAGCCTTGTCGGCAACGGTCGGAAGCCCCGCCTTGGGCTGCACCTTGGTGCCCTCGGGTGCGGAAAGCTGCACGTCGACCACATCGACGACGAAGATCAAGGTGTCACCAACCTTGATTCCGGCTTGCGGGCTGCCGCCTGCCGCGTCATAGCCGTCCTTGCCGGGCATCGCGATCAGCACGCGGCTACCCTGGCGCTGGCCTACCAGGCCCTTGCTGAAGCCGGGCACCACCTGCGCCAGGCTGAACGCGACCGGCTGTCCTCGCGTGAACGACTCATCGAACTTCTTGCCAGTTCGTCCATTGACTCCGTAGTAGTTGACCTCGACGCTCTGGCCTTCGCCGATCACTGGGCCTTTACCAGACTCAAGGACCTTGGTTCGGGTCTTGTCGATCGCCCAGGGTGAATCGACCTTGACCTTCGGCTCCTTCCCGTAACTGCCCGTCACGCTGACCTTGTCGAAGTTGTTCGACGCCTTGATCGACTTGGGCTTCGGCGTCTTTGAGGCCGAGGCCGAAGGTGTGGCCGACGGCGCGGAGGGCGAGGCAGCAGGTGTGGAGGGCGATGCAGAAGCAGGTGTCTCCGCCGGTTTGTCCTTGGCGCATCCGAACAGCAACAAAACTGAGGAGGCGAGTCCAAGAACGACCGCGACCCTGAACGGAGAAGAAGGCACCGGAGAACCCTACAGGCTTACGCCATGTGCCAGATGTGAGTACTAGCCGCGCATCGAGGCGATGAGCCGCTCCACCCGATCATCGGTGGCGACGAACGGATCCTTGCAGAGCACCGTACGCTGCGCCTGGTCGTTGAGCTTCAGATGGACCCAGTCGACCGTGTAGTCGTGCCGGCCCTCCTGCGCTGCGCGAATGAAGTCGCCGCGAAGCTTCGCCCTGGTCGTCTGCGGCGGCACCGCCTTGGCCCGAAAAATTGCCGGGTCAGTGGTGACCCGCGTGGCCAGTCCGCGCTGCTCGAGCAGGGAGAACACCCCTCGTGATCGCCGGATGTCGTGATACGCCAGATCCAGCTGCGCGATCCGAGGGTCAGCGAAGCTGAGCTTGTGCTTGAACGCATACCGATCGAGCAGCTTGAGCTTGATGGCCCAGTCGATCTCGGTGTCGATCAGGGCGAGCTTGTCCTCGGCGACGGCCCGCAGCGTCCGCTCCCAGAGATCCAGCACGCGATCGACGACCCGGGTACCGAGACTCTCGCGGCGGACGAATTCTGACACCTTCTCGTAGTACTCGGTCTGCAGCTCCAACGCCGAGATCCGTCGGCCGTTCGAGAGCGCGACCTTTACCTGTCCGGACCGATCTCGGCTCATGTCACGGATAGCCCTGATGGGGTTCTCCAGGGTGTAGTCCCGCATCGGGACGCCGGCTTCGATCAGCCTCAGCACCAGCTCCGCACTGCCGACCTTCAACAGCGTGGTCGTCTCGCTCATGTTCGAGTCGCCGACAATGACGTGCAAACGTCGATAGCGCTCGGGATCGGCGTGCGGCTCGTCGCGGGTATTGATGATCGGACGGCTCCGGGTGGTCGCCGACGACACGCTTTCCCAGATGTGCTCGGCGCGCTGGCTGACGCTGTACTCCGCCCCCCGGGCCGTGTGCAGCACCTTGCCGGCGCCGCATATCAGCTGCCGCGAGACGAGGAACGGCACCAACACATCAGTGATCTTGGAGAAGTCGCCGATCCGGGAGATGCAGTAGTTCTCGTGGCAGCCATAGGAGTTGCCGTGGCTATCGGTGTTGTTCTTGAACAGGTAGATGTCGCCGGTAATGCCCTCGCTCGCCAACCGGTGCTCGGCGTCGACGATCAGGTCCTCCAGGATGCGCTCCCCGGCCCGGTCGTGATTGATGAGCTGGACGAGATCGTCACATTCGGCTGTCGCGTACTCCGGATGCGAGCCCACATCGAGGTAGATCCGGGATCCGTTGCGGAGAAAGACGTTACTGCTCCGCCCCCAGGTCACGACCCGGCGGAACATGTAGCGCGCAACTTCGTCAGGAGTGAGTCGTCGCGTGCCGCCAGAGGTGCACGCGACGCCGTACTCCGTCTCAAGTCCGAAGATTCTGCGGTCCACTGCCCTCCTCTGCGTACCCGGCCAGTCCTTCCGCCCGTTCAGCCGCCGGTGAGGTCCAGTAACCCGCCAAGCTCCTCGCGGGTCAACTCCCGGTACTCCCCGAGCTTCAGGTTTCCGAGCCGGACCGGTCCGATTCCGATCCGCGATAGACGCCGGACCGGATGGCCAACTGCCTCCATCGTACGGCGCACGATGCGATTCCGACCCTCTTGCAATGTGATCTTGATAAGGGTACGATCCCCGGCGCTGGACATGATCTTGACGGATGTGGGACGCACCAGCCCATCCTCGAGCGTGATGCCATGTCGCAATCGCTGCAAGGTTACTGGGTTCACCAATCCGGTTACTTCGGCGACATATGTTTTCGGCACCTGATATGAGGGATGGGCCAGCTTGTTGGCCAACTCGCCGTCGTTGGTCAAGATCAGCAAACCCTCACTGTCGGCGTCCAACCGGCCGACGTGAAACAGCCGCTCGTTCTTGACCAGCCGGCCGCCACCTTTAGCGAGCACGTCGGCGACGGTGCGACGGCCCTCGGGATCATCCATCGTGACAACGACGCCGCTGGGTTTGTTCATTGCGAGATAGAGATGCCGCCGCGGCGGCGGGATGCGTGCGCCGTCGACTCGAATCACGTCACGTTCTGGATCAACCCGGCGTCCTTGCTCGACCACGACTTCGGAATTCACCTCGACGCGACCCTCGCTGATCAGCGCTTCGCAAGCGCGACGAGACGCGATGCCGGCCTGGGCGAGGACCTTCTGCAGGCGTATGCCCTGAGCAGCCTCGCTCACTGAGGTGGCTCGTGGACCGGTTCAGAGTGCCGCGCCGCAGCTTCCGCCAGCTGGTTAAGCTCGGCCTCCAGTTCCTCCACCTCAGGCAGCTGCGGAGCTAGCGGCGGCAGATCATCCAGCGATTGCAGACCCATCCGTTCGAGGAAGTAGCTGGTGGTGGCGAATAACAGAGCACCAGACTCGGGATCGTGACCGGCCTCCTCGATCAAGCCACGGGCCAGCAGGGTTCTCATCACGCCATCCACATTGACACCCCGAACCGCTGACACCCGGCCACGAGAGATCGGCTGGGTGTAGGCGACCACCGCCAGGGTCTCCAGGGCCGCCTGCGACAGCTTCGACTGCTGACCCTCGGTGACGTACCGAGCGATCAGGTCCGCATGCTCCTCGCGCGTGTAGTACCGCCAGCCACCAGCGACTTGCCGCAACTCGAAGCCACGGCCCGTCTCGTCGTAGAAGGCCACCAGTTCCGCCAAGGTCTCGGAGACGACAGACTCGGGCACCCCAACCGCTTGCGCCAGCTCAAAATCGCTCACCGGCTCGGCCGCGAGCAGCAACAGTGCTTCCAATCCCCCCGCCACATTCGCACAGTCGTCAGCGTCGGTGGTTGCCATAGCGACCTCAGAGGGTGACAAGTCGGGGTAGTCGTCGCTCATTGATCCATCTCGCGTGTGTCGTTGGTTTCGTCGAATTCATCGGAAATCATCCAGTCTGCGTGATCGCCGCCGGTCCATCGAACCGTCAGCTCGCCGAGCGGAGTCAACTGTTGGAATGCCACCGCGCCGTCGCGGAACAACTCGAGCAGCGCCAGGAACCGAGCCACCGTGGTCAGCATGCTGGACGAGTCGCTGGTCAGCGCCCGAAATGTCATGGTGCCCTGTTGGCGTAACCGGTCGACGACAACAGTTGCCTGCTCACGAACGCTGACCGCCGGTGCATGCATGTGGGCCAGCGACAATACGCTCGCCTGCTTCGGTGTCATCGCTTTCGTTGCGAGCGTTGCAAAACGGGCCGGACTGATCGAGATCGTCACCTCAGGTAACAGCCGGGCGAAGCGCGGCTCGATGCCGACGTCACGGGGATATCGCCGCCCTTGCGCCTCCAGCGTTCCTGCGATGTAGCTGGCCACGCGCTGGAACGCGCGGTATTGCAAGAGCCGCGCGAACAACAAATCTCGTGCCTCCAGCAACGCCAGATCCTCTGGATCTTCGACCTCGCCGGAGGGTATGAGGCGCGCAGCCTTGAGATCCAACAGTGTCGCGGCCACCACCACGAATTGGCTCGTCTGATCCAGATCCCAGGCGCTGCCCGCCGCCTTGATGTGGGCAATGAACTCATCGGTCACCTGAGAGAGCGCGACCTCGGTGATATCCAGCTTGTGCCGCGAGATCAGTTGAAGCAGCAGGTCAAAGGGGCCGTCGAAGTTGTCCAGATGAAGGTGGAAAGCACCATCGGACGGCCGCGCAGCGTCTGGGAACCTTGCGTCCGGCTCTGGTCGCGCCGACATCGTCAGTGTCACGAGGCCGACAGCCGCCGGACCAGCTCCGAGTCTTCTCCGCGTGCCTCAAGATCAGCGAGCATGGCGGCGATCGCCTCACGTACCATTCGGCCCCGGTCCACCGCCATACTGTGCCGAGCCCGCAGGTTGAGTCGTGCCT
>Ga0105242_10000787_pt1 | contig 24587 bp, 24 predicted proteins | sample KBSM24metaG_FD_81521 | JGI IMG/M metagenome (GOLD analysis project Ga0105242, IMG submission 81521) | Miscanthus rhizosphere microbial communities from Kellogg Biological Station, Michigan, USA - KBS M2-4 metaG | ecosystem: Host-associated > Plants > Roots > Rhizosphere > Soil | place...
GGGGGATTGCGGATCCACCGTGACGATCACCGGATAAGCAAACTGGGTTACGAACAGCTCGCCGTTCATCTCCAGCTTTCGGTTCGGACCCTGCGTGCTGAACCCGAGCCAGCCCTGACGATCGAAGAGTTGCCGGCTCCACTCCGCGCCGTTGAGCATGCCGCGCACGACCAGCGTCGCGTTCGAGCCGACGGGAATATTGAACAGCGAATCGAGCCGGCCGGTGAGAGTGATCCACCTTTGCGTTCCGTACTGTTCGCGATCGTATTCTTTCAACAGGATCCGGAGCGAGTCCAGCGACATGTTCGGCGCGAACAGGCGGAAGACGACGGAATCGCGCTGACGCGTCGTCGCCGGTTGCTGCGCGCCGAGCGCCCCCGCGCCGGCGATCAACGCTGCGGCGAGCGCGGCCCCACTTCCATTTCGAATTCGTGCTCGAGAGTACATCGACGTGAAGTCCATCAGTAGGTCGTGAGCTTATAGCTGGTGGGAGACACGACGTTCATCTGCCGAATTGTCGCCTCCCGCTGTCCGATCGTGCTGAGATAGTAGCCGTTGATCACTGGATCGTACGGCGCTTCGTTGAGCGCCTCGCCAAGCACCCGACGCGTGCGATCGAGAGCGGCGAGCCGCGTCCGCATCGCCGCCGGTGATTCGGCGGGGGGCGTCGTCGTATCCTGCTGTGCGATGAACGCGGTCGCGTTCTGAAAGAGCACCTGGGCCTGCGACTGCGCGGTGCGCGCATCGTCGACCGAACGGAAGTGCGGAAGCGAATCGCTATTCGAAGAGGCAGTCTGCGTCTGGACGGCCGCGCCGCGCGGCAGCACTGACGCGCCCGCGGACAATCGTCCACCAACGAGGCCTCCGCCGATGAGCAGCACCGCGGCGGCCGCCTGAAGCCAGGGCCGACCGAAGCGATCTTTCACCACAACCGCGGGCCTGCCGCCATCGATGATGCCGTCATTCGCCAACGCGGGACGTAGCGCTTCCCAACTCGTGAGCGGCGATGCAATGCTCGCCGAATTGTTGACCGCGAGCTCGACCAGATTGCGATAGGCCGCGCGTTCGCGTGTGCATTCCGCGCAGCCGGCGATATGCGCCAGCTCCGCCGCTGTCGGCGTCTCGTCGACCAGTGCGGCGAGCCGCTCAGGAGACAGGTGCGACATGCTCGTGTTGGTTGCTTGGTAGTCGGGCATGGATGCCTTCCTTCACGTCTATGAGATGCGCCAGCAGCTTCCTGAGCTTGGCGCGTGCTTTGAACAATTGCGACTTCGATCCGCCAGCGGTGATTCCCAGCTCGACGGCGATCTCTTCGTGCGTATAGCCTTCCACGTCATGGAGCACGAACACGGCGCGGGCGCCGGGTGAAAGCTTGGCTGCCGCTTCTTCGATCGACTGCGCGATGAACGAGCGATCGGTGTCCGGCTCGAAGGAAGCGCTGTCCTCGGTCACCTCAGTCTCCAAGTTGGCGAGGCGGCGGGACTTCCGGAGCGCGTTGAGCGTTCGATTCACCGCGATGCGATGCGCCCAGGTGCTGAACTGGGAGTCTCCGCGGTAGCTCGGCAGAGCCCGGAAGATCTGAATCCAAACCTCCTGCGCGATGTCAGCCGCCAGGTCCAGGTCGCCCCCGACCAGGCGCCGCACGACGATGTCGATATGGGGGGCGTGCCGGGTCCAAAGGGCCCGGAGCGCCCCCTCGTCGCCGTCGATCGCGCGCCGGATGATAAGGAGCTCGTGATCCATGACTGCTCAGTAGGTCACGTTCGCGGAGGGAATGGTTTACCTTAGGCCAACATCCCGAGGCGGGCTCGGCGAGAACGTTTGGACAAAGTGATCCAACCCGTTGACTTGCCGTTACATCGGATGTTATAGGTCGTCCCGGGACAGAGGTACAATAAGGCACTTAAGGCCCTTGCGCAGCCGGAACTTCTGCGCAATTGTGACGTATCGCACTTAGCGTTCGCTAGACGGTTGTTTTACGCCGAGCGAGTGGTCGCAAAACATGTGTTCAAGGCCCCGTCTGGCACTTCGGCGGGGGGTTGGTGTTTGTAGCCTTTTCCGAAGCAGGTACTCGTGCTGCTTTCACTGCTGATCTCGGCTTTCGCGCTCGCCGCCAGCGACGGGGGGGATGGTCTGCCGTTAAAGACCCCCAAGTCCGTCGGCATGTCCAGCGAGCGGCTGGCCAAGATCGACCATGTAGTCCTGCGCGGCATCGCGGCGGGTGGCTACCCCGGCGCGGCTGTGGTCGTTGGGCGACGCGGCGCCGCAGTCTGGGAAAAGGGCTTCGGGCGGCTGAGCTGGGAAAAGACTTCGCCCTGGGTTTCGACCGATCGCACCATCTACGACCTGGCGTCGCTCACCAAAGTGGTTGCCACGACGTCCGCGCTCATGGTGCTGTATGACGAGGGCAAGATTCGCCTCGACGATCCGGTTTCGCGCTACATCCCCGATTTCTCAGGCGGCGAGAAGGATCGCGTTACGCTACGCATGTTGCTCGAGCATCGCTCGGGCCTGCCCGCCGGACGCGATCTGTGGCGTATCGCGCACACACCCGAGGAAGCACGCGCCGCGGTGATCTCGACCCCGCTCGTTTGCGAGCCGGGACGGTGCTACGAGTATTCGGATCTCGGCGCGGACATGCTCGGCTTCGTCGTTGAAGCGGCGTCGGGTGAGCGCCTCGATCAGTTCGTCACCGAGCGTGTGTTCACGCCGCTCGGGATGAGCGACACCTTCTTCCGTCCCTCCGACTCACTCAAGGCGCGCGTCGCTCCGACGGAGACGAACACGCGTCGCGGGTACTCGCTACAGGGAGAGGTGCACGACGAGAACGCCTTCGCCCTTGGCGGCGTCGCCGGACACGCCGGTCTGTTCAGTACCGCGTCGGATCTCGCCGTGTTCGCCCAAATGATGCTCAATGGCGGCGAGTTCAACGGCACGCGTGTCATCGCCGATTCCACCGTCGCTCTGTTCAGCACTCGCGCCGCGGGCACACGGGCGCTTGGCTGGGACACGTGCGGCGGATCGGGAAGCTGCGGAAAGTACCTCGGCGCCGATGCGTACGGGCATACCGGCTTCACCGGTACGTCCCTTTGGCTCGATCCCGATCGGGACATGTTCGTCATTCTGCTGACGAACCGCGTCCATGACGCTCGCGCGAAGCGGCCGGCCAAAGTGATCGCCGACGTCCGCGCAGACCTCGCCGACGCCGCGGCCCTCGCCGTCACCGATTACGGCGACGGAATGCTCGCCATGCCGGCTTCCTTCCGCGCCGACAAGGCCGTGGACTGGAACCGTCCCGAGCGGCACGCCCGCCGCCATGTCGTGAAGAAGAAGACGTCGAGCAAGCCGAGCACGACGAAGGGCAAGGCCACCGCGTCGAAGCCGAGCGCCTCCAAGGCAAAGCCGAGCGCGTCGAAGACGACGACCGCCAAGAAGCCGGCGCGCTAGTTCCTCAAATCAGAACTGATATCCGAGCCCGATGTAGATCGGGGCGGTCGATTGCGCCGAGTGGCCGACATCGGTCGCGATGACGAAGCTGGAGCCGAACGCGAGACGGACACCGCCACCGTAGCCGGAATGCAGGTCGCGCAGCGCGCCGCCGAGATCGATGCGATCGTCCCAGACGCGGCCCGCGTCGACGAATCCGCTCAGGATCAGCGACGATTCGCGGCCATGGAGCGTGAAGTCGACGGCGCGCCACCGGATTTCGTTGTTCGAGACGATCGTCCCCTTCCCCGCATAGCGGTCCTTGGGAATCCCGCGGACGGTGCTCGAGCCTCCCAGGCCGTCCTGCGATTTCTGGGTCGTTTGGATCTCGGTGAGCGCGTAAAAAGGCGCGTCGCCACTGAGCTGCTGAGCGAGCAGACGGTTCGCGAGGGTGACGCGATCGCCGAGCGCTTGGTAATGGCGCAGGGTCGCGGTGGAGCGCGTGTAGTCGTTCGTCGCGCCAAGAGCCCGATCGACGCGCTGCACGATCACGTCCGCCCAGGTCCCGCTATGCGTGCCGATCTCGCGATCGCGAGTGTCCCACGTGAGTCCGACACGAACGTAGTTCGTGTGACCCGTCGCCGGCTGGTGATTCACCAGATCGTTCTCGATGAGGGTCGTGCCGCTGTCAAAGGGCGTGAGGTCGATGCGATCGGTCGAGACGCCGGCTCCCAAGAGTCCTCGCAGCGAGGGACGACCGAGTGGGTGCTGAAGATCGAGCGTTGCGCGAAGGCGATCGCGCCCATAGCGGTAGAAATAGCGCGTGCTTCCCGTCTCGACCTTCGAGTCGTATGGAGTCGCGTTCCCCAAACCGTAGTAGGGAGCGGCGAGCTGCTGCTCGCGCCCCGCGAACCCGGTGATCCGCCACGCATGCTCAGGCCGTGACGGCGCATCGAAGAACACGGTGTAATCGCGGCGCCCCTCGGTGGTGAGGAATACCGTCGGTTGAACTGTCCACCGATACGTCGCGGCGTTTCCGTCGTACGCGTAGAGCTGAAGGATGACGCCGTATCCGAGCCCCTCATCAGCGTCGAAGTTGAGCGCGGGAATGCCGGAGATCTCGACGCCGCGCTCAACTCGCTGGGCTTGCGCGGCGGTGACGGCGAAACTGACGAGCACGACGGCGCAAGGCAGGGATTTCAGCGGCAACCTCATGATCTCTCCGATTCTGTGTGGCGCGAATTATTGGGGATTCGCTACGGCCGCTCCATCCGGCGGACTACGTAGCGGCGCAGGCAGGATGACGTAGCAACGGGCTTGCTGCCCCTTCAGCAGCCCTCGATGTTTCGAGCTATGACCGAGCCGTGGAACGACGAGGACGAGTTCGTGGGTGACGATGCGACGCCGAAGACCGAAGCGTCAACCAGCCCAGCGTCCACCGCGGGCGACGAGCCGCCGCCGAGCGCGGATCAGGTGAAGCTCGCGCTCCGCAAGGTGAAGGATCCCGAGCTGAACCTGAACATCATCGACCTGGGACTCGTGTATGACATTCGGGTCGAGGGATCAGAGGTTCAGATCGACATGACGCTGACTTCGCCCGGCTGTCCGGCGGGGCCGCAGATCATGACGGATATCGAGCGTGCCGTGAAGGCGATTCCCGGGGTTGCGGACGTTGCGTTGAATCTGATTTGGACGCCGTTTTGGACGCCGGATAGGATCGAGCCGAGAGTTCGCGCGTACATGGGGCTGTAGGGGGAACGGCGCAACGTCGCCGTGGGGGTTGGTTGTTAGGGGCGGGTGTTGGAATGGCTGACGGGTGTTCGGTTTAGGCGTTGGGAGTTGGCCCGGATAGCATTACTGCGCCCCTGTTCGAAGCCAATGCCGGATCGCACACCCGACACCGGTCGCCCCGCCAATACCCGCACCCGCTGACCATTCCCAACAGCGACGTTGCGCCGCTAAGCGCCGTTACTTCCTCAGCGCTCGTACGAACTCCTCTCCCAACTGGGCCCGCTGCCATCGTCGCAGCTCGCTGACCGACTCGAGCTCCTCGAGCGATTTGGGATTCTTGCGCGCCACGGCTTCGAGCCGGTCGCGTGCGCAGAGGACGCCGGGGTCGAGGTCGAGTCGCGCGGCGGCTTCGTCGCGCTTCGCTTTCAGCAGACTGACGCGGGCGTCGAAATCCGCGTCGCGGTCCCAGCGCGGGGCTTTGGGGAAACGTGGAAGCTCGGCGTCGGGCACGGCAAGGCCGCGCTGAACGGCGGCGAGCATTTCGCCGGCGCGCGCGTCGAGCAGGCCGCGCGGCATTCCCTTGATCGCCGCCAATTCGTCGCGCGACGAGGGACGGCGTTTGGCGATCTCGAGGAGTTGCTCGTTGCCGAGGACGCGGAACGTCGCGCGGTCCATCGCGCGGGCGATGTCGTCGCGCCAGGGCACGAGCTCGCGCAACAGGGCGAGCTCGCGGCGAGTGAGATCGCGCGCGCCTTTGATCCGGAGAAAGCCGGCACTGGGATCTTCGTCGGGCCAGCGAGTCCCCTCGAGGAGCACGAACTCCTCGCGCGCCCAATCGAGTCGTCCGGCGCGATCGAGATCGTGGTGCATTCGGTCGCGCAGCTCGAGGAGGTGAATCGTGTCCTGCGCCGCGTAATCGAGCATCCCCTGCGACAACGGGCGCATCGACCAGTCGGCGCGCTGGAATTTTTTGTCGAGCTTCACGCCGAAGTAGCGCTCGAGCAGCGCCGCGAGGCCGAAGCTCCGTATCCCGAGGAGCTGCGCGGCAAGGCGGGTGTCGAAGATGTTGCGAACGAGCCAGCCGTAGTCCTGCCGGAGCAGACGCAGATCGTAGTCGGCGTCGTGAATGACGATTTCGACCCCGGGATCCTCGAGCAGTTGACCCAACTGCGGAGGCGTCCCGATGGGTATCGGATCGAGGATCGCCGTGTGCTCCCTGGTCGAGAGCTGGAGCAGATAGATTCGATCGACGAAGCGGTGGAAGCTCGCGCCCTCGGTGTCGAGCGCCAAAACCCGCACGTTGGCGATCGACGCCAGGAATCTGTCGACGGTGCTCGTCGTATCGAGGTAGACCGGCGTATGCACGTCGGCAATCTAACCGGCATCCTGCTTGCCCCGGAGTCGCACCGATGAGTGAGACGTCGCAGGAAACGGGGGTCAAGGCGCATGCGCGGAGACGCACGCGCGTAAGGGTGCGGCGCGTCGGCTGGCGAAACGCCGACGTGCTCCGGACCGCGGCGCTGGTCATCGCGATGTACCTGGTCGTGCGCCTGCTGTGGGTGGCGAACGCGCTGTTTCTCACGGCCTTTCTCGGGATTCTCATCGGCCTGGCCGTATCGGCGGGCGTCGATCAGCTGACTCGATGGCGATTGCCGCGCGGGCTGAGCGCGGGGCTGATCGTCATCACCTTCTTCGGATTGCTCGTCGCCTTCGGCGCCTGGATGGCCCCGACGCTGCACGACCAAGGGATCGAGCTGCGGAGGCGGCTCCCCGACGCCGTCGACAGGGTCGAGTCATGGGTGAACTCTCGGCGTAACGGTTTTATCGGCCTTCTCTTCAGCTCGCTGGCCAGCGAGAGTCCGGCCGACTCGACGCAAAAGGCCGCCGCCGCGCCGACGCAGCCGGGCGCCGTCGCGGCGCCCGCCCCTCCGACCGGCCGCCCCGCCGCGCCAGCCGACTCGATCCGCGTCGCGTCGACGCTGCGACAGCGGCTCGGCGGACAGATGTCGGGCGTGGGCCACTATTTGTTCCCGTTCCTGTCGTCGACGCTCGAAGTCGTTAGCGGTTTGTTCATTATCATATTCTTATCGGTCTACATCGCCGTCGACCCGTCGATGTACCGGCGGGGAATCATCCACCTCTTTCCGCACGGCCGGCGCGATCGCATCGCGTCGGTCCTCACCGCGGTGGCCGCCGTCCTGCGGAGATGGCTGATCACGCAGCTCATCGCGATGGTGACGATCGGCGTCGTTTCCACCATCGTGCTGGCGATACTCGGCGTCAAAGCGGCATTCGCCCTCGGGTTGCTCTCCGGGTTGCTGGAGTTCATCCCGACCGTTGGGCCGATCGTGTCGTCGCTGCCGGCGATCGCGATGGGATTCCTCGATTCGCCCGAGAAGGCGCTGTCCGTCGCCCTCGCCTACGTCGGCATCCAGTTTCTGGAAAACCACCTGTTGATCCCGCTCCTCATGAAGGGCGGAATCGATATTCCGCCGGCGCTCACGATCCTGTCGCAGGCGTTGATGGCGATCCTGTTCGGATTCCTCGGCCTGATGTGCGCGGTGCCGCTGCTCGCCGCGGTCATCACCGCGGTGAAGATGCTCTACGTGGAAGACGTGGTCGGCGACAAGCAGATCGGAACGGACGAAGATCCACAACAGGGTGTCCAGGCTTAGCGCGGTGCCGGCCGCGGGCGACAGCCCGCTGGTGCGCCGGTTCCCGTCGCTGAGCGTCGTTCCGCGCGTCGCGCTCGGCCATTTTCCAACGCCGGTCGAACAACTCGACGCGTTCGGTCCGTCGCTGTGGATCAAGCGCGACGATTTGGGCGCGACGCCCTTCGGGGGCAACAAGGTTCGAGCGCTCGAGTTCCTGCTGGCCGGAGTCCGGCCCGGCGGACGCGTCGTCACCGTCGGCTCGGCAGGATCGACGCACGCGCTGGCTGTGGCGACGTATGCGTCGGCCCTCGGCGCGCGGACGAGCGTCGGGCGGTGGCGGCAGGAGATGAACGATTCGGCGGTGTGCGTCGCGACGCGCATCGAGGGCGTGGCCGACGAGACGCGCCTCTTTCGGACGCCGCCCGAAGCGTATTTATGGGCCTGGCGGCGCGCGAAAGGAGCGATTTGGGTCGCGGCCGGAGGAAGCACGCCCGTCGGTATCCTCGGCCACGTGAACGCGGGCCTCGAGCTGGCCGAACAGATCGAGGCGGGTGCGCTGCCCAAACCGGCGACAGTGGTCGTCCCGTTGGGAACCGGGGGCACGGCGGCGGGGTTGGCACTGGCATTCGCGATTGCCGGTCTCGACATCGACCTGATGGGTGTGCGTGTGGTGCCGTGGATCGTCGGTCGCCGGCGGCGCGTGCTCGGCTTGGCGCGGCGGACAGCCGCGATCATCGAGCGAGGAACCGGGACGAGAGTGCCAGCGGTCAAGCGCGATGCGGTTCGCGTCGTGCACGAGGCATATGGCGGTGCGTACGGTCGAGAGACGGCGGCGGCCCGAGCCGCGGCGGCGCGTCTCGCCGACACGACGGGTGTGCGTCTCGACGCGACGTACAGCGCGAAGGCGTTCGAGGTGGCGCTGCGACTCGCGTCGCGCGAAGCGGTCCTGTTCTGGTTAACCTTTGATGCTCGTCTCCTGGATCCACCATGACCGCGCTTCCCGAAGTCACCTTTCACATCTACCCGACCGACTGCGACATGCTCGGGCATCTGAACCACGCGACGATGCTCAATTTTCTCGAGCGTGCCCGGTGGGCGCTTCTGGAACCGCAGATCAACATCCGGGAATGGGCGCGGCAGCCGGTGTTCTCCGTCGTGCGGCACGTCGACATCGGTTATCTCGCGCAGTCGCTGCCCGGCGAAGATTTGGTGATTCGCTCCGGGCTGCTGGCCATTCGGCGCACGAGCTACATCATCAAGCAGGAAGTGCGAAAGGTCGGGAGCAACACGCTCGTCGCCGAAGCGTCGATCGTGTTCGTGGCGGTGAACCAGAAGGGCGAACCGGTGCCCGTGCCCGAATCATGGCGCGAGATGTTGCCGCAATGGCCGGAGCCTGAGTGATCGCGCTCGTCGAGGATGCGGGCATCGCGTACGATGACGTCGGGTCGGGATTGCCGGTCGTCTTCCTGCATGCGTTTCCGCTCAACCGGACGATGTGGGACCCGCAGGTCGGCGCGCTGGTCGCGGAATGTCGTTGCATTCCGATCGACATGCGCGGCCTGGGTGACTCCGCGGCGGCCCCCCCGTATTCGATGGATCGCTACGCCGACGACGTCGCCGGGGTGCTCGACGTGCTTCAGATCGAGCGCGCCGTGGTCTGCGGCCTGTCGATGGGAGGCTACGTGGCCTTCGCGCTGTGGCGGCGGCATCGCGAGCGGGTCCGCGCTCTCGTGCTGGCCGACACGCGCATCGGCGCGGACACTATCGACAACGTCGCGCGTCGACGCGAGCTGATCGACATGGCCGAAGCGCAGGGGAGCACGGCGGTGGCGAACGCGCAGATCGCGGGATTGATGGGGAAGACGACGCGCGCGCGGCGGCCGGACATCTATGACGCGGTACACCGGATGATCGCGCAGGCGCCGACCGACGGTATCGTCGGGGCGCTCGAGGCGATGATCGACCGGCCGGATTCGACGGAGACGTGCGGGACGATCGACGTGCCGACGCTCGTCGTGGTCGGCGACGAAGACGTGATCACGCCGCCGAAGGAGGCACGCCGCACTTGCGATGCGATCGCGGGGAGCCGTCTGGAGGTCCTGACACAGGCGGGGCACCTGTCGAGCATCGAGCGCCCAGCGGCCTTCAACACGGTGGTGAGCGAGTTCTTGGCGAGCCTGTTGTACAATTAGGTTTCGCCCTGCATGTCCTCTCCAGAATCGTCGGGCTCGGACCCCGCTCCAGCGTCAGCATCAGCGCCGGCTCGCTCGCAAGCCGAGCAGAGTGCCAGCGCGCGCATCGGCGCTGTTTTATTTCGGAACCGGAGTTGGCTGCCGGTTCCGTTTCTGCTCGTCGCGCTGCTCGCTCCGTCGCACGCGAATTGGTACAACTGGATCGTGGGACTCGTTCTCGTTGTGGCCGGCGAGTGCATTCGACTGGCGGGCGTGTCAGCCGCCGGAACGGTTACGCGACGTCGTTCGCGCGACGTGCAGCGCCTCGTCAACTACGGTGTGTTCGCCTGGGTGCGAAACCCGCTTTACGTCGGAAATTTTCTCATCTGGATGGGGTTCGTCGTGATCTCCGGCGTGTGGTGGTTCCTGCCGGTGGCGGTCCTGATCTTTGGAATCGAGTACTCGTTGATCGTCTCGTACGAGGAAGGGGTGCTCGAGTCGATCTTCGGCGCGGAGTATCTGGCGTACAAGCAGACAGCGCCCCGCTGGATTCCGCGTCCGCCGCGGCAGCGCGTCGAGGGGGAGCACAATTGGAAAGAAGCGTGGCGAAGCGAGATCAGCACCTTCATGCAGTACGGGGCGCTGATCGTCGTATTCGCGGTGAAGCAGAAGATCTGGTGGTCTTGAGTCCGGCGACTGGGCGACTCGGCGACTCGGCGACTCGGCGACAAAGAAAAAAGCCCGCGCATCGCGCGGGCTTTTGATTTACCGATGGCGGCTACTTCTGTGGTTTTCCCGGGGGATTATCGCTCTTGAAGACGTCGCGATTGATCTGGACGAACTGCTTCTGATTCCCTGGGACGTCTTCTTCCGGAAAGATCGCGGTGACCGGGCACTCCGGCTCGCAGGCGCCGCAATCGATGCATTCATCGGGGTGGATGAAGAGCTGCTGATCCCCCTCGTAGATGCAATCGACCGGGCAAACGTCGACGCAGGCGCGGTCCTTCACGCCGATGCAAGCTTCTGTAATGACGTAGGGCATTCGGTGCCTCGTTCTCCCGCGGATCGTGGCGACAAAGCTAAGTTAGTTGCATGCGCTTGATCGTCAACGGAGCGAGCCACGAGGTCGCGGCGCCCGACCACGAGCGGCTGTTGACGACGCTCCGCGAGGGCTTGCACCTCACCGGAACGAAACTGGTCTGCGGACGCGGCGAGTGCGGTGCGTGCACGGTGTTGCTCGACGGCACGCGGGCGTACTCCTGTCTGACCCTCACCGCCGCCTGCGACGGACGGGAAGTGCTGACGATCGAAGGGTTGGCGCGCGACGGGGAGCTTCACCCGGTTCAGCAGGCCTTCATCGATCACGACGCGCTCCAGTGCGGCTTCTGCACCCCAGGACAGATCCTGGCGGCCGCCGCGCTCCTCGATCGACAGCCGCATCCCACCGAGGCCGACGTGCGCCGCGGGATGAGCGGCAACCTGTGCCGGTGCGGCGCGTACCCCAAGATCGTCCGCGCCGTGCTCGCCGCGGCGGAGGGAAACACCGCCGATGGCTAAGCGCTTCGTCACGACGAAGGTCGAGGTCGAGGGCCGCGAGGAGACGAAAGTCGTCGAGCTGCCAACGCGCGAGCCCGAGCCGTGGGGCGAAGACGCGTCGCTGCATGTCGTCGGGCGGCGCGACAAGCGGATGGACGCGCTCGAGAAGGTGACTGGCGAGGCGGAATACACGGCGGACGTCCAACTCCCCGGGATGCTCCACGTTGCGTTGGCGCGGGCCAGCGTGGCCGCCGGTCGAATCACGACGCTCGATCTCGCGCCGGCGCTGGCGATGCCCGGCGTGCGCGGCGCTCTCACGGCGGACGATGTGCCGGGCATCAAGCTCGATGGGGTGCAATTGTTCGACCGAACTATCTACTACGCGAGCCAGCCGATCGCCGCGATCTGCGCCGACACGCTGGAGATCGCCGAGCGCGCGGTGCGCGCCACCCGCATCGAGATCGAACCGCTCCCACACGCGATCGACGCGGCGTCGGCGCTGGCCGATAACGCCCCGCGCGTGAAGCCGCACGGCAACACCCATCGCGCGTCGCCGCGCGTCGTGAATCGAGGCGACATCGAGGCCGGACTGCGCGACGCGCACATCACGATCATGCGGGAGTATCGCACGCCGGTCGCGCTCCACAGCGCGCTGGAGCCGCACGGCGCGGTCGCGGCGTGGAGCGGTGACCGTGTGACCGTATGGGAATCGACCCAAGGAATCTTCAACACACGAGCCGACATCGCCGAGGCCTTCGGGCTGCCGTTGTCGTCGGTGCGCGTGGTGAAGAACTACATGGGCGGCGGATTCGGCGCCAAGAACGGCGCGTCATCCGCCGCGTACACTGCAGTTGCCCTTTCACGCAAACTGCGCCGGCCGGTGCGTTGCATCTTCGACCGCGAAGGGGAGCAGACCGACGCCGGCAACCGTACGGCAACGGTGCAGCGAGTGACGCTTGCGGCCCGACGCGACGGCACGCTCAGCGCGATCTCGCTCGACGCGACGATCCCGCTCGGCATCGGTGGATGGCTGTCGAGTCCCGCCCGGATGTACCTGGACATGTATCGATGCGCGAACGTTCGCACCTCGGAGACGTTCGTCTTCACGAACGCCGCGCCGATGGCGTCGTTTCGCGCGCCGGGAAATGTCGAAGGCGGATTCGGCCTGGAGTCGGCGATGGACGTTTTGGCGCGCGAGCTGGACATGGATCCGCTCGAGCTGCGGCGTCGCAACTACGCCGACCACGATCAGGACAAGAACCGGCGCTATTCCGCCAAGCATCTCGACGAGTGTTACACGCGCGGCGCCGAGCGTTTCGGCTGGTCGCGCGCGCGATCGCAAAAGCGCGACGAGAACGCGCGAGTGCGACGCGGCGTGGGCATGGCGTCGATTGTCTGGGGGGCCGGCGGCGGCCCGCCCGCGTACGCGACGGTGCGAATCAATGGCGACGGCAGCATCGAAGTGCTCACCGGAGCGCAGGACCTGGGGACCGGCGCGCGCACGGTGATGGCACAGATCGCCGCCGAAGTACTCGGCGCCAAAATCGAAGACGTGCGCACGGTGCTCGGCGACACGGAGCGACTGCCCTTCGCGTCGAACTCGTGGGGGTCGATCACGACGGCATCGGTCGGACCGGCGGTGCGCGTCGCCGCCGAGGAAGCACGCGATGCGCTTTTCGAGGCCGCCGCGGGGATGCTCGACACCGAGCCCGAAGATCTCGAGTCGCGCGACAGCGAGATTCACGCGAAGTCGAGCGATCGCTGTCTGCTCTTCCGCGAGGTCTGCGAACGGCTCGGCGACGTGATGATCATCGGCCAAGGCAGCCGCGGCCCAAATCCGCACAACACGACGTTGTCGGCGTTCGGGGCGCAGTTCGCCGAAGTGGAGGTCGACACGGAGACGGGGCGTGTTCGCGTTCTCCGGATCGTGTCGGCACATGACTCCGGGCGCATCGTGAATCCCACGCTGGCGGAGAGCCAGCTCGAGGGCGGGATCATTCAAGGACTCGGGTACGCGTTGTTCGAAGAACGTGTTTTGGATTCGCGAACCGGGCTCCCACTCAACCCGACGTTGCACGACTACAAGATTCCGACGATCGCGGACGTACCGGCGATCGACGCGTTCTTCGTGGACATTCCGGATCCGGTCGCGAATCATACCGGAGCGAAAGGAGTGGCGGAGCCGCCGATTATTGGGACGGCGCCGGCGATTGCGAACGCGGTCTTGGACGCTCTCGGCGTGGAGGTCGCGGAAATACCGATGACGCCGTGGCGGGTGCTGGCCGCAGAAAGGCGTTAACGGCGCAACGTCGCGGTGGGGATTGGTTGTTCGGGGCGGGGACTGGAGAAGCTGTTGGCTGTTGGATTTGTGATTGGGCTTTGGCGGGACTTGGCAGTTGGGAGCCAACCTCCGATCCCATCCCCAACACCTAACACCGAGCCAACACCCGCACCCGCCGACCATCCCCAACCGCGACGTTGCGCCGTTTGAGGCCCGAAGTTATCGACGCCAGGGCGGGGTCCCTTTGTCCTTCAGCTCCGGGTTTTCCCGGAATAGCGTCGCCGTTCGCCCGATCACCTGCACAACATCCGCCCCGATCGCCCGCGCCAATTCGTTCGCCGCGTCCTTGACCGTAACGTCCGCCGTCTTCGTGAACTGAATCTTCACCAACTCGTGTGTCCGCAAATCGTCGTCGAGTGATTGACGGACAGCGTCGGTCACGCCGTGATGACCGACGTGGACCGTGGCGTTCAGCCGGTGGGCTTCAGCGCGGAGTGCGGCGCGTTCCTTGGACGAGAGCGGCATTGTCCAAGGATAGCAGGATCACGGTCTCGGCGTGATCGCGGCGGCTTGGTGCGTGTGGCCGCCAAGGAAATCGAACGGATTAATCGGCTCGCCGTTCCAGTACTTCCCGTCGGCCGGCCAGCGCATCACCTGAAAGTGGAGATGCGGCGTGTCCTTCGGCGCGTTACCGGTGGTGCCGACGAAGCCGAGTGTATCGCCCTTCGAGATCGCTCGGCCGGGCGCCATCACTTCGTTGTAGCGATCCATATGAGCGTAGTAATACACGATCCGCTGATCGGGGTCGATCGTGTACATCGAGATGCCCCCAAGAGGGCTCGTCGTCATGCGAACGACACGCCCGTCGTCCGCCGACAGAATCGGCGTGCCGCGCGGAGCGAGGATGTCGATGGCGCGATGGACGCGATCGCCATCGCGCGGTTCGTTGAATGAATCCTCGACGCGCGTCATGTCCGCACCGGCCACGGGCACAATGATCTGGCGCGATCGGAGATACTCGGCGTCAGCCGACGCGCTCGTTGATCCGGCGGGCCGGTATTCCGAGACGGTCATCAGGGGAACGCCCGCCGTATTGGTCGGCGCGGACGCCGGCTTCGTCGCGGGTTTCGACGCGGGCCTCGACTCGGCGGGTTTCTCGGCCGTGAGTGGCTCCGGGTAGTACAGCACCGGCCGCGTGCAGGCCGTGCTCGCGAGGAGCGCTGAAAGCCAGAGTCGAGAGGCGGATCGCATCAGACGATTGACGACTCTCGTCGCTGAAAGTTGCACCTGCGTCCCGCACACAGATCCGATCGCCCGAACGCGTCGTACATCCCGCTGACCACCTTCACTCAGGAGATGTACGACATGTCGTGGAAGCGCGCTTTCCCAATGGCATCGGTACTGGCGGTCGCGACCGTCGCCTTCAGCATTCGTTCGGCAGCGGCAACCGCCGTTCCGACTCACTCGCTCGACGATGCGACCATCGTCGCCATCTTCGACGCGGCGAACACGTCCGACATCGAGACGGGTGAGCTCGCCGCGAAGATGGGCTCGACCAAGACCATCCGCGATTTCGGCGCGATGCTCGCCCGCGATCACAAGAACGTCCGGCAGCAAGGACGCGATCTCGCCAAGAAGCTCGGCGTCACGCCGACGCCGCCGAAGGACGACGACAGCGGCCGGCAGCACGCGATGATCATGAAAAAGCTGCGTGGACTGTCCGGCGCGGAATTCGACAAGACGTTCCTCGAGAACGAAGTCGGCTATCACGAGGCAGTGATCGCCGCGGTTCAGAAGACGCTGCTTCCGGCGATTCAGAACGCCGAGCTCAAGGATCTCGTAGTGAAAGTCGCACCCGCATTCGCCGCGCACCGCGATGCGGCGAAGAACCTGCTCAAAAACGGGATGTAAGACTCGGCGACTCGGCGACTAACGGCTCAGTAGGCGCTTGCTCAATCCAACGCGCGTTACCAAGGCCTCGAACCTGGGATCAGTGCGGACGGGATCGAAGAAGCTCTCGAGCATGGACTCGCTCGAGAAGAAGGGATCGTGAATCGTGGCCGCGCGCTCGAACAGTGTGAGCGCGCGGCCTTTGTCGCCTAGTCCGAGATAGATGCGCGCCGCCGCCGAGGCCGCGCCTGCCTTTTTTCCGATCGACGACTCGAGTCCGCTCGCGATCTTCGTCGCCTGTGTCACCTTACCGGCCCTGGCGTACGCGTACCCGAGGAGTCCGAGGGCCGACGTCGACGACTCGCTCAATTGAACGGCCGCCTCCAACTCCTGGATCGATTCGGGAATGCGGTTCGCCTCGAGGTAGACGCCGCCGAGCATGAATCGACTGACAACGAGTGTCGAGTCGAGCTCTACCGCGCGACGCCCCGCGGCAACGGCCGCGTCGTACTGACGGCCGGCGGCGAGCGCCAGACCGTACGACCCGAACACAATTGGCGACAGCGGATCGAGCTCGGTCGCCCGCTTCAGCTGCGCCTGCGCCTGCGGCGCGCGTCCGTCGAGCAGGAGCAGCTCGCCGTACCACTGATGCGCCGAGGCGGAGTTGGGATCGAGCTTGATCGAGCGCTCATAGTCACGCTCCGCTTCGGACCACTGCCAGTTTGCCTGGAGGAGAGCACCGCGCGATGCGAACGCCTCGGCGAGCGAGCTGTCGAGCGACACCGCGCGATTGATTGCTCCAAGCGCGAGCGGCATGACGGAGTCGGCTCGCACGTTCGCGTAGAGCGGCAGCAGCGCGTAGACGTTGGCGATGCCGGCGTACGATCGGGCAAACGTCGTGTCCTTTTTCGCCGCCTGCTCGAAGTAGTCGAGCGCGCGCCGAAGTGAGGTCTCGCCGCGTTTGTCGAAGAAGAACTTGCCGCGGAGATAGAGATCGTACGCCTCGAGATCGGCCGTTCCGCGCGCAGCGGTCGTGAGTGGCGTGCGAGCCACGGTGTCTTTCACCGCCGGCGCCGGTGTCGCGGCAGCAGCGGGAGTGCCGGACAGCTCGGGCGAGATTGCCGACACGATCGCCGCCGAGATCTCGTCCTGCATCTTGAACACATCCTTCGACTCGCGCTCGAACATGTCGGACCAGACGGTGAAGCCGTCGGCAGTGTTGACGAGGCGCGCCGTGACGCGCAGTCGCCCGCGATCGCGCTGCACGGTGCCGACGAGCACCATGTTGACGCCGAGCGTCTTTCCGAGATCCACCGGGCTCGCCGCTTGGTCGCGCGGCGCGCGCTCATTGCCGGTCGCGACACGCAAGCCGGGAATCCGGCTCAACGCGTTCGTCAATTCGGCGGTCATACCGGCCGCGAAGTACGCGTCGCTCGTATCACGGCTGATGTTGACCAGCGGGATCACGGCGATCGACCGGCTCGTTGCGGCCGACGCCGCGGCGGCAGGAGTCTGCGCGGTCGGTGGCGGCACGTGTCGATTGGAGAACCACGCGCCGCCGGCTGCGACCGATGCGAGGATTCCCGCGCCGGCGAGCGCCCACAGGACGCGCTTCGGCCTCTGCTGCGCGGCCGGCGGAGTGGAGACGAAGGTTCCGCTCACGACTGCCGGGTCTTCGAGCAACCTCGTGACTTCGGCCGCAGTCTTTGGGCGCTTCGCCGGCTCTTTTTCGAGCAGGCGCATGATGAGCGTCGCGAGCGCTTCGGGCACGTCGTATCGGCGCGATGCGATTTGCGGCGGCGCCTCAGTCAGTTGCGCGGCGAGCAATTGCTGTGGAGCGCGGCCGTGGAAGGGCGGCGTTCCGACCAGCATCTCGTAGCCAACGATGCCAAGTGCGTAGAGGTCGGCGCGGTGATCGGTAGACGGGTCGCCCGCCGCCTGCTCGGGAGCCATGTACGCCGGCGTGCCGATCGACGTGCCGACCATCGTAATCGTGCCCGTCCTGGTCGACGAGTGCTGCTTGCCTTCGCGCGACGCGGACAGTGCTTTGGCGACGCCGAAATCGGTGACGGTCGCCGAGCCGCCCGATAACAGGATGTTGTCCGGCTTGATGTCCCGGTGAATGATGCCGCGGCCGTGCGCGTAGGCGAGCGCGCGGGAAACGTCCTTGAGGATACTGACTGCTTCCCGAACCGATAGCGGGCCACGTGCGAGCCGAACTCGCACGGACTCGCCTTCGACGAACGGCATGATGAAAAAGGGCAGCCGAGTGACGCCCTCGCCGTCGTTCGGAGTGGTCTCGCCAGAGCTGAGTACCGGAACGATGTGCGGGTGCTGAAGCGCCGCCGAGAGCATGATCTCGCGCTTGAACCGGTCGACCGAGACGGTCGCCGCGAGCTCGTAGGGCAGGACCTTTACGACGACGAGCCGGCCGAGCGTGTTGTCGCGAGCGACGAACACGGTCGACATGCCGCCACCCCCGAGCTCACGCTCGATGGTGTAGCCAGATCCCAGCGTACGCTGGAGCTCGTCTCGAAGAATGGTCACGTCGTATGCGCGAAGGCAGCGGAATGGCCCAAATTAGGCCCGCTCAACACTTGAGACACTGACAGTAACTGCAAGGTTGCGCATGGTATGCAATTCTTACGTAACGCGAACGGTGGAGGGTTCGGGCGAGGCCGCTCCCGACCGGAACCCTGTTCGGCTACATTCCGCGCCATGGCAAACCATATCGACCGCTACGTGCCCGCCAATACGAACGGCGGCTGGGGAGTCGCCGGTGGAGTGATTCTACTCGCGGTCCTCTGCATCGCGACCGCGACTTACGTCCACAAGAAGACGTATCGACACCCGACGGACCCGACGTGGCACGGCAAGGGTTCGGGCGATGGTGCGCCGGCCGGTACCACTGGAGCCGAGCACGAGCGCTGATCGCTGGTGGAGGGTTGGTTCGGGTATGGCGGGGCCGATTGGTCCCGCCATTTTTGTTTAGGACATCGCGCGCGGGGCGGCCATGACATCACCATTCGTCTATCAGCAAGCGGGATCGATGGAGGACGCGCTTCGGCGATTGGCCGAACCTCGCGCGCTGCCGATGGGCGGGGGCACTGATCTGCTCGTCACGATCGACGAAGGCATTTACACGCCTGAGGCGGTGGTGGACTTACGCGGAATCCCGGCGAGCGACGGCGTCGAGCTTCGCGAAGACGGGTCGCTTCGCATCGGAGCGTCGGCGCGCGTCGAGCAGTTGGCGAACGATCCGGTCGTCCTCGAGCGGTATGGCGTCCTCGCGCAGGCCTGCTCCGTTGTCGGAACGCCGGCGTTGCGGGAGATGGGAACGATCGGCGGAAACCTTTGCCAGCGACCACGTTGCTGGTACTTCCGTCGCGGCATCTCCTGTTACAAGAACGGGGGCAACAGCTGTCCGGCACGCGAAGGCGAGAACCAGTATCACGCGATCATCGACGGCGGGCCGTGCTACGTCGTCCATCCATCAGATCCGGCGGTCGCGCTCACGGCACTCGACGCTGAGGTGGAGATCCGGTCGGTGAAAGGCGAGCGAATCGTATCGATCGAGGACTTCTACGTGCTCCCTCGCGAGCGCCTCGACCATGAGACGATTTTGCGTCCAGGCGAGGTGGTGACCGCGGTTCTATTGCCGGCAGCAGCGGCGGGCGGAGTCCAGCGCTACCACAAGCTGATGCAACGAGAAGCTTGGGATTTCGCGCTGGTGAGCATCGCGGGGTGTCGCCGGCCGGACGGCGATGTTCGGATCGTGCTCGGCGGCGTGGCGCCGCGACCGTGGCGCGTGAACTCGTCGATCGAGGAAGACGTGGCTTCGGGCGGGCTGGACGAGGACACGATCGCCACGTTGGCGGAGCGAGCGTTGTACGACGCCAAGCCGTTGTCGAAGAACGGGTTCAAGGTGGAGTTGGCGCAAACGCTGATTCGAGACGTGATTCGCGAGATCGCCTAACTTCTCGCCGCACCCCGGTTCAAATCCCCTCGTTTGGGGTCAGACTCCATTTTTTGATTGGGGTCAGACTCCAAGCCGTTTGGGCCAGATTCCGTCCCTCGAGGCTCGATTCGCGGTCACGAGCGCGCGAATGGGGTCAGACTCCATTTTTTGGACGGGGTCAGACTCCATTTTTCCGATGGAGTCTGACCCCATCTCACCACCCCATCTCACCGTCGCCCGGGGAGTCAGACTTCGTAAAGGGTCCGTGTAGGCTCCTACCTTCCGGCTCGAAAGCCGACTAATTTTATCTGGTTAGCTGAACCCGCCTGACGCATCGGCGGAGAGCGCGGTGAGGTGAGGCCGCAACCGATTCATGGAAAAAGACTTGCGCCGTGCCTTCCGGTACGGCGCTCGCGGTCTCCGGGCGCCCCGGTCGAAGCGGCGACGAACGATTTCGCTAGCGGGTTGAACGGGGGGGAGTTTTGATGAGCAGTTCGATCGAATCACTAATTACTCGAGAATACCCTGCCGGATTCGTGACCGACATCGAGTCGGACACGCTGCCGCCTGGGTTGAGCGAGGACATTGTCCGCGCGATCGCGGCGAAGAAGAACGAGCCACAGTTCATGGTCGATTGGCGGCTCAAGGCCTATCGCCGCTGGCTGACGATGAAAGAGCCGCACTGGCCGAACGTTCACTACGGCCCGATCGACTATCAGGCGTTGAGCTACTACTCGGCGCCAAAGACGAAGAAGCCGCTCGGCAGCCTCGACGAGGTCGATCCGGAACTGCTCGCGACGTACGAGAAGCTCGGCATCCCGCTACACGAGCAGAAAATGCTCGCGGGCGTCGCAGTCGACGCCATCTTCGACTCGGTGTCGGTCGGCACGACGATGCGCGAGGAGCTGTCGAAGTTTGGCATCATCTTTTGCTCGTTCGGCGAAGCGATTCGGGAGCACCCGGAGCTCGTGCAGAAGTATCTCGGATCCGTCGTGCCGTACAGCGACAACTTCTTCGCGGCGTTAAACAGCGCGGTGTTCTCCGACGGCTCGTTCGTATACGTGCCGAAGGGCGTGCGCTGTCCCGTCGAGCTCTCGACCTATTTCCGCATCAACTCGGCGGACACCGGCCAGTTCGAGCGGACGCTCATCGTCGCCGATGAAGGCGCGTACGTCAGTTACCTCGAGGGATGCACCGCGCCGAAGCGCAGCACGAATCAGCTGCACGCGGCGGTGGTGGAGCTCGTCGCCCTGCGGGGCGCGACGATCAAGTACTCCACCGTTCAGAATTGGTATGCCGGCGACAAGGAAGGACGCGGCGGCATCTACAACTTCGTGACGAAGCGCGGTAAGGCCGCCGAGAACGCGAAGATCTCGTGGACGCAGGTGGAGACGGGGTCAGCGATCACGTGGAAGTATCCGAGCGTGATTTTGCAGGGCGACAACGCCGTGGGCGAGTTTTACAGCGTTGCCGTCGTGAACAACAAGCAGCAGGCCGACACGGGAACGAAGATGATCCATATCGGCCGCAACACGAGGTCGACAATCGTGTCGAAAGGCATCTCGGCCGGCGAGGGTAACAACTCGTATCGCGGCAAGGTGCAGGTGCTGCCGAAGGCGCAGGGCGCACGCAACTACACGCAGTGCGACTCGATGCTCGTCGGCAACCGCTGCGGCGCACACACGTTCCCGTACATCGAAGTGGGCAACAACAGCGCGATCGTCGAACACGAAGCGTCGACGTCGAAGATCGGTGAGGACCAGATCTTCTATCTGAAGCAGCGCGGGTTGTCGGCCGAGCAGGCGGTGTCGATGATCGTGAGCGGCTTCTGCAAGGAAGTGTTCAAGGAGCTGCCGATGGAGTTTGCGCTGGAAGCGCAGGCACTGCTGGGGATAACGCTCGAGGGAAGTGTTGGCTGATTGGCGTCGGTGATCACTAATCGCGATCTCTTTGAACTTTGCACTCTTGGTCACAGTCCCGGGTCTCAGGTCTCAGGTGTAACAGCAGTTGTGCCGTTTCCACCTGAGACCTGGGACCAGCGACCTGAGACCTACAGAATCACACATGTCACTTCTCGTTATTAACGATCTAAAAGCCAGCGTCGGAGAGAAGCCTATCCTCAAGGGCCTCTCCCTCACCGTGAACGCCGGCGAAGTTCACGCGGTCATGGGACCGAACGGCTCAGGCAAGAGCACGCTCGCCCAGGTGTTGGCCGGCAATCCGGCGTACGAGGTCACCGGCGGCTCGGTCGAGTATGGTGGGCGTAATTTGCTCGAGATGCAGCCGGAGGAGCGGGCGCAGGCGGGGATGTTTTTGGCGTTCCAGTATCCGGTCGAAATCCCGGGTGTTTCGAATGCGTATTTCCTGCGGGCGGCGTACAACGAGATCCGGAAGGCGCACGGACAGGAAGAAGTCGATCCGCTCGAGTTCGCGGACCTGATGGAGGAGAAGTTGCGCCTCGTCGACATGGATTCGTCGATGCTCAGCCGGTCGGTGAACACGGGCTTTTCCGGTGGCGAGAAGAAGCGGAACGAGATTCTGCAGATGGCGGTGTTGGAGCCGCGGCTGGCGATCCTCGACGAGACGGATTCGGGGCTCGACATCGACGCGCTGCGTATCGTGGCCGACGGGGTGAACAAGCTCAAGCGTCCCGACAACGCGACGATCGTCGTCACGCACTATCAGCGTTTGCTCAACTACATCGTGCCGGATTTCGTGCACGTGTTGGCGAACGGGCGGATCATGAAGTCGGGCGGCAAAGACCTGGCGCTCGAGCTCGAGGCGAAGGGCTACGACTGGGTGATCGAGCCGCGCGGAGAGGCGGCGTGACGAGCCCCGTCGTGACGGGCGCCGTGGAGTCGTACGTCGCGGCGTTCGACGAGCTGAGTTCCACGGCGGCCCTACCAGCCGGCCCGCAGTCGATTCGACGAGCCGCCTTCGATCGATTTGCGACGCTCGGGTTTCCGACGACGAAGAACGAGGACTGGCATTTCACGAGCGTGGCACCGATCGCCGAGGAGGAGTTCACGCTCGTGACGGCGAAGAGCGGCGATGTGAAGCGTAGCGACCTCGAGCGCTTCATGTTCGGCACCTCCGATTGGTACACGATGGTGTTCGTGAACGGCCGGTTTGCGCCGGAGCTTTCGACGATCGCCAAGCGTCCATCTGGTGTGACGATCCGCGATCTGGCGAGTGCCTGGAACCAGGCGCCCGGCACGACGGATCGCATCGGCCGTCTGGCGAGCTACGACAACAACGCGTTCACGGCGCTCAACACCGCGTTCATGTACGACGGCGCGGTGATCGAGATCGCGAAGGACACCGACGTCGAGCGACCGATCCATCTTCTCTACGTGACCGACGCAACGGCCGCGAAGACGATGATGCATCCGCGCAATCTGATCCTCGTCGGGCGCAACGCGCGGGCAACGCTGATCGAGAGCTACGTCTCGACGAGCGACGCCATGTACCTGGTCAACGCCGTGACCGAAGTCTCGGTCGCCGAGGGCGCCACGCTTCGGCACTACAAGATGCAGCGCGAGGGCCGCCGCGCGTTTCACGTCGGCACGATCGAAGCGCACCAGGCGCGCGACTCGCATTATGTGTCGTTCTCGTTCGCCACCGGCGCGGAGCTCTCGCGAACGAACATCTACGCGACGCTCGACGGCGAAGGCTGCGGCGCGACGCTCAACGGGCTGTACATGGTGGACGGCGAGCAGACCTGCGATCATCAAACGCAGATCATCCACGCCCAGCCCAACTGCTTCAGCCGCGAGCTCTACAAGGGCGTGCTCGACGACCGGTCGCACGGCGTGTTCAACGGCAAGGTGTACGTCCACCCGATCGCGCAAAAGACGGACGGCAAGCAGACGAACAAGACGCTGCTTCTCTCCGACACGGCGCACATGGACACGAAGCCGCAGCTCGAGATCTTCGCGGACGACGTGAAGTGCACGCACGGCGCGACCGTGGGCCAGATCGATCAGACGGCGCTGTTCTATCTCAAGAGCCGCGGAATCGATCGCGCGTTGGCGCGTCGACTGTTGACCTACGCGTTCGCGGCGGATGTGCTGGAGACGATCGAAGTGGAGGCTGTGCGAGAAGGTTTGGAGCAGATGACGCTGGAAAGGTTTGTCTAGGATTTGTCATCCTGAGCCTACGCTGCGAGCGAGGGATCAGGATGACAACATTGGCTGGCCATGACTACTGAAGCGCTCTACCAAGAGTTGATCCTCGAACACAACCGGAAGCCAAGAAACTTCCGTGAGATGGACAACGCCGACCGCAGGATCGAAGGCCGGAATCCTCTCTGCGGCGATGCGCTGACGTTGTGGGTGAAGATGGACGGCAACGCGATCGCCGACGTCAGCTTCAAGGGACAGGGCTGCGCGATCTCGAAAGCATCGGCGTCGCTGATGACGACCGCGGTAAAGGGAAAGACGCGCGACGAAGCCGAGCAGCTGTTCACCAAGTTTCATGGCCTCGTGCTCGGCACCCTTCCGGAGAGCGAGCAGGGCTCGCTCGGATCGTTGCGCGCGCTCGGCGGGGTGTCGCGATTCCCGCTTCGCGTGAAGTGCGCCAGCCTGGCCTGGCATGCGCTTCGCGCGGCACTGGAGCAGGGTGAGGACGAAGTGTCGACGGAGCGCGAGGGTCCCGAACCGCCGCCCCTGGAGGGCGCATGATCGCCGATCGCGCCGACTTCCCGCTGCTCGCGATGCAGCCGAACCTCCACTATCTCGATTCCGCCGCGACGTCGCAAAAACCGCGTGCCGTGCTCGACGCGATGATGGATTACTACACGCACGACAACGCCAATCCGCATCGCGGCGCGTATGCGCTCTCGGCGCGCGCGACCGAGTGCTATCATCGGGCGCGCGAACGGGTGGCGCGGTTCGTCGGCGTGCACGACATCGACCGGCTCATCTTCACGCGCGGGACGA
>Ga0105242_10000788_pt1 | contig 24583 bp, 13 predicted proteins | sample KBSM24metaG_FD_81521 | JGI IMG/M metagenome (GOLD analysis project Ga0105242, IMG submission 81521) | Miscanthus rhizosphere microbial communities from Kellogg Biological Station, Michigan, USA - KBS M2-4 metaG | ecosystem: Host-associated > Plants > Roots > Rhizosphere > Soil | place...
AGGCGAAGCCGTGGGGGCTGGATACGCCGAGCTTCTCCAGCGGCGCCGCGTACGGCGATCTCGATGGCGATGGCGCGCTCGACCTCGTGGTCAACAACATCGACCAGGAGGCGTTCGTCTACCGGAACAACGCGCGCACCCTGCACCCGGACAACCATTTCCTCCGCGTCCGCCTCGAGGGCGGCGCGACGAACCGTTTCGGCGTCGGTGCGCGCGTCACCGTGGTCGCCGGCCCCGATCGCTTCATGCAGGAGCAGTCACCGGTGCGCGGCTTCCAGTCGAGCGTGGACTACGTCCTCGACTTCGGGCTTGGCGTGCACGACACGGTTGACGTGTGGGTGAGGTGGCCGAATGGCAAGGAGAGCGTGGTACCGAACGTCGCGGCGAACACGCTGGTTACGGTCGCGGAGTCAAGCGCGCCCTCACCGGTGCCCGCGCCTGCGTCCCCAGCACCGCGCCCACTCCTGTCCGACGTCACGAAGGCCGCGGCGATCGACTTCACGCACCACGAGAACGAGTTTGTCGACTTCGATCGCGAGCCGCTCATCCCGAAGATGCTCTCCACGGAAGGGCCGGCGCTGGCCGTGGGCGACGTGAACGGCGACGGGCTGGACGACGTGTATCTCGGCGGCGCCAAGCTCCAGCCGGGCCGGCTGTTCACCCAGCGCCGCGACGGGACCTTCGCGCCGCAGGACGACGCCGTGTTCGCCGTCGACTCCCTGTCCGAGGACGTTGGTGCGTCGTTCTTCGACGCGAACGGCGACGGGCGTCCCGACCTGTACGTCGTGAGCGGCGGCAGCGAGTACTCCGAGGGTGCGTCGCCGCTCCAGGATCGCTTGTACCTCAACGACGGGCGCGGGCATCTCCGCAAGGCGGAGAACGCGCTTCCCCCCGAATCATCGGCGGGCTCGCGCGTCGCGGCGGCCGATTACGACGGCGACGGTGCGGTCGACCTGTTCGTCGGCGGACGTGTCGTGCCGTGGCGCTACGGCACCGATCCGCAGAGCCTGCTGCTGCACAACGACGGACGTGGCCACTTCACCAACGTGACGGCGAAGCTCGCGCCGGAGCTCGAGCACGTGGGGATGGTCACCGACGCGACCTGGCGCGACGTGGACGGTGACGGACGCCTCGACCTCGTGGTGGTCGGCGAGTGGATGCCGATCACCGTGTTCCGCAACATGGGCGGTGGGCGGCTCCAGAAGCTCGCGGTGCCGAGCCTCGACTCGACGGAAGGATGGTGGAACCGCATCGTCGCGGGGGACTTCACCGGCGACGGGCGCGTGGACTTCATCGTCGGCAACCTCGGCGAGAACGGCCGCCTGCACGCGACGAAGCAGCAGCCGGTGACGATGGTGGCGAAGGACTTCGACCACAACGACGCCTTCGACCAGATCCTCTCGATCTCAGAGGGAGGGGTGAGTCGTCCGCTGCCCCTGCGCGACGATCTGCTGCGCACGCTGCCGATGCTCGCTCCGCGCTTCCCGACCTACGCGTCGTACGCGGGGAAGACGGTCGATCAGATCTTCACCAAGGAAGAGTTGGCGGACGCGGTGGTGAAGCGGGCACGCACCTTCGCGACGACGCTGGTGCGCAACGACGGCGGTGGAAAGTTCACGCTCGTCCCGCTCCCCGACGAGGCGCAGCTCGCGCCAGTGTACGGCATCCTCCCCGCGGACGTGGATCGGGACGGGCACACGGACCTGCTGCTCGCCGGCAACTTCGACGGGTTCAAGCCGGAGATCGGCCGCATGGCCGCAAGCTTCGGGTTGCTCCTCCGCGGCGATGGGCGCGGCGGCTACATGCCCGTGCGTGCCCCACAGAGTGGGTTCTTCGTGCCCGGCCAGTCGCGCGACATCGCCCGCGTGCGTACGGCGGCGGGCGATGCCTATCTCGTGGCGCGCAACAACGACCGGCCGATGCTCTTCCGCGCGACTACGGGAGGAGGCGCGCGGGTCGCGGAGCGTCGTGCTCCAGGGGCGAGCCGGTGAGCCGGCTTACTGGTTTGCCTTCTTCGTCTTGATGACAATGACGCCGTTCGCCCCGCGAACGCCGTACATCGCAATGTCGGCGGGATCCCTCAGCGCCTTGATCGACGCGACGTCGTACGGGTTGAGCCCCGACAGCCCGCCGCCACTCGAAGGCGTGAAGGGGACGCCGTCGACGATGTACAGCGGCTGGGTGCTCCCGTACATGCCCGATGAGCCGCGGAGGCGCACGGTGAGTGTGCCGTCCTGCGCATGTCCGATCTCGACGCCCGCCGAGCGTGAGGCGAGGTACTCCTCGATCGACATGGTGGGGACCTGCTGCATCTGCGTGTCGGACTTCAACTCGGTGCCCCTCGTGGCCGTCGGTGAGGGTCCCGGGTCGGCCTTGGGATGCCCGCAGGCCGCAACGCTGGCGACGAGCACGAAGGCACCGCACGCCACACGTGCGGAGAGAGGCGACCGAGCGAAACGCGTTGTCCGGTTCATGCGATCCTCGCTGCTGATGTTGCTCGGGATCGGGGCCGCCGCCTGTCGGCGAGCCAACGATGCACCGCCACTGTTCGAACGACTCGCACCATCGGCCACCGGCGTGACCTTCGAGAACCGACTCCCGGTGGATTCGGCGCTCAACATATTGAATTTCCTGTACTACTACAACGGCGGCGGAGTGGCCGTCGGCGACGTGAATGGCGACGGTCTCCCCGACCTGTATTTCACGTCGAACCTCGGCAGCGACCGGCTCTACCTGAACCGTGGCAATTACCGGTTCGAGGACGTGACGGCGCGTGCGGGCGTCGCCGGTCCCACAGGGTGGAAGACCGGGGTGACGATGGCCGACGTCACCGGCGACGGGAAGCTCGACATTTATGTGAGTACGGTCAGTTACCGAGGGCTGGCCGGACGAAACGCCCTGTACGTCAACAATGGCGACGGCACCTTCACCGACCGCGCGAAGGAGTTCGGCCTCGATCGTCAGGGCTACGGCACCCAGGCCGCCTTCTTCGACTACGATGGGGACGGCGACCTCGACCTCTTCGTGCTCAGCTTCTCGACGCACGACGAGCAAGCGAGCGATGCGCCGAAGCGCGACGTGCGCGCCGCGAATGGCGGGGGACGGCTGTACCGCAACGACAACGGCCACTTCCACGATGTCAGCGCCGCCGCGGGGATCTACGGCGGCAGCGAAGGATTCGGCCTCGGGCTCGTCGTGAGCGACCTGGACCTCGACGGCTGCCCGGATGTCTACGTCGCCAATGATTTCCAGGAAAACGATTTCCTCTACCACAACAACTGCAACGGCACCTTCACCGAATCCATCGCGCGAGCCACCGGCCACACGAGCCGCTTCGCCATGGGGGTGGACGCGGCGGACGTGAACAACGACGGCCGGCCGGACATCATGGTGGTGGACATGCTCCCCGAGCAGGATTCCATCCTGAAATCGTCGGCGAGCACGGAGGAGTACCGGCTGTCGGAGCTGCGCGCGCGCGCCGGCTATCACCCGCAGTACGTGCGCAATACCCTCCAGCTCAATCGCGGCGACGGACGCTTCAGCGAGATCGCGCCGCTCGCGGGAGTGCAGGCTACCGACTGGAGCTGGGCGCCACTGCTCGCCGACCTCGACGACGACGGGAAGAAGGACCTCTTCGTCACGAGCGGGATCTACCGCAGGCCGAACGATCTCGACTACATCGAGCTCGTGGGCCAGCCCTCGGTGCAGGCCACGCTGCGGGATACGATCACCAGGGCGAATCTCGCACTGCTCGACAAGATGCCGCACCGGCCGGCGCCGAATCGCGCCTTCCGCAACCTGGGCGATCTGCGCTTCGCCGATGTGACGAAGGCGTGGGGACTCGGCACACCGGGCTTCTCGAATGGCGCGGCGTACGCGGATCTCAACAACAGCGGCTCGCTCGATCTGATCGTCAACACGATCGATGCGCCGGCGGCGATCTACCGCAACCGCGGGCACGCGGTGACGGGCAACTCGGCGCTCACCGTCGCGCTGCGCGGATCGAGTGCGAACACCTCGGGCATCGGCGCCAAGCTGTTCGTGTGGAGCGCGGGTGGGATGCAGTTCGTCGAGCAATCGCCGACGCGCGGCTTCCAATCGTCGGTCGACCAGCGGCTCCACATCGGACTGGGACGCGACAGCGTGGTCGACTCGCTGCTCGTCGTCTGGCCCGACCGCTCGATGCAGCGGCTGAAGCACCTGCCGGCGAATCGACTCCTCACGCTCTCGCAGGGCGCTGCCTCGGGTCGATGGACGCTGCCGCCGTCGCCCACGCCGCTCTTTCGCGACGTCACCGACGCTCGCCACATGGACGCGGGGCACATCGAGAACGACTTCGTCGACTTCGACCGCGAGCCGATGATGCCGCGGATGCTCTCCACCGAAGGGCCCGCGCTCGCCGTCGCGGACGTCGACGGTGATGGGCGCGACGACGTCTTCCTTGGCGGCGCGACCTTCCAGGCCGGCGCACTCCTCGTGCAGCAGGGCGACGGAAGCTTCCGGCGCAGCGTGCAGCCCGCCTTCGCCGCCGACAGCATTGCCGAGGACATCGACGCGACGTTCTTCGACGCGAACGGCGACGGGCATCCGGATCTGTACGTCGTGAGCGGCGGCAATCAGTTCGAGATTCCGGCAGCGCCGATGCGCGGACGGCTGTATCTGAACGACGGCCACGGTCAGTTCACGCGCAAGCTCGATGCGATCCCCGAGCTGTACGACAATGGTGGATGCGTGGCCGCGGGGGACTTCGACGGCGATGGCCACATCGATCTTTTCGTCGGCAGTCGCTCCGTCCCCGGGCGCTACGGCGTCTCGCCGAAGAGCCATCTATTGAAGAACGATGGAACGGGCCGCTTCACCGACGTGACGGCGCAGCGCGCGCCTGCGCTGTCGGAAGCGGGGATGGTGACGTCGTGCACGTGGGTGGACTACGACAACGACGGACATCTCGATCTCGTCGTCGTTGGCGAGTGGATGCCGGTGCGCGTCTTCCACAACGAGAATGGAAAGCTCGTCGAGCGCACGTCGCAGGTCGGTCTCGCCGGGACCGAGGGATGGTGGAACACCGTCTCCGTCGCCGACGTCGATGCCGACGGGCATCCCGACCTCGTGCTCGGCAACCTCGGCCTCAACTCGACGATCACCGCATCGAAGGATAGGCCAGCGAAGCTGTACGTGGGCAAGTTCGCCGGCGACAGCAACATCACCGCGATCCCGACGCAAGCGCAGGCCGATGGCGATCACGTGATCGCCGGCCGCGACGAGCTGCTGCGCGCGATCCCTTCTCTGCGCGAGCGCTTCCCCTCGTACGCCTCGTTCGGCGGGGGCGCGATCGACAAGGTACTGTCTGCCGATCAGCTCAAGGGCGCGCGCACGCTCCAGGCGCACACCTTCGCCAGCGCGATCGCGCGCAATGACGGCAAGCGGTTCCTTCTGGAACCACTCCCCATCGCCGCGCAACTCGCGCCCGTCAACGCCGTCGTCGCCGCCGACTTCGATCATGACGGGCACATCGATCTCCTGCTCGGCGGGAACTTCTTCGGCGTGCCGCCGGCCCAGGGACGGTACGACGCGAGCCACGGCGTCCTGCTTCGTGGCGATGGACACGGCCGGTTCGTCTCGATGGACGCGCCACACAGCGGCCTCGAGATCGACGGACAGATCCGGCGGATGCGCGAGGTGCGCACGCCGAGCGGACCGCTGGTTGCCGTGGCTCGGAACAACGATCGCCTGCTGCTCCTGCAGGCGGCTGGAACTGCATCCGCCCACTCCTCCTCACCGAAAGCGCCATGACCCCGCGCTCGTCACACGGACCTCGCCACACTCCGCCGCTCACCGCGACCGTCGCCGCCGCGGCGCTCTCGATCGCCTGCCACAGCGGCACGATTCCACCGGCCGTCGGCACGCTCTCCCCGCTGCCCAGCACGACGCCGGCGATCTACGACGCGTCGCGCGACCTCGGCCCGCTGTTCCACGACGTGCAGATGGCGCGCGTCTTTCCCGACTCCAAGACGTTCGTCGACTCGCGCCCACGGTCGGCGCCCGAGACGATCGCCGCTTTGTATCTGAGCGAGCGCGCGAAGCCGGGCTTCGATCTCAAGAAATTCGTGAGCGAGCACTTCGATCCGCCGCGCGCGGCGGCGACGGGCGTGAAGTCGGACACGGCGCAGACGATGGAGGAGCACATCAAGGGACTCTGGCCGTCGCTCACGCGGCCGGCCGATACCCCCGACTCGCACTCGTCGCTGATCCCGCTCCCGGGCGCGTACGTCGTGCCGGGAGGGCGCTTCCGCGAGGTGTACTACTGGGATTCCTACTTCACGATGCTCGGCCTGATCCAGGACGGCCGTCTCGATCTCGTGAAGAACATGCTCGACGGCTTCGCGTACCTCGTGAAGACCGTGGGGCACGTGCCCAACGGCAATCGCAGCTACTATCTGAGTCGCAGCCAGCCACCCTATCTCGCCGCGATGGTCGGGTTGTACGCGACGGCGACGGACACGACGCGCGCGCTCGAGTATCTCCCGACGCTCGAAGCGGAGCATGCATTCTGGATGGCGGGCGCCGACACGGTGAAGGCCGGCTCAGCGGCGCGGCGCGTCGTGCGCCTGCGCGATGGGTCGCTGCTCAATCGCTACTGGGACGACCGCCCCGAGCCGCGCCCCGAATCGCATCGTGAGGACTACGAGCTGGCGCAGCGCGTGCCGCCGGAGAAGCGTGAGCAGCTCTACCGCGACATCCGCGCGGCGGCGGAGAGCGGATGGGATTTCTCCAGCCGCTGGATGCGCGATCCGTCCGATCTCCGCACGCTCGAGACGACGGAGCTGGTGCCGGTCGATCTCAACAGTCTGCTCTATCACTCTGAGCGCACGATCGCGGCGCTGCGGCTCAAGCGCGGTGCACCAGGCGACGCCGAGGTTGCGGCGCGCTACAGCGCGGAGGCCGAGGCGCGGCGCAAGGCGTTGTTGGCGGCAGCGTACGATCCAGCCAGTGGCTACTTCTACGACGTTCGGTGGCGCAGTGGCGAGCGCGTCACCGATCGTCCGACGATGGCCGCCGCAGCGCCGCTCTATTTCGGATTGGCGACACCGGAGCAGGGACGTGCCGTCGCCGATCGTCTGGGCCGCGACTTCCTCTCACCGGGCGGGTTCGCGACGACGCTGATCCGTTCCGGTCAGCAGTGGGACGCGCCGAACGGCTGGGCGCCGCTGCAGTGGCTCGGCGTGCAGGCGACGCACGCGTACGGCCGCGACGACATCGCCAACGATGCACGCTCGCGCTGGCTCGCGCTCAACCGCCGCACGTATCGCGTGACGGGGAAGATGACGGAGAAGTACGACGTCCTCGACATGAGCAAGCGCGCCGGCGGTGGCGAGTATCCCGCGCAGGACGGCTTCGGCTGGACGAACGGCGTCGCCCGCGCCATGTCGGCCCAGGAGGCTGCGCATGCCCCCGCGCCGGCGCCCGCGCGTCCGTGATCGGAGTCAGAGTCAGTGGGATCAGAGTCAAAGGGGTCAGAGTCACCACTCTGGCACCTCTGACTCTGACCCCTGCGACTCTGACTCGGACTTGAGGTCAGCGGGCGTGACGCGTCAGCTCGAAAATGTAGGTCTGGCGGGGCGAAAGCGTGCCGAGCGGAGCATATGCGTTCAGGCGGCCCCCGGCGCCGACGTCGAGCGGAGCGCCGCTCGTACCGCCGAGGAGGTCGCGCGCGGTGTACTGCGCGGTGGGGAGTCCTGTATTGTCCGAGCTGACGGTGATGCCCGTGCGCGGCGTCGTGGCCAGGTTCGCCACGACGAGCACGACGTGCGGTCCGTCGCGCCGCAGGAACGCGGCGATGGCCGGGTCGCTCGACTGGAGCGGGAGATAATCGCCCCCCGCGAGCGCGGCGTTGTTCGCGCGGAGATGGATCAACCTCCGATAGTGGGCGAGCAGGGAAGCGGTGTCGCGAGTCTGTACTGCGACGTTCGCCGTCGCCGTATCGGGCTGCAGCGGCTCCCAGGCGGCGCCGGTCGTGAACCCGGCGGCGCGGCCCGGCGTCCACTGCATCGGCGTGCGGAGCCTCGGGTCCGGCTTGTCGCCTGTCATTCCGATCTCCTCGCCGTAGTAGACGAAGGGCAGCCCGGGCAGCGTGAGCAGCAGCTCGGCGGCCTGGCGTGCCGCGACGCGATCGCCGCCGAGCGCGGTGAGCGTGCGCGTCTGGTCGTGATTGCGCAGGAAGGGGGACCAGCGCGTGCTCGGCATCGCGCGCTGCATGCGCGCGTAGCTCGCGAGCAGCTTGGCCGCGGTACTCGTGCGCACCGCGTCGAGCAGCTGGTCGGACAGCTCGAACGAGAAGTAGGAATCGAGCTGGTCGGGATAGTAGGGCATGATCGCGCCGATGCTGTCCCACACCTCGCCGACCGTGAAGGCGCCGGGCGCGTTCCGTCGTACCGAGGCGGCGAACTCGCGCAGCACCGCGTGCGTGCCCGGCGTGTTGGCGACCTGAGTCCCTTCTTCCACGAGATACGGAACGGCGTCGAGGCGGAAGCCGTCGACGCCCATCTCCGTCAGCCAGAACTTCCCGACGCGCGCCGCCTCGGCGCGCACTTCGGGATTCTCGTAGTTCAGGTCGGGCATCTCGTGGGTGAAGATCCCGTAGTACCACTCGTCGCGCTCGGGCGACTTGTGCCAGAGCTCCTGGCCCCACGGTCCCTTGTCGTCGCGCTTGGTGGGGGAGAAACGGAACCAGTTCCGGTGCGGCGAGTTGGGATCGTGCAGCGCCTCGAGGAAGTACGGGTGCTCGCTCGACGCGTGGTTGAGCACGAGGTCGACGAGCACTTTGATGCCACGGCGATGCGCCTCGGCGACGAGCCGCTTGAAGTCGGTCATCGTGCCGTACTCCGGGTTGACCCGGTAGTAGTTCTTCACGTCGTAGCCGTGATAGCTGGGCGATGCATCGATCGGCATGAGCCAGATGCACTTCGCGCCGAGGCTCTTCGTGGAGCGCGGATCACCGTCGTTCACGTAGTCGAGCTTCTGCGTCAGCCCGTTGAAGTCGCCGATGCCGTCGCCGTCGCTGTCGTAGAACGAGCGCACGAAGATCTCGTAGCAGGTGCCCCCGCGACGCCACGTCGTGTCGATCGGCGCGCGCGTGGGCTGGCCGGCACTCGGCCGCGGCGCGGCCAGCAGCCCGAGCGCGACCAGCGCGCCGCACGTCAATCGCCTTGCCGAATCCCGCACCGGCGCGGAGCTTCGAGCATCCGCGGATTTCTCCGAACGACGATAGTGCATTACTCGCTCTCTCCTTCGACTCGAGGATCCATCGCGTGAACAAGCCGCGCCTGAGCTTCTGGCAGCTGTTCAACATGAACTACGGCTTCTTCGGCATCCAGTTCGGCTGGGGGCTGCAGCTCGCCAATATGTCGGCCATCTACGAGCGGCTCGGCGCACACCCTGACCAGGTGCCCCTCCTCTGGCTGGCCGCGCCGATGACCGGACTGCTCGTCCAGCCGATCATCGGAGCCCTGAGCGACCGGACCTGGGGCCGGCTCGGCCGACGGCGCCCCTACTTCCTTACGGGAGCGATCCTCGCCTCGATCGCCCTCTTCGTCATGCCGACGTCGACCTCCCTCTGGATGGCGGCCAGCCTGCTCTGGGTGCTCGACGCCTCGATCAACATCTCGATGGAGCCCTTCCGCGCCTTCGTGGCCGACAAGCTCGACACGTCGCAGCGGACGAAGGGCTTCGTCATGCAATCGCTGTTCATCAGCATCGGAGCGAGCCTGGCCAACGCCCTGCCGTTCATCTTGAGCAAGGTCGGGGTGTCGGGCAACACCGTGAGTGGGATCCCGCTCTCGGTAAAGTACTCCTTCCAGATCGGCGCCGTGGTGTTCCTGCTCGCCGTGCTCTGGACCGTGATCACGACGAACGAGTATCCCCCCGAGGATCTCGAGGCGTTCGAGAAGTGGCGGAAGGAGAAGTCGGGCGTCGGCGCGCTGCTCTCCGAGGTCGGTGAGGCGGTCCGCGAGATGCCGAAGACGATGAAGCAGCTCGCCGTGGTGCAGCTCTTCACCTGGCTCGGGCTGTTCTGCATGTGGCTCTTCTTCGTGCCGGCTACGGCGCGGCACGTCTTCGGCGCGACTGACCCGCAGTCGCCGCTCTACACGCAGGGGATCGAGTGGGGCGGCCTCACCTTCGCCGTCTACTCGGTCGTCTGCTTCGTCGTGGCGCTGGCATTGCCGAAGGTGGCCGAGGCGACGAGCCGCAAGGCGACGCACGCCATCGCGCTCGTGTGCGGCGCCATCGGCCTGCTGTCGGTCTACTTCATTCACGATCAGTACGTTCTGCTGCTGACGATGATCGGCGTCGGCATCGCCTGGGCGTCGATCCTCGCGATGCCGTACGCGATCCTCTCCTCGGCGCTGCCGCCGGCGCGGATGGGCGTGTACATGGGCGTGTTCAACTTCTTCATCGTCATTCCCGAGATCGTTGCTTCGCTCTTCTTCGGGCCGCTGACGCGCACGCTGTTCGGGCAGGACAATCCGAACACGCCGCTCTACACCGTGATGCTCGGCGGCGTGTGCATGCTCATCGCGGCGGCGCTCGTGTCGCGCGTGCACGATCCGGAGGGCACGGTCCCCGTCGAGGCGATGCTCGAGGGCGACCGGCACGAGCCGCTCACCGTGCAGGAGTCGATGCAGCCTGTGCCGAGCACGGGGCCGCGCTAGACGCTCTACATGCGGAACTCCGACCGAAGGTGCGAAGCGCCGCAGGGAGGAGCGATCACCCCGGTCAGGGCTCGGCGCGCCGAGCCCTGTCGTCGTCTGTGGGCATGATCCACCGGGTGAGCTGCGCGCCGTCGCGGATCACGGTGATCGTCGTCGCCTTGTCGATCCGCTCGCGCGTCAGCAGTCGCTGCAGATCGTCAATGCGCGTGATCGGCGCATCGGCGAAGCCCACGATGATGTCGCGCGCCTTGAGGCCGGCGACGTCGGCGGGGCTGTCGGCCGCAACTTCGGTGATGAGCACCGCGCCCGGCGCCGAGAGATGGTTGATCTGCACGCGCCGCCGCGAGAGCTGGATCGACTGGCCCGACACGCCAATCCATCCGCGCCGCACGCGTCCTTCGGCGATGAGCTGCGGGATGAGGAGCTGCGCGGTGCTCACCGGCACGGCGAAGCAGATGCCCTGCGCGCCGCTGATGATCGCCGTGTTGATGCCGACGACTTCTCCGCGTGAGTCGACGAGCGGTCCCCCCGAGTTGCCGGGGTTGAGCGCGGCGTCCGTCTGGATGACCGCATCGATGACGCGACCCGTCTGCGCGCGCATCGTGCGCCCGAGCGCGCTGACGATCCCCGACGTCACCGTGGAGGAGAAGCCGAGCGGATTGCCGATCGCGACGACGAGCTGGCCCGGGCGGAGCCGGCTTGCGTCGCCGAGCGTCGCCGGCGTGACGGGCGGCGCATCCACGCGCAGCACGGCGAGATCGGTGTGCGGATCGCGCCCGACGATCTCGGCGCTGCAGCTCGCGCCGTCGGGGAAGGTGGCGCGCACGCGCGTCGCCCGCTCGACGACGTGGCTGTTCGTGAGCACGAAGCCATCCGGGGTGAAGAGGAATCCCGAACCAGTCCCCGTAGCCTCGCGCGGCGCGCTATTGCCGCTGCGGCCTCGGCCGCGACGAGCGCGTGGATCGGCGTCGGTCCAGACCTCGAGGTGCGCAACCGCAGGCCCGACGCGCTCCACGGCGGCGATGACGGCGCGCGAGTACGCGTCGAGCAGCTCGGCGTCGTTGTCGGGCTCGGTATGGATCGGCGTCGCCGGCGCGGCGGCATTCGCGGCATCGGCCAGCAGTCTCAGGGTGGACATCGTGCCTACTCCTCCTCGTGGGTTCTTCGTGTTCACGCGACCAATCCGAATGGAGGCAGGCGCGGTTCCCTCGACGGCCTGCCTAACTTCAAGCGTCCGTCACGCGAGGAATGTCCATGACGAAGGTCCGCGGCATCCACCACGTCAGCACCATCGCGAGCGACCCGCAGCGGAACATCGATTTCTTCGCGGGGCTGCTCGGGCTGCGGCTCGTCAAGCGCACGGTCAACTTCGACGACCCCGAGACCTACCATCTCTACTACGGCGATGAAGTCGGCACGCCGGGTTGCATCATGACGTTCTTCCCCTGGCCGGGTGCGAAGCCGGGTCGGCAGGGGCCGGGCGAGGTCGCGGTCGTGTCATTCTCCGTCGTGCCGCACTCGATCGGATTCTGGCTCGAGCGGTTCGTTCGTCACGGCGTGAAGCACGAGCAGCCCATCTCGCGCGGAAGTGGCGACGACGCGGAGCGCGTGCTGGCCTTTCGCGATCACGATGGCGCGATGTACGAGCTCGTCGGTCACGAGGCGGCGGCGTCGCGACCGTCGTGGACGGAAGCGCCGGGCATTCCCGCCGAGCAGGCGATACACGGATTCCACTCCGTGACGCTGTGGGTGGAGGATGGCGCTCCGACGGAGCGCGTGCTCGTCGACACGCTCGGCTTCCGCGCTACGAGCGAGCACGAGACGACGAAGCGCTACGTCGCGGGCGACGGCGGGCCTGGCCGCATCGTGGACGTGCGATCGGTGGGCGGCTTCATGCGCGGCGCGAAGGGCGCGGGGATCGTGCATCACGTCGCCTTCGAGGTGCCCGACGAGCAGGCCGAGCTCGGGGTGCGAGAGCAGGTGATCGACGCCGGGCTGCAGCCGACGGAGGTGATCGACCGGAACTACTTTCACTCCGTCTACTTTCGTGAACCGGGTGGCGTGCTCTACGAGCTGGCGACCACGCCGCCCGGATTCACGGTGGACGAGCCCGTCGAGCATCTCGGTGAGCGGCTCATGCTGCCCGCGCAGTACGAGCCGAACCGCGCTCAGATCGAGGCGGTGCTTCCACCGATCCACCTTCCTGCGCCTACAAAGGCCTCGGACTTCTTCGCTACCATGACCGGACCGGAAGACGTGAGCGGGGACGCGCTCGGCTTCGTACATCGCTATCTCCCTCCTTCCGGCGGCGCCGAGTCCGACGGGAGCGTCACACTGCTGATGCTGCACGGCACGGGCGGCGACGAGGAGGATCTGATTCCGCTCGGCCGCCAACTGCTGCCCGGCGCCGGCATCCTCAGTCCGCGCGGCAAGGTGCTGGAGGGCGGGGCACCGCGCTTCTTCCGACGACTCGCGCCGGGCGTGTTCGATCTGAAGGATCTCGCCTTCCGCACCGACGAGCTGGCGGAGTTCATCGACGCCGCCGCGAAGACCTATCGGCTCGACCGGAGCCGCATCGTCGCCGCGGGGTTCTCGAACGGTGCCAACATCGCCGCGAGCCTGCTGCTGCGCCGTGGCGGCGTCGTGCGCGGTGCGGTCCTTCTCAGCCCGATGCTCCCCTTCGAGCCTGATTCACTGCCGGACCTCTCGGCGACGTCGGTGTTCATCGGCGCCGGCGAGCGCGACCCGATGGCCTCGCGCGAGACGGTGGTGGCGCTGGAGTCGGCGCTCGCGGATGCCGGTGCGAAGGTGACGACGCACTGGACGCCCGTCGGGCACACGGTGACGAAGGAAGAGTTGGATGCGGCGAGGGAGTGGATCAGGAAGCTGTGAGTGAGGGAATGAGGGAATGAGAGAACGGCCTCGGAGAGCATTGCTCCCCGAGGCCGTTCTCCAACTCACCAACTCACTAACTCACTTACTTCGCGGCGAGCGACCTCACCGAGCCCGCGAGCAACCGCACCTTGGCCGCGTCGGACGAACCCGCGGCATCCGCGTCGAGCTGCGTGGCGATTGCGGCGAGTGCGGTGGCGCGCGAACCGCCCGCGGCCGTCTCCGCGCTGGCGAGCGACGCCCGCACCGCGGCGATGCGGGACGCCGAGAGGCCCCTCGACCGCTCGAGCTGATCGACGTAGGCGCGCGAGAGCGCGAACGACGCCGGCCAGACCAGCTTCGGCTGTCCCTGCGTGTTCAGGTAGTCGAGGTGCACGCTCTTTGCCGCGTCGATCTCGTTCTGCGAGATGAACGCGCTCGGCACGAGCTCGAAGATGTCGAGGCCGCGCTGGATCTCGGAGCTCACGATCGCGCCGTTGTACCAGTACACGGACCACGAGCCGCCGAGCGTGAGCTTGTTCGCGTCGACCGGGCCGCGGTCGAAGTACGCGATCTCACGCGGATGCGCCGCGTCCGTCCAGTCGAACATCGAGACGCCGCCCTGGTACCACGCCTGGATCATCACGTCGCGGCCCGGGATCGGGATGAGCGAACCGTTGTGCGCGACGCAGTTCTCCGTCGTCGTCTGCGCGACGGGGAGCTTGTAGTAGCTCTTGAAATCCATCTTCTTGTCGGCCGTCAGCGTGAAGATGGCGTCGGCGCCCCACTCCGGCTTGTCGGTCGCGCGGCACTTCGGCTGCATGCCACCGCCCCACTCGTCGGAGAAGAGGATCTTCGTGCCGTCGTTGTTGAACGTCGCCGAGTGCCAGTACGAGAAGTTGGAGTCGGCGGCGGCGCCGATGCGCTTCGGGTTCGCCGGATCGCTGATGTCGAGCAGGAGGCCGTAGCCGCCGCACGCACCACCCGCGAGGCCGATCGCCGGATACACGGTGATGTCGTGGCACTGCGTCGGGCCCGGCTGCGGCGTGCCCGGCTTCGGGTCGGGGCCGAAGCGCGTCTCGACGATCTGCTGGAAATTCGCGTGCAGCGTCGCGCTGTCCGCCGCTGTGGGCGCGCCGGTGCCGCCGCGCGCCTTCACGATGCTGTCGAGAATCGGCTTGACGAATCCGTTCGGCGCGACCTGCTCCTCACCGCGCAGCTTGGCGATGAATGCGCCGGCCTTCCTCGCCGAATCCAGGAACACCCTGTACTTCGCGGCGTCCTGCGGCGCGTCGCCGTGCGTCAGGGGCTTCACGAGCCCGGTGAAGATGCGCGGCGAGCTGACGATCGCGGCCTGCTCGGGGTGCGCCACCGGAACCTTGATCACTTCGATGCGGAAGAGCGCCGAGTTCGGATCCTTGTCGAGCGGCGCGTTGACGCAGCCCGGCAGCTCCTGCTCGGAGCGCACGCCCGCCGAACCGGAGATGTAGACGTACACATTGTCCGGGTCCTTCGGATCGACGAGCACCGTGTGCGTGTGCGATCCGCGGCACGTTTGCACGTTGCCGACGTTCTTCGGGTTCGCGATGTCGGTGATGTCGAAGATGCGAATGCCGCGCAGACGATCCTTGCTCACCGCCTCCGGAACGCCCTGCGCGCCGCAATCGATGCGCGCCGTGAGATCCTCACCGGAGACGAACAGCAGGTTCTTGTACACCGACACGTCGCTCTGCGACGCCGGGCAGTAGTACGAAGTCTTGACGGTCGGCGCGCTGGGGTTGGAGATGTCCCAGACCTGATAGCCGCTGAAGCTGCCCTGGATGGCGTAGTTGCCGATGAAGGCGAGGTCCGAGTTGATCCCGCCCTTGAACTTCTCGGACGGCGGCGTCTTCGAGACGACCTTCAGGTTCCACGCGGCCTCGCCGGCGTCGTACAGACCGGCCTTCAGGTTGAGGCGCGGGTCGGGGCTCGGCGCGGCGGCGGCGGACATCGCGACGGGAGCCGACGTCGTGGTCGCGGTGGACTGCGCGCAGGCACCGACTGCGACCAGCGCGGCAATCGCCGGCAGCCACGGGCGCCTGATGTGATGAACGAACGATGTCATCGAGTTCATTGGGGTGTGTGTACGGGCGAAGAGCGGTATGGGCGGACCGTTACTGGCCGCTCGCACCGGGGGTGAGAGACGCGAGCATCTTCTTCATGCGAGTGATCTCCGAAGTCTGATCGGCGCTGACGTCGGAGGCGAGCTTGTACACGGACTGTTCCTGCGCCGCGCCGTTCTGGTCGAACAACTCCTGCACCATCTGCACGGCGCCCTGATGGTGCTGGATCATGTACTTGAGAAAGAGCCGGTCGAAGTCCGCGTTGCGCGCGGCGTCGAGTTCCTTCATCTGCGCGTCGGTGAGCATCCCGGGCATGAGCATCTCGTGCTCCATGCCGTTCATCTTCATGCGCATCGGGCCGGGCTTCGCCTCGGGGACGGGCAGGTTCCGATCCTTGAGCCAGGTCTGCATCGACGCGATCTCGTCATTCTGCTCGTTGATGATGCGCTCGCAGAGGACGCGCACCGCCGCGTTCGCGCCGTGGGATGGCGCCCATCCCGCCATCACGAGCGCCTGCGCGTGGTGACCGATCATGCCGGTGACGAAGTTGACGTCGGCTTCGTTCGGCGTGCGCACGGGCGCCGCGGGGCGCGCCGTCGCGGACGTCGCCGCGGTCGACGCGACGGGTGCCGGTGTCTGCGCGGACGCGCACGCGGTGCTCGCCAGCGAGGCCACCGCGATCGCGAGCACTGCCGATGCACGCAGCGCGTCGGACGAACGGCCCCCCCCTCGCTGCGCCGGCGAGTCGCTTCCCTTCAATCGGCGCCGCAGCGCATCTGCCATGTCCAGCACGTCGTCCTCCGCTCCCGCGGTGTCGAGTTCAACGAGCGTGGCGAGCCGTTCCAGCTCGCCCGCAATGATTTCCGGTGACAATCGCATTTCCGTCGCCTCCCATCGTGCACGCGCCAGCTCCGCCTGGAGCCGCCGCGTTGCCGTCTGTCGGTCATCGAACCACTGCGTGATCGGCTCGGCGTGCGCCAGAACGACGAGCAGTGCGTAGATCGCGCAGTTCACTACGACCTGGTTCAGCACATTGTTCAGGGGGATCATGCTCCCGAACACGGCGACGATCGATCCCACGTTGACCGTCGCGGCGCCGAGCGCCCCGAGTACGTGCACGGCGATCGGGATCGCGCGTCGCGGCGCCTGCACCGGGAATCGCCGCGCGAGGTACAGCGCGACGGGTGTCATCGCCATCCACGTGACGGCCGAGATGAGGTCCGGCGGCGACCAGTCCAGGTGCGAGGGAAGACTCCCCTTGTACGCGGCGATGAAGAAGAAGATCTGGAAGACCCAGAAGAGCCACGCGAGCGTCCAGAACCCGACGATTGTCACCGGTGAGGGCAGCTTCATGATCCATCGCGGCAGGACGGATGCCCGCGCGGCCACCGGATTCGCCACGGCGGCGAACTCGTCGGTCACCTCGAGCCGCTGCTCGGGCGTTCGCTCGTCGAGCGGCACGAAGGGGACGTCGAGCTCCGCGATCGCCCGGTCGGCCGTCAGCGTCAGCGTGAGGGCGTGATCCGCGCCGAACAGGTGGGCCAGGCGCTCCCGCGTATTTCGCAGGCCGATGCCCAGCCCCCCAGTGGGCCGGTCGCGCTGGCTACGACTATTGGTGATACGCACGTAGAGCCGGCCGCGCTGAACGCGGACGAGGAGCGAGACGGCCCGGGCGCCCGCCTCCGACTGCAACGCGAACTGGATCGCGTTCTCCACCAGCGGCTGGAGTGAGAGCGGCGGCACCGAGGCGGTCAGCGCGGCTTCGTCCACCTCGCGCGTGACGGTGAGCGAGTCGGCGTGGCGCGCCCGCGCGACCCCGATGAAGGCGTCGACGACGCTCAGCTCTTCCGCGAGCGACACGGCGGCCTGCGACGAGCGCTGCGTCGTGGCGAGGAACAGCGTCCGCAGGTCGCGCAGCACGCGTGCTCCTTCGCGCGGCGACTCTCGCATCAGCTCCACGACCGAGTTCAAGGCGTTGAAGAGGAAGTGCGGCTGGAGCTGGAGCGTGAGCAGGTCGTGGCGCACCTCGAGCAGGCGCGCCTCGAGGGCGAGGAACCGCCGGCTCTGACGCGCCATGGCGATCCGTGCCGCCGACTGGTCGAGGACGACCGCGGAGAGGACCAGGACGGCGACGTTCAGGTCCAGATAGAAGAAGGCGAAGGCCAGCGCCGGTCCGGGCGAGCGGAGTCCGACGGCCATGGAGACCGCGCCCTGGATCGCGCCGAACAGCGGCGCGGCCACCGCTCCAATGGCGAACTGCCAGGGCAGGGCCCGCCCGCCGCGCGCCAGCCGCCGCCCGAGGGCCATCGCCAGTGGGGCGGCCACGAACCAGAGGAGTCCATCCGTTGCCGCGAAGGCGAGCGACGCGCTCCAGGGCGCCCCGCGTCCGACCCGGAGCAGGACCGCGTGCGCCACGATGAAGGTCCCCGCCGCCACGAGGGCGCCCAGGAAGGATCGGGGGACGATTTTAGCGAACGGTACGGATCGCATGAGCAGCCTTTCGTGCCGCGAAAATCGCGCTTCGTCGCGGTTGACTAGGCAATCCCGGTTCGCGCTCGAAAAGTTGGAGTCGTGCGCGAGGGCGTTGGGCCCGAGCGCCTTCTCTGTCCACTGGATGCAGACGATGCTACGCGAACAGGAATCGGCGCGAATCACGCTGGTTCAGTGGGACACGCCGTTCGAGATTCTACGTGGAACCTACACGCGGCACCGCTTCGCGCCACATCTCCACGAGACCTTCTCCCTTGGCGCCATCGAGGCCGGGGCGAGCCGGATCCGCTACCGTGGCCGTACGGTCTCGCAGCGGGCCGGCGACGTCGTCGTGATTCCCGCGCGAGAGGTTCACACCGGCGAGGCGGACTGTCCCGAAGGATGGTCCTACCGGATGTTCTATCTCCCCCTCGAGCTGATGTCGGCGCTGGGCGTGCCCGAACACACCGAGTTCGAGGCGCCCACGGTCGCCGACCCCGAGCTCGCGCGTCGCGTGATCGACGTTCATACACTGCTCGAGGGCCACGTCGAGCGCCTCCGCGGCCAGACCGCGCTGGCCGAATTGCTTCAGATTTTGTGTGCAAAGTATTCGCACACGCAGGTCGCGCCATCGCGCGTCGAGCCGGGCCGCGCGCTGCTCGGCCGCGTTCGCGACTATCTGGAGGAGCACTACGCCAAGCCGATCTCCCTCCTCGAGCTGTCGGCGGTGAGCGGCGTGAGCCCCTTCCACCTGAGCCGACGCTTCCGCGCGCGCTACGGCCTCCCGCCGTACATGTACCTGGAGATGATCCGCGTGGACCGTGCGCGCGATCTCCTGCGCCAGGGCGAGCCGATCTCGCGCGTCGCGTTCGACACCGGCTTCAGCGATCAGAGCCACCTCACGCGCCGCTTCAAGCGCGTCGTCGGTGTGCCGCCGGGGCAGTACGCGCGGACGTATGGATTGGGCCGCGCGAGTGCGACGCGGGTGGCTTGATGCGGGGATGAGGGAATGCGGGGATGCGGGTATGCGAAACGGCCTCGGGAAGCTCATTGCCTCCCGAGGCCGTACCGCATCTCCCCATCACCGCATCTCCGCATTCCCGCTACAAGGCATTCAATCTCTGCTTCAACTGCGCGCGATACGTCCTGGAGACTTTCAGCTGCTGCCCGCCCTTCAGGATCAGCACCGCGTCGCCGCCGAACCAGGGCTGGAGCTCCTTGATCTGTCCCACGTTCACGATGAACGAACGATGGATGCGCACGAAGCGGCGGGGATCGAGCGCTGATTCGAGGTGCGCGAGCGTCTCGCGGATCTCGAACACGCCGTGCGCCGTGTGCAGCCGCACGTGCGGGCCGTCGGCCTCGGCCCACGCGACGTCGTCCGCGGCCACGTAGCGTACGCGCTCGCCGTCACGCACCTCGATGCGCTCGGCGCCGGTCGGCGTTGCCTGACGGGGCGCCGCGCTCGGCTCCTGATCGAGCTGTGCCATGACGTTGCGCAGCTGGCGCGCATAGGCCGCGGAACGGCGCGAGGCCAGCGCTTCACGCGCGCGGTCGAGCGCGAGCGCCAGCCGTTCGGCGCGCACCGGCTTGAGCAGGTAGTCCAGCGCGCGCGTCTCGAAGGCGCGGATGGCGTGTGTGTCGTGCGCCGTCACGAAGACCAGCAGCGGCGCCTCCGGCCCCTGGAGCGATGCTGCGACGACGAACCCGTCGATGCCCGGCATCTGGATATCCTGGAAGACGAGGTCCACCTGGTGCGTCTTCAACGCCTCGATCGCCGCGCTTCCCGAGCCGCATTCCGCCACCACGGTGACGTCCGGCGCGTCGGAGAGCAGGCGCCGCAGCCGTCGCCGAGCCAGTGCCTCATCGTCGACGAGCAGGACGTTCATCGGGGGCGCTCGAGAGGAAGGCCAGCCGCGACGGTGCGCAAAGTCGTCCAAGGCGCGAGGGACGCCATCAGGTAACTTTCAGCCAAGGCTCACGAGTCTCCCATCCGCGGTCGGCTGCAAATCTCCGCCGGCGCCGCGCGACTCACAACCCTTCGCCGCATCATGTCGTCGGCACTCGCACTCGTTCTCGCCTCGCTGGTCGCGACGGCTACGTCTCGTCCCTCTCCCATCACGTCTCGTCCCACCCCGCCGACGATCGGCGAGGTGCTCAACGGTCGGCAGCGTCAGCTCGCCGTCCGTCCGCCACGCCTCGACGAGACCGGCCTGAAGATGGACGCCACGCTGGACGAGCCGCAGTGGCAGCAGGCGGCGACGCTCACCGGCTTCTCGCAGTTCGCGCCGCGCGACGGCATTCCCGCCGAAGACTCGACGGAAGTGAAAGTCTGGTATTCCGCGACGGCGATCCACTTCGGCATTCGCGCGTTCGAGCCGCACGGCGCGGTGCGCGCTGCGCTCGGCGATCGCGACAAGATCTTCAGCGACGATCGCGTCGAGCTGCTCATCGGCACCTTCAACGACGGGCGACAGGCCGTCGTGCTCGGCGTCAACGCACTCGGCGTACAGATGGACGGCACACTCGTCGAGAACAATCAGGCGCGCGGCGGCGGCTCGGGGAGCGCGACGATCTCTCGCGAAGCGCCCGACCTGAGCCCCGACTTCGTCTTCCAGTCGAAGGGACGTATCACCGAATACGGCTACGAAGTCGAGGTGCGCGTTCCCTTCAAGAGCCTCAAGTATCAGAGCGCCGAGTCGCAGACGTGGGGCTTCAACGCGGTGCGCGTCGTCCAGCACTCGGGGCGTGAGGACAGCTGGACGCCGGCGACGCGCGCCAACGCGTCGTTCCTCCGGCAGTCGGGCACGCTCGAGGGACTGACCGATCTGCGTCGCGGACTGGTGCTCGATCTCACGCCCGAGCTCACGCAGCGGACTATAGGAGCGCCGGTCAGCACCGGCGCGGAATGGCAATACGACAGAGAGCGGCCGCGCGTCGGCGCCAACGTGCGCTGGGGGATGACCAACAACTTCACGCTCAACGGCACCGTGAACCCCGACTTCTCGCAGATCGAGTCGGATGCGGGGCAGGTGAGTTACGATCCGCGGCAGGCGCTGTTCTTCGCCGAGAAGCGTCCCTTCTTCCTCGACGGCTCGGAGTTCTTCACCACGACGAAGAACCTCGTCTACACGCGCCGCATCGTGCAGCCCGTGGCCGCGGCGAAGATCACCGGCAAGATCTCCGGCTTCAGCCTCGGCGTGCTGAATGCGGTGGACGGCACCGAGGGCTCGTCGGACGGCGTCAGCCATCCGGTGTACACCATCGCGCGCATCCAGGGCGACGTCGGCTCACGCGGCAAGCTTGGACTCCTCCTCACGGACCGCGAAGAAGGCTCGCTGTACAATCGCGTCATGTCGATCGACGGACGTCGCGTGTTCGCCTCGATCTACAGTGCGCAGGCGCAGTACGCGCAGAGCTTCACGCGCCTCACGCCGACGAGCGCCAGCACGAGCGCGCCGCTCTGGAACGCTCTGCTCAGTCGAAATGGAAAGGCGTTCAAGTTCCGCTACGCCTTCGACGCGGTGGACGAGCGCTTCCGCACGCAGAGCGGCTTCATCGGACGCGGCGGCATCGCGACGGGACTGCTCGATCAGTGGTACACGTATTACCTGCCGCCCGGTCACTTCCTCGAGACGATCGTCTACGACCCCACGTTCATGTACACGTGGCGGTACAACGCGCTCGTCCATCAGGGCGACGCGATCGAGAAGAAGCTCCACAACCGGGTCGCCGTGACGGCGCGCGGCGGCTGGAGCGCCGACGCGACGGTCATGGCCGAGACGTTCGGCTTCGACCCCGTGCTGTACGGACAGTATCGTGTGCTGCGCGGACCGGGCGACACCGCCGCGTTCACCGGCCAGCCGCGCATCGGTAACCGCGACTTCGCCTTCTCGCTCAACACGCCGCAGTGGAAGTACCTCTCGCTTTCGACGTACTACATCTGGGGGGCCGACGAGAACTTCTACGAGTGGGCGCCGGCGGACATCGTCTTCCTCAACCTCGACGCCGAGGTGCGCCCGACCGAGCGCCTGCGCGTCACGGCGAGCTACATCAAGCAGCGCTACGTCCGGCAGACGGACCACTCCCAGGTCGCCGACACGCGGATTCCACGGCTCAAGGTGGAATATCAGATCGCGCGCCCACTGTTCGTGCGCCTCGTCGGCGAATACACGAGCACGGAGCAGGACGCCTTGCGCGACGACGGACGCACCAACGCGCCGCTGCTGATCAATGGTGCGCCGAGCCCCGCATTCACCGACGGCACGTTCCGCTCGGACTTCCTGATCTCGTACCGCCCGATCCCGGGGACTGTCTTCTTCATGGGCTACGGCGCCGGCTACACCGACTCCCGCTCCGACCCGCGCAGCTTCGCATTTCCGCGGTCACTCGGCCTTCCCGGGCTCGCGCTGACTGACAACGTGTTTTATGTGAAGGCGAGTTATTTGCTGCGGATGTGAGGGGATGTGGGATGCGGGGATGCGACAGGACGTCTCTCATCCCGAGCGAGCGTAGCGAGGCGAGGGATCTGCACCTCGGCTTTGGAAAAGCAAAACGGCCTCGAGAAGCAGTTGCTTCCCGAGGCCATTCCGCATCCCCTCATCCCCGCATCTCCGCATCCCCGCAAATCATTTCCTCGGGAATTTCTGAATCAACGCCGGATCCCTCGGCGGCGCCGAGGAGCGCAGCTTCGCCGCACGAGCCTCGACCTCGGCGATCTCCTTCGGCCAGTTCGTGACCAGCTCCACGCCGTTCGCCGTGGAGAAGTACTCGTCCTCCATGCGCGCCCCGAAGCCGGCGTACTTCGCGCGGGCAGCGGCTGTCTTCGACAGGAAGGCGGCGCTCTTCGGTCCCTCGCCGACGATCTTGTCGATGTTGCGGCGGACGTACGCGCCCATCTCGATCATGAACACGGTGCCCGGCTCGAGCGTCGGGAGCATCGGGTCGTGCACGTCGAGGCCGACGCCGTGTCCAACCGCGTGCATGTAGTAGATGAAGGACTGGAGGCAGCCGCCGTTCGGACCGCGCGCGCACCGCTCGCCCGGGCGCGGGTCGTACTCCGCATCCGGTGACTCGATCAGCCCGAGTCTCGTGAGGCCGACGGCGAGCGTGTGCCGCGCGCTGTCGTTCACCGTTGCCCAGTTCGCGCGCGACCGCGCCACACGATCGCCGGCGTTCTGCGCGTCGAGCACCACCTGATAGAACGCGCGCTGGTCGGGGGAGAACTTCCCGTTCACCGGAACGGTGCGCGTGAAGTCGGCGACGTAATCGTGGTAGCCGGCGCCGACGTCCATCAGCACCATCCCGTTCGGCGGCAGCAGGTCGTCGTTCGTCTCGTAGTGCAGCGTCGTCGCGTTGTCGCCGCCGGCGATGATCGGCGGAAAGCCGTCGGGACCGTCCGCGCCGTTGCGGCGATATCCGCTCTTGAGCGCCGCCTCGAGCTCGAACTCGTAGCGACCCGGTGCGGTCGCCGCGACCGCGTTGTCGAAGCCGATCATCGTCAGCTCGGCGGCCTTGCGCAGGTTCGACATCTCCGCCGCGCTCTTCAATGCGCGCAGACGATTGATCTGTCGCTGGGCACTGCCCAGGACGACGGTGTTCCCGCCGGCCCGAACCTCCTGCAGCAGATCGCCGAGCGGCTGCCCGGGATTCGTGTCGTTGGCGACCCGCAGCGTGTCGCCCGGCTTGAGGGCCGCCTTCACTGCCGCGGCGAGCTCGCTTTCGGGCGCCGCGCTCATCCCGGTCGCGGTGCGCGCGCCTTCCACGCCCATCCGCACGCCGGTCCATACCTCGGCTGCCGGATCCTTGTCGGCGACGAAGATCTTCGAGTCGGCGACGCCACCATGGACGCGCATCAGCAGCGCACCGCCCGGCTCCCGCAGGCCGGTGAGATAGAGATAGTTCTGATCGGGGACGTAGCCGTTCCGGCTGATCGCGGCCTCCGGCGCCGCGACGACGACGAGGGTGCCCTCGCCGATGGCCTTGGCGAGGGCGGCGCGGCGGCCGGCGATCTCGCTCTGATCCTGCGCGGAAGCGCTCGCGCTTCCCGCAAGGCACGCCGCGGCAGTGGCCGCGAGAAGCAGTCTTACCTGGGACACGGATGCGATGGAAAAGGTGGTGGCAACGCGAACCGCGCCGATCGTCGGCGCGGTCCCATGCGAATTTCACTCGGTCGTCGTAACGGCACTTGGATGATACTGCGGCACGACGCACCGGGCGAATGGCGATCGGACCGCCGAGCTCTAGATTGCGTCTGATTCTACTCCGGCCCTCGGGCCGAGGTCCCATGGACGCTACGCCACCGATCATCCGGGTGGAGCATCTGGTCAAGCAGTTCGGCGACGTCGTCGCCGTCAACGACGTCTCGTTCGACGTCCGGCGCGGCGAGATCTTCGCCTTCCTCGGGCCCAACGGGGCGGGGAAGACCACGAC
>Ga0105242_10000796_pt1 | contig 24434 bp, 18 predicted proteins | sample KBSM24metaG_FD_81521 | JGI IMG/M metagenome (GOLD analysis project Ga0105242, IMG submission 81521) | Miscanthus rhizosphere microbial communities from Kellogg Biological Station, Michigan, USA - KBS M2-4 metaG | ecosystem: Host-associated > Plants > Roots > Rhizosphere > Soil | place...
ACACAGGGGTTGCAGTCGCCTTTGCAATCGCATCCGCCGACGAACAGGCGGTAGTCATTCAATAGTGCCGGTTGTGGCCCGACGTCAGTGACGCGAGCCTTGCGCAGATCGCAGTTCGGGGTGTTCACGCAAGATCATGCAATCGAAGGAACATTGGGAGCACGTCTACTCGACCAAGGCCGTCGACGCTGTCAGTTGGTTCCAGGAACACGCAGAGACTTCGCTTCGACTCATCGAGAGCACTGCAGTAGCGCCGAATGCGGCCATCGTGGATGTCGGTGGCGGCGCATCGACGCTGGTGGACGACCTGCTCGAGCGCGGCCACACGAACGTCACGATTCTGGACATTTCTGCCGCCGCACTGCGCGCCGCGCAGGATCGTCTCGGTCCCCGCGCTCGCCGGGTCAGATGGATCGAGACCGACATCACGAAGGTCGATCTGCCGACTCATTACTTCGACGTTTGGCACGACCGGGCGGTTTTCCACTTCCTCACTGATGTCCGGGATCGACAGGCTTACGTCAACACACTGCTTCATGCGATCAAACCCGGCGGCCATGTCATCGTCGCCACATTTGCCGAAGACGGGCCCACGCGATGCAGCGGGCTGCCCGTCAGGCGTTACAGCGCCGAAGAACTCGATTCCGAATTCGGCGCGCCGTTCACGCTCGTGCAGCACGACAGGCAGTCACACCATACGCCGTCAGGTACGATCCAGGAGTTCACCTATTGCTACTGGCGTACTTCGGTTGTGACGTGAGCCAAACCGGCCAGGATCCGGGCGTGGTCTCACCGTACAGCCCGGGCTTCCTGAAGTTCGGCGAACTCCCAGCGCGTGCGAAGTGCGGAGACGCTACGGCAATTCACGAATCTGTATGTGCCGCAATGCCAGCGTGCCGGGATGATCGCCCTGGATGCCGATGTAGCCCTTCTTCGCCAGCCCATAGTTCGGGTATTTCGAAAATTTGCTTGCCGCGACTTTCGCCTTCCAGTCCGGGCTCCAGAGTTCGTACTCCACGACTTTCTTGCCGTTGAGCCAATGTTCGACATGAGGGCCATTGACGACGACGCGCGACGAATTCCATTGATCGAACGGCCGTACCACACCGGCGGGCGCCGGGTAGAGTCCGTAGGCCGAGGCCGCGCTGGTCAGCCGATTGCGTCCGTCGGGCGCGTTGGCGTCGTCGAGGAGTTGGTACTCTGGCGCACTCCAGTAAATGTGGTCGTACTCGCGCGTGCCGCGGTAGAAGACGCCGCTGTTGCCGGCTTTGCCGAGTTTCCACTCGAACTCGAGCTCGAAGTTCGCGAACTGCTCGCGTGTGACGAGATCGTCGACCTCGCCGTCCTTGGAAAGGACTCCATCGGTGACGCTCCAGCCTTTCGGCAGGCTTTCGGAGGTCCAGCCACGCCAGCTGTTTGCACTGGCTTGCTCGAGCAATGGCCGCTGCGTCGCCTTGGAGGTGACAGCCGCTGAGGTAAGTGTCGCTTTGGCGCGTACGGTGCAAATTGGTGCCAGCGCCAGCACTGCCAGCGCTGCAATAACGGCAAGCGTGATTTTCACCGAATATCTCCCAGGTCGAGATTGCTACTCATATGTGTGATTCGCATGGCCAATTCTGCCCGTCATGCAAGGCCCACTTTCTTGAGGACTTCGAGTGGTGGCCCGTCGAAGCTCTTCAGCGGCGTGTTGCCGACATACTGCAGATCCTTGCGGCCGTCCGGCGTCGTGTAGAACCCGCCCGCGGTCAGGTCGCGGTAGCGCGCGAAAAACTTCGCGGCATTGGCGAATTTCGGCTTGGCCTTCGCTGCGTGGCAGATGTCATCGCAAATGGCGCGTTGTTGTGCCTGATCGAGCGCCGCGAAAGCCTTCGAGTATCGTTTTGCCGATTCGCGATCCAGCCAGTCGAAACCCTCCAGCACGATGTGGCGGTCCTTCTGGTTCGGCTTGTAGGGTGCGCTGATCCATTCGTCGATGAAGTCGATGACGCCGACCGCGGATGCGCTGGGCGACATTTCGTCGGCGGGAATGATCAGGTCGCTCAACACGGTGGCCGTGTTGCGTTGCTTCGCGCTGAAGGTCAGCGGCCAAAGCTCGCCCGCCTTGTACGTATTCACCAGATTCGGATCGGTGCCGTATCCGCTCGCGCCAGGGAGGCCTGCTGTAGTGGTGGACGCGAGTGGTTCGCTGCCGAACGCATAATTTCTCAGCGAGGGCACCGAAGCGGCGGCTGCCAGCATCCACTTGATCGATGTGCGGCGGTCCATCACAGCTCCTTTTGGCGCATGCGCTCGAGAATCTGGTCGGCCACGCGCCAGGCATTGGCCATGATCGTCAGCGTGGGGTTCTTGTCCGCGTTCGAAGCAAACGGCGCGCCGTCGGTGAGAAAAAGATTCTTCACGTCCCAGGTCTGACACCACTTGTTCGTGACCGACGTCTTGGCGTCGGCACCCATGATCGCGCCGCCGACCTCGTGAATGATGCTTCCGCCGGGTGCGATGGCCTTGGCGCCATCGGTTTCGACTCGCCCACGCACGCGCCCGCCCATCGCCTCGATGATGTCGGCGAAGGTCTTCTGCATGTGCGCCGCCTGCCGGGTCTCGTGCTGCGACCACTGCCAGTGAAAGCGCAGCACCGGAATGCCCCATTTGTCCTTCACCGACGGATCGATTTCGCACCAGGAGTGCTCGTTGGGAATCATCTCGCCGCGGCCGTCGAATCCGACAAACGATCCGTAGTAGCGGCGAGCATCCTGCTTGAACTTCGCGCCGTAGCTGCCGCCGGTCAACCATTCGAGTTCGGCGGCCGTGCCGAGGCCGGGCATGCCCTTGCCGCCGCCGAATTCGATGTGATATCCGCGCGCAAAGCCGAGTTTGCCGGCGTGCTGGTAGAGCCACCACGGCACGTACATCTGGTGACCACTGGCGGCGTCTTCGTTGTGCGGCGGGAGGCTTTCGAGCAGAGGAACCTGCCCATCCAGGCTGCTGCCGACGGTGTCCATGATGTACTTGCCGACTTTGCCGCTGGAATTGGCGAGTCCGTTTGGAAACAGCGGCGATTTCGAATTGAGCAGAATGCGTACGGACTCGCACGCGCTCGCCGCAAGCACCACGACGCGCGCCGCAGCGTGCTGCTGCTTGCCGGTGGTCCTGTCGACGAAGCTGACGCCTGTTGCGCGACCGTCCTTGCCGATCGTGACCTCATGCACCATCGCATCGGTCACGATGTCGAGCTTGCCCGTCGCGAGCGCCGGCGGCAGATGCACCGTCGTCGACTGATAGTTGGCGCGGATCGAGCAGCCACGTCCGCACGGCGTAGCCCAGAAGCAGGCGGCGCGGCGTTGCATGTCCTCCGCGATGAGCTTCTGCGCGGCGGGATTGCCGGGATGCAGTTTCGCCGGCGATGTCTTCCAGTCGAGTTGCTGCGTCAGCACCGCGCGGTGACCGGGGATCACCGGGATGCCGAGCTTCGCGGCGCGCGCGGCAACCAACAGGTCGCTGACCTTCGGTTTCGGCGGCGGCAGCAGGCAACCGGGCGATGAGTTCGGCGTGTTTTCGAGTCCTTCGCTAGTGCCGTAGACGCCGACCAGCATTTCCACCTTGTCGTAGTACGGCGCCATGTCCTCGTATGAGATCGGCCAGTCGAAGCCGAGGCCGTCGCGCGAGTACGGCTTGAAATCATACGGACCGTTGCGCAGCGAAATGCGTCCCCAGTGATTCGTGCGCCCGCCAAGCATGCGCGCGCGCCACCAGTCGAATCGCCCGGCGTCGTCGGTGCGCGTCTGCACGTAAGGCTCGCCGGGCACTTGCCAGCCGCCGTCGACCGTGGCGTCGTAGAAACCGAAAGGCTTGTCCGTCGTTCCGTCGCCGCGCAGGGGCGCCAGGTCGGGCGTCTGGAACATCGGCGTCTCGGTGGCAGGATCGTACTTGCGCCCGGCCTCGAGCATCAGGACATGCGCGCCGTCCATCGTCAATGTGTAGGCGGTCTGGCCGCCGCCGGCGCCGGAACCGACGATGATGACGTCGTAGTGCTCTTTTGCGGCAGTAGCGGATGTGATGAAGGGCATTGGCTATGTCTTCAGTAGTCCAGAGGAACGTCGAACTTCTCGTCATCCCGGCGAAAGCCGGGATCCAGCTCTTACAGCCAATCGGGTTTGGCTTGAATTCTAAAACGCCGTTCGCGTTGAGCGTAGCTTGCGTCGCAAGCGAAGTCGAAACGCTGGCGTGAAGGCCCTTCGACTTCGGCGCTTCGCGCCTACGCTCAGGGCGAACGGATTCAATCGGACCATGTCGCAAAGTCTGGACCCCGGCTGGACCAGTTCCGCTATGACTAACGGGCTCATACCGTGCATACCCGAACCGCCTCGGCAAGCGACGCAAACGGATCGGGCCGCGTCGGCACGAACTCGTGTGCGACATAGCCCTGATAGTCCAAGTCCGCGATTGCCGCGACAATTGCGTGATAGTTCAACTCCTGCTTCTCGTTGATCTCATGCCGGCCGGGGACGCCCCCGGTGTGAAAGTGTCCGATCCAGCGGATGTTCTCGCGAATCGTGCGAGTGACGTCGCCTTCCATGATCTGCATGTGGTAGATGTCGTAGAGCAGTTTCACGCGCGGCGAGTCGACGCCTTGCATGACCGCGACGCCAAACGCGGTGCGATCCCCCTGGTATCCGGCGTGGTCGACCTTGCTGTTCAGCAGTTCCACGCAAATCGTGACGCCGAGTTCCACCGCCAGCGGCGCAATCTTCGAAAGCCCCGCGACACAGTTGGCAATCGCTGCAGACTCGTCTATCTGCGCACTGCGATTGCCGAACATCGCGATCACATTCGGCACGCGCGCGTGCGCCGCGAGCGGCAGTGCGATCTCCAGCTCCTTGATCAGCAACGCGTGATTGGCCGGATCGTTGAAACCGGTTTCGATGAACTTGTCGCGCCGGCTCGGGTAACCCAGGGAAACTTCCAGTCCGGCATCGTGCGCGATCGGCCACTCGTCTGCTTGCAGCAGGTCGACCGCGGCGAGGCCGAGCTGTTTCGTGCGGCGGCAGAATTCTGGGAGCGGAACCTTGTTGTAGGGCCATCGGCAGACCGACTGCTTGAGCCTGCCGGCACCCGGAGTCGGCTTTGCAGCGACCGGCGACGCCAGCGCTTCAGCCGCGCTCGAGCTCGCAAGCGCACCCGCCGCAGCCACAAGGCCGCCGAGCATGGCGCGTCGGCCCGCACTGCGCGGTTCGTCAGACATGCAACGCCCTGAAGCGAACCGCCTTGCCGGGAACGGATTCCGTGATACCGAGTGTGGACATGTGCGCGCTAGTCCTTCACCCGAGCGAGTGCAGGTAGTCGTAATCAACCTGCGCAGCCTGCAGCTGATTCATGCGCGAAAACGGTCCTTCCTGCTCGGCGAAACAATGCTGCAGGCCGGCCTTGGCGGCGGCGGCAAAGATCGGCTTGTAGTCGACGACGCCGCGCCCGAGTTCCGCGCCGAGCATTTGACCGGATTTCCTGTCGGATTCCGGCAGGAAATCCTTGACGTGAATCAGCGGAAACCGGTTCGGATACTTGTTGAAGTACGCAACAGGATCGTGCCCGGCGAAGATCATCCAGCCGCAATCGACCTCGAACTTGACCAGTTCCGGATCGGTCTCACGCAGCAGAACGTCGTAGCTGATCGTGCCGCCCTGGTCGGCGAATTCACGGGCGTGGTTGTGATAGACGTATTGCAGTCCGGCGCGCTTCGCCGCTGTGCCGATGCGGCTGGCAAGGTCCGCCGTCCGCTTCGCTTCATCGAGGCTCATTGCCCGCTTCTCCAATGCGGCCGCAGGATTGGCAGCCTTCACCAGCGCATCCAGCGATCCGCTGGTCGCGTAAGTCGCCCCCAATGCGTGCGCATCGTCGAACGCAGCGCCGAGGTTGTCGGGATCGAAGCTCAAATGAGCACTCGGACAGACCAGGCCCGCGTCGTCCAGAAGTTGACGGAATTGCTTCGCCGACAGGTTGCCGAAGCCGGCGGACTCCACCACGCCGAAACCGATCTTGCGCAGCTTCTTCAGCGTGCCTGCAGGCTCTTCCTGCATCGGCCCGTTCACCGTGTACAGCTGGATGCCGATCGGCTTGCCAAGCGGATTCGCCGGCACGGAGCGCGACAACCACGGTGACGCGAATGCAGCTGCAGCAAGTTGGCCCGATTGCATGAGAAATCGCCTGCGAGATCCCGCGTTCATGTACTTCTCCTTCGCACACTTGTTGCGCGGCAGGGCGTCAGGCGGATTGTGGTGCTTTCGCGCCGGCGGTTTCAGCGGCCGCATGTTCGTTGTCCGTGAACGCCAGCAGGAAAAACGCCAATACCACCGCGGCACAGATTCCGGCAAACATCCAGATCGCCTGCCAGTCGTGTGTGACGGCGCCGCCTGCGCCAACCAGAGCATAAGCATCGACGACGCGGCCGGAAAGCCAGGCGCCGATGAACATGCCCGCGCCGTAGGTGATGAACGTGATCAGCCCCTGTGTCGCGGCGCGTAGTGTCGGCGGCGCTTCGCGGTCGATGTAGATCTGGCCGACGACGAAGAAGAAGTCGAAGCAGATGCCGTGCAGGATGATGCCGAGCCAGAGCATCCAGACCAGCGCATCGGCATTGCCGTATGCGAACGCGGCATAGCGCACGACCCAAGCCAGCATGCCGAGGGCGAGCATCCACTTCACCCCGAGGCGGCGGAAGAACCATGGGATCAGCAGCATGCAGAGCACCTCCGACATCTGTCCGCCGGTCATCTTGCCGGCGGCGTTGTGCACGCCGATCTCGTTCAGATACAGGTTCGTGAACGCGTAGTAGAACTGCAAAGGTATACAAATCAGCAGCGACGCGAGTGCGAAGACGGCCATCGAGCGGCGCCGCAGCAGGCGCACGGATTCGAGGGGGATGACGTGCTGCCACTGGAAATCGGTGCCGCGCGCGAGCGGCGGCGTGTCCGGCAGCGTGAAGCAGTAGAGCGCCATCAGCAGCGACGCCGCGGCGGCGAAGTGCATCGGCGTCGCGGTCGCTTCCACGCCCAGGGCGCCGATCGCCAGGCCGGCGACGATCCAGCCGAGCGTGCCGAACACGCGCACCATGCCGAATTCCTGCTTCGTGTCGGTCATCTGGCGCATCGCCAGCGAAGCCGTCAACGCGAGCGTGGGCATGTAGCACAGCGCATAGAGCTGCACCGCGACATAAAGGGGAATGAACGACGACTGCATCGAAGCGAACAGCAGCAACGCGGCGCCCAGCGCATGCAGGACGCCGGCCAGGCGTTGCGCGGCGAACGTGCGATCCGCGATCAGGCCGACGAAGAACGGCGAGACGATCGCACCGATTGCCGTCGTGCCATAGGCCCAGCCGATCTGCTGGTCGGAAAAATGCAGCGATGTCGACAACCAGGTGCCGAGCGTCACGTACCAGGCGCCCCAGATGAAGAACTGCAGGAACATCATCAGCGCCAGGCGCGCCTTCATCGTCGTCATGGTTTGCGTACTCTCTTCGCGGGTTCTGCGGGTTGGGTCCAGACGCCGCCGTCTGCGTGGCTGCGCAGCATCGCTTCGATCAGGCGCGCGCTGCGATAGCCGTCGGCGAATGTCGGCAGCGCCGCCGGCTTCGCCTTCACGGCGCCGCCCTGTGCTATCCACCGGTACCCGTCTGCGATCAGGTTGAAGAATGCGTCGCTCCAGGCTTCCTGATGACCAGCGGGCAGGTGGGCATAGCGGCGCGCATCGCCGGAGAGGAGGGCCGGGTCCTTCGTCAGCACGGAGTCGGGCTGCGCGTAACGGCCGATCCACAGTTCGTTCTGCCGCTCCTGCAACCAGCGCAACGAAGCGGCGCGCCCGTTTACTTCGAGTTGCAGATCGTTCTTGTGCCCCGGCAGCACCTGTCCGACGCGCAGGCAGCCGCGGGCGCCATTGTCGAAACGCAGCAGAACGCTGGCGAGATCTTCGCCGGTCACCTTCACGCGCTGGCGCTTGCCAGACGCCGATGTCCGGTAGCGCACGGGCACGACCGTGGCGAGATCGGCCAGTACGGACGTGATCTTCAAACCGGACACGTGTTCGGCCAGGTCGCACCAGTGCGAACCGATATCGAGCAGAGCCGAGCTCGGGCCGCTCTTGCGCGGGTCCAGGCGCCACGAATACACCGTGTCGTCGGCCAGCCAGTCCTGCAGATACTGCCCGTGCACGAACGTCAGCTTGCCCAGGTCGCCCTGCGCGACCATCGAACGCGCGTGTTGCACGAGCGGATTGCCGCGATAGTTGAACGTCACGACATGTGCAACACCGGCCTGCACAGCGGCATCGTGCAGTTGGCGGCATTGTTCGGCGTCCATTGCCAGCGGTTTGTCGGCAACGACGTGCTTGCCCGCGCGCAAAGCGGCCAGACTGACTTCGAAATGCAGATGATTCGGTGTCGTGTTGTGGATGACGTCGATGGCAGGATCGCCCGTCAGTTCGCGGTAGTCGCCGCTGGCGCGGGCGATATTCCACTCGCGCGCCTTGCGCCGTGCCGACTCGAAGGTCGACCCGGCGATCGCCGCAACCTCGACGTTGCCGAGGCGCCGCACGGCGTCGATGTGATGCGCCGCGATGAATCCCGGGCCGATCAGGCCCATCCTGATCTTCGCTTTCCCGAGAGGTTTTCTGGGCGACGCCATGCCGGCTATCGTAATGCAAACGCCAGCGGGAGAGTTGTAAACACGCGATCGACGTTGGTCCGGGTTGTCCACGAGAAACGCAAAGGATTACATTAGCCGCCGGCACCCAGGGAGACAGCGATGCAATCCACCAGCTTCGACGCCATCGTGGTCGGCTCCGGGATATCCGGCGGATGGGCGGCGAAGGAGCTTACCGAGAAGGGGCTGCGCGTCCTGCTGCTCGAGCGTGGGCGCAACGTCGAGCACATCAAGGATTACGTCAACGCGACGAAAGGTCCGTGGGAATATCTGCACCGCGGCGGCCGCACGACGGCGATGGAGGAAGCCTACCAGGTGCTCAGGCGGGACGTGCTCAACGAGAAGAACCTCGCCTTCTGGGTGAACGAGAAGGAGTCGCCTTACACCGAGGTCAAGCGCTTCGACTGGTACCGGGGCTATCAGGTCGGCGGCCGCTCGCTGATGTGGGGACGCCAAAGCTACCGCTGGAGCGACTTCGATTTCGAGGCAAACGCGAAGGAGGGCATCGCGGTCGACTGGCCGATTCGCTACAACGAACTGGCGCCGTGGTACGACCATGTCGAAAGGCACGCGGGGATTTCCGGTTCGCGCGAAGGATTGCCGCAACTGCCCGACGGACAATTCCTGCCGGCAATGCCCTTCAATTGCGGCGAGGAATTGCTCGCCGGCCGATTGAAGGATGCCTTCGACGGCAAGCGCCGGATGATCATCGGTCGAGTCGCGAACGCGACCAAGGCGCTCGAAGGACGCTCGGCATGCAAATACCGCAACGCGTGCTGGCTGGGCTGTCCTTACGGCGCCTACTTCAGCACGCAGTCGTCGACGCTGCCGGCTGCGGCGAAGACCGGCAAGCTCACGTTGAAGCCGTGGTCGATCGTGACTGAAGTTCTGCTCGACAAGAAGCACAAGCGCGCCACCGGCGTGCGTGTGCTCGACGCCGTCACCGAGCAGACCACCGAGTACACCGCGAAGGTCATCTTTCTGTGCGCATCAACGCTCAACTCGACCTGGCTGCTGATGCGTTCGGCGACCGATGTGTGGCCCGGAGGGCTCGGCAGCAGCTCCGGCGAACTCGGCCACAACCTCATGGATCATCACTTCCGCGCCGGCGCCGAGGGGTTTCTCGAGGGACTGGACGACAAGTACTACTTCGGCCGTCGTCCCAACGGCATCTATGTCCCGCGCTATCGCAACCTGTTCGGCGACAAGCGCGATTACCTGCGCGGCTTCGGCTACCAGGGCAGTGCGAGCCGCGACGGCTGGATGCGCGCCGTGAAGGAGTTGGGGATCGGCGCAACCTTCAAGGATGAGGCCTCGACGCCGGGTCCCTGGAAGTTCGGCGCCACGGCGTTTGGCGAGATGCTTCCCAATCATGCCAACGTCGCAGGGCTCGATCACGAAAGAAAGGACAAGTGGGGCCTGCCCGTGCTCAAGATCGATTGCGCCACCGGCGAGAACGAGCGCCTGATGCGCAAGGACATGATCAACGACATGGCCGAGATGCTCGAGCAGACCGGGGCAAAGGACGTCTCGACCTACGACAGCGGCTATTTCCCGGGGATGGGCATCCATGAGATGGGCACGGCGCGCATGGGACGAGACCCGAAGACGTCGGTGCTCAACGCGCACAACCAGGTATGGGACGCCCCGAACGTCTTCGTCACGGATGGATCGTCCATGACATCGTCCGCGTGCCAGAACCCGTCGCTCACGTACATGGCGCTGACCGCCCGCGCGGCGGATTTCGCCGTGCAAGAACTCAATCGCCGCAACCTGTGATGCCGGAGACCTGACAATGACTTCCGAAACAGGGCAGCTTCGGCTTATCAGCCGCCGCGAAGCGATTCGTCGAGTCAGCGCGTTGCTCGGCGGCGCCGCATTCATTGGTGGAAATCGCCTGCTGGCCGCTGTCGAAAACGCGAGCCCGCTGGTCGAGGGATCGGTCGGGGAGTTCGCGGCCGCCGACATCGCTTTTCTCGACGAGATCGCCGAGACGATCCTGCCGGAAACAAAAACGCCCGGCGCCAAGGCGGCGAAGACGGGCGCTTTCATGGCGCTGATGGTCACCGAGAGTTACTGGCCCGCGGAGCAGAGGATTTTCCGTGAAGGCATGCGCAAGATTGACGAGGCCATGAAGAAGGCGAAGGACGTCACCTTCATGCAAGCAACGCCGGCGCAGCGGCTCGCGCTGCTGACGGCGCTGGACCGCGAGCAAGTGCGCGTGATGGATGCGCGCGATGCGGCGGAGCGCAGGGAGAAAGGACTGGCACCGCGGCCCGCAACTGCGCGCGCAGCAAAGGCGGATCAGAATCTGCCGGACGACCCGAACAATGATTTGCCGGTCGTCGGCGTCAGCGCCGTCGGGGAGGTTCCCAAGAAACCGGCGCATTACTTCCGCATGATGAAAGAACTCGCGATGCTGGGATACTTCACGTCGGAAATCGGCTACACGAAAGTCATGCGCTACGCCGAGGTTCCGGGCCGCTTCGATCCGTGCTTGCCTTACACACCCGGCGACCCGGCATGGGCAGATCATGCATGACGTTCCGGCTGCATCGAAGAAAGCGAAGGACCGCTCGAACGGAACGCAGCCGGCTGTCAGTCGTGAGGTGAGAACGTGATTACTTTGCAGGGACCGGGCATTTTTCTGGCGCAATTCGCGGGCGACCAGCCGCCGTTCAATTCGCTCGAAACCATCGCCGCGTGGGCAGCATCGCTGGGCTACAAGGGCATCCAGATTCCGACGACCGACGCTCGTCTGTTCGATCTCGACAAGGCCGCTCAGAGCAGGGGTTATTGCGACGACCTCGCCGGCATGCTGTCCGCACACGGATTGAGCGTCACCGAACTGTCGACGCACCTGCAGGGACAGCTGGTGGCGGTTCATCCGGCCTACGATCAGTACTTCGACGGATTCGCGCCCGCGGCCGTCCGCGGCCGGCCCGCGGAGCGCCAGCAATGGGCGATCGACCAGTTGAAACTTGCCGCGCGTGCCAGCCGCAATCTCGGCTTGAATGCGCACGCGACGTTTTCCGGTGCGCTGGCGTGGCACCTGTTCTATCCGTGGCCGCAACGTCCCAAGGGGCTGGTCGAGGAAACATTCGCCGAACTCGGCAAGCGCTGGCGGCCGATACTGGATGCCTTCGATGAAGCTGGCGTGGATGTCTGCTTCGAACTTCATCCCGGCGAGGATCTGCACGACGGCGTGACATTCGAGCGCTTTCTGGGTGCCGTGGGACAGCACCCGCGGGCCAATATCCTGTACGACCCCAGCCACTTCGTCCTGCAGCAACTCGACTATCTGGCGTTCATCGACATCTATCACGAGCACATTCGCGCATTTCACGTGAAGGATGCGGAATTCCATCCGAATGGTCGGTCCGGTGTGTACGGCGGGTACCAGGACTGGCTGGAGCGGGCGGGTCGCTTCCGCTCGCTCGGCGACGGACAGATTGATTTCAAGCGCGTGTTCAGCAAGCTTGCGCAATACGACTACCCGGGCTGGGCAGTGCTCGAATGGGAATGCTGCCTGAAGCATCCCGAAGATGGCGCGCGCGAGGGAGCAGCGTTCATTCGCGATCACATCATTCGCGTCACCGACCGCGCATTCGACGACTTTGCGAAGACGCAATAGACGAAGCGTGAAGCCTCAAATATTCATCCAACCCGCCGTCTTGAACGGCCGGAGGCCGCTGCTCATGAAAAAAGACTTGATGATCTGTCTAGGCGGTCTGGCAATGCTGGTCGCCGGCTTGGCAAGTTTTCAGCACGTTTCCGCGCAGGGCGCATCGGGAAATCAAAGTGCCGCCGCCAAGGAGTCAGCCGGTGCAGCAAAGCCCGAAGACACCGAACAGTGGGCCCCGGTTCCAGTCAAGGTATTGCCTGGAGCCAGTGCCGGGGCGGCTCCGTCCGACGCGATCATTCTGTTCGACGGACGCAATCTCGACGAATGGGTAAGGGTCAAGGACGGCTCGCCGGCGGGCTGGCGTGTCGACAACGGTACACTCGTCGTCGACAAGACGACCGGAAATATCGCGACCAAGCGCCTGTTCAAGAATTATCAGTTGCACCTCGAGTGGCGTATCCCGGCGGATATTACCGGCGAGGGTCAGGCGCGCGGTAACAGTGGGCTGTACCTCGCATCAACGGGGCGCGGCGATCAGGGATACGAAATCCAGATACTGGACTCCTGGGAAAACAAGACCTACGTCAACGGCCAGGCGGCGAGCGTCTACAAACAGGCGCCTCCACTGGTCAACGCGTCGCGCAAGCCTGGCGACTGGCAAACCTACGATGTGGTCTGGACCGCTCCGACCTTCCATGCCGACGGCACGCTGGAAACGCCGGCCGACGTAACGGTGTTGCACAACGGAGTGCTGGTCCAGAATCATTTCCGCTTGCTCGGCGAGACGCTCTATATCGGCAAGCCGGCGTACCGCAAGTACGACCGCGCACCGATCGAACTGCAGGCGCATGGCGATCCGAGCGCGCCGATCAGCTTTCGAAACATCTGGGTGCGAGAGCTGAACTAGGACTGCCGGCATTCCGTCGCCGAGGTCGTCGATGCGTCGCCTTCAGGAAGTGTACGAAGCACTGGAAGCAAGCTCGCCGAGCGACGCCGTGAGTAGTGAGGGTGTCGATCCACAACGCCGGCAGCGAGCGAAAGAAACTCGACACCTCGATAGACGGCGGTACGCCCGACCCATTTCGGCAGGGAGCGTATGCGCTCGCAAATCGTGAAGCGCCGGTTCGCGTGGATCCCGCGTGAGCTCAGGTAGAACGCAAGACCAGGTGGCTCGGCAGCGTTTCCGACTTGACCCGATCGCCGCGAACCAATGCGAGGGCCTTGCGTGCAAGCAGAATGCCGCCGTCGTGCCAGTTCTGGTGCACCGAAGACAGCGGCGGAATGAACGTGGCGCCGAGCGGCGTATCGTCGTAGCCGACTACCGAAACGTCCTCGGGCACGCGGTAACCCTGTTCGGTCAGCGCGCGGATGGCACCCATTGCGAGAAGGTCGTTGCAGGCAAAAATTGCATCGAACTTCGTCTTTGCGCGAATCAGCGACTGCACTGCCTCGATTCCCGACTCGGTCGTGAAGGGCTTGTGGTCGACGACGATCGGCATGACGCCGCGCGCCTTGAGGAATTCGGCGAAACCGGCATGGCGATCGGTCATTTCGGGATGATCGGTATTGCCGAGAAAAACCGGATGGCGGCGGCCGAGCGAAACGAAGCGTTCGGCGACGCTCATGCCACCGAGTCGATTGTCGCTGCCGACGACGATGTGCTGATCGCCGGGGCTCGGGGCGCCCCAGACCACCATCGGCAGGCGCAGGCGATCGAACAAATGCACGGCCTGCAGCTTGGCGCCCTGGCCCAGCAGGATCATGGCATCTGCCGCCTGGACGGCTGGGGCGAAAGCACCCTGGCGCGTCGTCAGCAGGACGCTGTAGTTGACGGTGGCGAGTTCCTGGGCAATGCCGCCGAGCAGTTCGAGCGGATACGGATCCGACATCGGCCGATTCAGGCTCGGCGTCATTTCGACGATGACCGCAATCGTGTGGCTGTGGCGCAGGCGCAGATTGCGCGCGCTGACGTTGAACCGGTAGCCATGTTCGGCGGCAAGGGCCCGCACTCGTGCACGCGTATCTGCGTTGACGATGCCGCTCTCGCTCAGCGCGCGCGAAACGGTGATTTTGGATACGCCGGCCAGTTCGGCCAGGTCTGCCATCGTTATTGGAACCGCGGAACGGGCAGCGGTTTTTGCACCACGTCTGGATTTGCTCATGCGTTGCGTTAGTCCCTGCGAAACTGCACGGTCCGACTTGTCGAGAATGCCGCACGAATCCCTTCCGGGACGTGTCCGGCACTAGTGTGGCGTGTGCGCAACTGGACGTCCAATCCGGCCGGCAACGCTTCGTTGATGCCGGGCACCCTGCCAATCCATGTGCGCTCGCAGCATATGTTATCGGTGTCTTGATATCGGTACCATTCAATGTTAAGTTTCGATAACAATTGCAACGGCAGTTGACCAGACGCGTATCCAAGCGCGCGGTTGCCGTTGGTTTGCGGGAGGGAGCGGGATGCAAGAAAGGCAATTGCTGGCGTTTGTGTGCTGCTGCACCGACGTGAATCTTCGCCGGCTGTCTGCCTTGAGCTGCGGTCGCGCGTGAGCGTTGATTCCTTCCAGCCGTTTCACCAGTCGCGGACCGGGGTTGCACCACGTGAAACGCTGGCCGGTCCGGGTTCGGGCAAGAACGCTGCCGCCTTCACGGCGGAGCCGTGGCGCCTGACCCAATCGACCTGGCGAAGTGACGTTGCCGCGCGCGATGAAACCTTGTTCGCGCTCGCCAACGGGGCGGTCGGTGTACGCGGCGGCTTCGAGGAATCGGCAAGCCCGACCCAGGGCACCTTCATCGCCGGCGTCTGGGAGCGCGCTCCAATCCACCACCACGAACGCCATTTCGGCTTCGCCCGCAATACAGACACGCGGATACCCGTTGCCGATGCGACTGCAATCCGCATTCGCCTGGGCAGCGACTACGTCGACCCGGTGCAAAGCGAGTGGCTCGCGTTCGAACGTACGCTCGACTTTCGCAAGGGCGCCCTTTTTCGGTCCGTTACCTGGCGTACCGCGCTCGGGTCGACGCTTGCGGTAAATGCACAGCGCATCGTCTCGCTCGATCGTCCGGGACTGGTGTGCATTCGCTGGATATTGCAGTCGACCGACTACGCCGGCCCCGTTGCGATCGAATCATCCATCTGCGCCGGCAGCACCGCTGCCGCGCAAAGCGACGATCCGCGTTTCGGCGCAGGCAGCGGGCTGGCGATGCAGAACGTACGGTGCACCGCGGACGCCGGCGGCGCCTGGGTTGCCCAACGTACGCGGGCAAGCGCCATCGGCGTCGTCTGTGCGCAGCGCCATCGAGTTGCGGGCGCTGCTTTCGCAAGTGCCGGTGCCGACACCGACAGCGCGAAGCAGATCTTTGCCGCCAGCATGCAGCCGGGCGACAGCATCACCATCGAAAAGTATGTCGCTTATGCGTGGACGCAGCCGCAGGGCGCCGAAACCGACGTGCATCTGTATGCCAATGTCGATGCCACGCTCGATGCCGCGATTGCAGCCGGGTTTGACGCTCTGGCCGACGCGCAAGCCAGGGCGTTTGCGGAGTTCTGGCGCGGCGCAGACCTCGGCGTCGACGGCGGCGAAGCGGGTCGGCGTGACGAACAAGCGTTGCGCTTCAATCTGTTTCACATGTTCCAGTCGGCCGGACGTGACGGCAGCGGCGGGATCGCCGCCAAGGGTCTGACCGGCGAAGGCTACGAAGGCCACGTCTTCTGGGACTCGGAAACCTTTGTCTTGCCGGTGTTCGCCTTCACCATGCCGGCGTTGATGAAACCAAGTCTCGTCTGGCGCTTTCGCAGCCTGGATGCTGCGCGCGCGCATGCACGCGAAATGAACCATTCTCGCGGGGCGCTGTATCCGTGGCGGACCATTGCCGGCGAAGAGTGTTCTGCACATTACCCGAGTGGTTCAGCGCAATATCACATCAATGCCGCGGTTGCCTTCGCTGTCAGGCTTTACGTCGAAGCGAGCGGAGATCGGCCGTTTCTCGTCGCCATGGGTGCGGAGATCCTGGTCGAGACCGCGAGAATCTGGTTGCAGGCAGGCCATTTCAATCCGCGGCGCGGTCACGCGTTCTGCATCAACGACGTCACCGGGCCGGACGAATACACGGCGCTGGTCGACAACAACTATTACACCAATCGCATGGCGCAGGAGCACCTGCTTTACGCGGCCGCCACGTTGCGCGAGCTCGCTGACCACGAGCCGGACAGCTACGCCGCGCTCGCGAAAAAACTCGATCTGACTCAGGCCGAGATCGTCGAGTGGTCGCGTGCCGCCGAGACGATGTACCTGCCGTTCGACGAGCGCCTCGGCATCGTCGCCCAGGACGATACCTTTCTCGACAAGCCGATGTGGGATTTCGCCGGTACGCCAGCGGAAAAATATCCGTTGTTGATGCATTACCACCCGCTGACCCTTTATCGCCATCAGGTGTGCAAACAGGCCGATGCGCTGCTCGCGCTCGTGCTCGCCGGGGACAACGTCGATGATGCCGGCAAGCGCCGCAGCTTCGACTACTACGAGGCGATCACCGTGCACGACTCCACCCTGTCGGCGTCGACGTTCGCGGTGCTCGCAGCCGAGCTTGGCCATGCCGACAAGGCGCAGCGGTATTTTCGTGAAACCCTGCGTGTCGATTTGGACGACCTCCATTCGAACACCGGCCATGGCGCGCACATGGCGGCGATGGCGGGAAGCTGGCTGGCTTTCGCCTGGGGTTTCGGCGGGTTGCGTGTCAAGCGTGATTCGACGATGCATGCCGCCCAACTGGCATTCGATCCGATCCTGCCGCCGGCTTGGCAGGGCTATCACTTCAGCTTGGTCTGGCAGGGTCGCCGCCTTTCGGTAGCAGTCGATGCCGGCAGCGTGCGCTACGTGCTCGCAGAGGGCGCTTCGCTGTCGATATTCCATGCCGGCGAGCGCTTGACACTCGAATCCGGCGCGGCGCTTTCGCGGCCGCTGCGAACGCCCGCCGCATCCCTTGGAGGGCGAAGCCGCGTTGCCTTTCCGCAGCCGTTCAAGGCGCTCATCTTCGATCTCGACGGCGTGCTGGCCGACACCGCTCACCAGCATCAGGCCGCTTGGAAGCGCCTCGCCAGCGAGCTGGGTTTGCCGTGGGACGAGAGCATCGGTGAGAAACTCAAAGGCGTCGACCGTGCCACCTCGCTCGAGATCGTGCTTGGCGCGTCGGCAGGCAGGTATACAAATGTGCAAAAGCAGGAATTGGCCGATCGCAAGAACGGCTATTACCGCTCGGCGATTGCAACGCTTTCGGCGTCGGACTTGCTTCCGGGCGCATACGAAGCGTTGCTCGCCGCACGCGCCGCCGGTCTGAAGGTTGCGCTGGCGTCCGCCAGCCGCAGCGCGAAGGAACTGGTCGGGCGCATGGGCATCGCGAATCTGTTCGATCAGATTGTCGATGCGGCTGCTGTTGCACGTGCCAAACCCGATCCGGAAATCTTCCAGCGCGCCGCCGCCGCGCTGGGCGTCGACCCTGCCGCATGCCTGGGCATCGAAGACGCGCAAGCAGGAATTGCGGCGATCAAGTCTGCCGGTATGGCCGCCCTGGGCGTCGGCAATGCACAAGTACTCAAGGAAGCCGATGCCGTACTGCCCGACCTGACGTTGTTCGAACTGGACAAGTTTGTTGCACCCGCCTGATGTGAACCTGACCCGCAAGCTTGCGTGCGCAAGCGAGCGGAAAAACGAAACAAACCGGTGTCCCTACACCACCCTGAGGAGGGAGAACCATGAAACAGCCCAATTTGATTAGACTGACACTGACTACCGCCATCCTTGCGGCGCTCCCGCAACTCGTCTGGGCGGATGCCGCTGCCGACCAAGCACCTCCGCCGACACCTGCCAGTAACGAGGCAAAGGCCGCCCCCAACAAGGATACGCAATCGCTGGAAGGCATCGTCGTGACCGGCACGGCCACTTCCGTGAGAAAACTCGATGCGAGCTACTCGGTCACGGCTGCCGATCTCGAGCAGATCAAGATGTCCAACCCGAGAGCACTGCCGACGTGCTCAAGATCTCGCCGGGAATCTGGCCGGAGTCTTCCGGCGGTCAAACCGGTGCGAACATCGAAATCGCCGGCTTCCCCGGCGGCGGTGACGCGCCGTTCTTCACGAACATGGTGCAGGGTTCCCCGCTGTACGGCATGTCGTCGTTGTCGTTCATGGATTCGAGTTCGCTGCTGCGTCTCGACGACACGATCGAACGCGTCGAAATCGTGCAGACCGGTCCCGGCGTGCTGTACGGTGCCGGCCAAATGGGCGCGACGGCGAACTTCATACTTCGCCAAGGCACGGCGGAGACGCACGGCGACATCGGCGTCACGTATGGCGATGAAGGACTGTTGCGCGTCGACGGCTTCGTTGGCTTCAAGATCGCCGACGGCTGGTACGGCAGCATCGGCGGTTTCTGGCGCGAATCCGATGGTGTACGCGATCCGCAGTTCAAGGCTGACGATGGCGGACAACTCACGGCGACGCTGACCCACGACCTGGACAACGGCTCGTTCATGCTCTGGGCGCGCAAGCTCGACGACAAGAACCAGTTCATCGTGCCGACGCCGTTCATCGAGGATGCGAGCGGCAATTTCTCCAAGTATCCGGGCTTTGACGGCCTGACCGACAGCTATGGCAGCCGCGCGATCCAGCACGTGACCATAGTGAATCCAGCCGGTGGCACGGAGAACGCCGATCTCGCCAACGGCCGCGGCGGTGACCTCAATTTCTTAGGCGGCAACTACGACGCCGAATTCAACGGCTGGACGGTATCGGACAAATTCGTTTGGAACGGCGGCGACCTCAACACGAATGCGCTGTTCTCGGGTCCGAATCCGAAACCACTCGGTTACTTCCTGTACGGCTGCAACTGGTCGGGCGGCCAGGCCTCGGGCTTTTGCGACAGCAGCAACAAGCCGATCGATGGCAATAACCTCGGCTACCCGCTGAGCCAGAACATCAGTTACACGGGTGCGTCGAGCCTCGACCAGAGCGTGATCCAGCAGGGCTGGTGGTTCATCCAGAAGCATCTGGAGAACTTCAACAACGATTTCCGCCTGAGCAAGGAAATCTTCGACGGCAACACGCTGACCGGCGGCCTCTACCTGGCGCATTACACGGACCGTGACAACTGGTCGCTCGGCAACCCGATGCTGATGACCAATACGCCTCACGCGACGCCGATCACGTTGAGCTACGTGCAGGGCGGCAGCACGTACCAGATCACCAATCCGCAAGGCATCCTGAGTTACGGCCAGGGCTTCAACATCCTCGAGCACGGCACCGGCGACAACAAGGCGTTCTACCTGGCCGATTCGTGGCGGTGGAACAACTGGCTGTTCGATGTCGGCGGCCGCATCGAGAACATCGATGTCGACCAGTACACCTGCAACCAGAAGAACGTCGACCTCGATGGCAACCCGCTCACGTTGTGGGACAACAGTTCGCAGATCTGCAACGGCACGTACACGAAGCTCAACTACGACAAGACGCATCCATCGTTCACCATCGGCGCCAATTACGATATCGCCGACAACATGTCCGCATACATCCGCGGGTCGACAGGCGGCCACTTCAACGACTTCGACAATGGCATCCGCGGCACGGGCGGCAATTTCTCGCCGATGCAGAAAGTCCACAACTTCGAGTACGGCTGGAAGTGGCAGAGCGAGTGGGCCTTCATCGACGTGTCGGCCTATCATCGCCAGTTCACCGGCCTGACGAACAACCGAACCAACTCGGTTGGCACACCGCTGGACTGCAACGGCGATCCAACGTCGGAAAGCGGCTTGGCGCAATGCTCCTACATATACGGTGCGGACACCAAGGGCGTCAACTTCCACGGCCTGTTCACCTGGACCAACTTCAAGGTCGATACGCTGGTCGCCTATCAGGACGGCCACTACTCGCATGCGGCAACGGCAACGCCCTATACCGATGTCAACGGCAATACGCAGTACGCCGATTACAACGGCCAGCCGTTGCAGCGCCAGCCGAAGCTGCGTTGGTACGTGACGCCGAGCTACAACTTCGTCTTCGACTGGGGCAACATCCTGCCGTTCGTCACGTACACGCACGTCGGCCAGCGCTACGAAGACCAGACCGGCCTGGCGCCGCTTGGCGAGTTCGACACCTGGGACTTCGGCGTCGTCGCCAACGTCGGCTCGAACTGGCAATTCCGTGTGCAGGGTACCAATCTCTCCAACGAGATTGGCCTGACCGAAGGCAATGCGCGCGTGGCGGGCGTGCCGACCGGACCGGGCGGCATTCTGCTGGCACGTTCGATCGAAGGTCGTGAGATCAATTTCCAGGTCAAGTACAACTTCTAAATCCAGTTCGTCTCCACGGCGAGCGGTCCGGGTCGTTTCCCAACGGCGATCCGGACCGCCTTTTTCTGGCGCAACTCCAACTGATCCGTGTCAATATCGCGTTCGCGTCAGCGTGATGCCGACAGCGATTCGTCCCGATCTCACTATCCAAGCAGTTTCCCATGAACCGATTGCGCATGATCGCCGCCCTGGCACTGATCTACGTCGTGTTCGCGATCCTGCTCAACAGCGTCGGCACGGTGATCCTGCAATCCATCGCGACGTTCGGCATCGACAAGCCGGAAGCCAGCTCGCTCGAACGCTACAAGGACTTGACGATCGCGTTCGTCTCCTTCCTCGTGGCCTCGTTCCTGCCGATGCTCGGCTATCGGCGCTCGATGATGCTCGCACTCGTCATCGTCGGCGGCGCCTGCACGCTGATGCCGCTCTATCCGTCTTTCCTCACTACCAAGCTGCTGTTCGCCTGCATTGGTGTCGGGTTCGTGCTGACCAAGGTTTCCGTCTATTCATCGATCGGCCTGCTGACCGCGGACAAGACCGCGCATTCGCGCCTGACCAATACGATCGAAGGCCTGTTCATGGTCGGCGTGCTCGCCGGCAATTGGCTGTTCAGCGCCTATGTCGATTCCGCGCACCCCGGCAACCCGGTATGGATGAACGTCTATTGGGTGATCACCGGCTTGTGCGCCGTCGTGCTCTTGCTGCTGGCAACAGGCCAGCTCGACGAGAGCGCGGCGCATGCGGAAGGTCACAACAATTCATTCGCCGATTCGCTGATGGAAATGCTGCGGCTGTTCATTCGCCCGCTCGTATACGTGTTCCTCGCCTCGGCATTTCTGTATGTGCTGATCGAACAGAGTTTCAGCACCTGGCTGCCGACCTTCAACAACGAAATTCTCAAACTGCCGAACGCGATGAGCATCCAGTTCGCCAGCATCCTCGCCGGCATGACCGCGTTCGGCCGCATTGGCGCGGGCATCGTGCTCAAGCGCATATCGTGGTATTCACTGCTGAACGTGTGCGTGATCGGGATGGGCGTGCTCGTCGTTCTCGTGCTGCCACTGGCGCGCGATGTCGTCGCCAAGGCCGACATCGGCTGGCTCAATGCACCGGTTGCGGCTTACCTGATTCCGCTGCTCGGCTTGTTGATGGCGCCGATCTATCCGGTGATCAACTCGGTCGCGCTGAGCTCCCTGCCCAAGCCGATGCACGCAGCGATGACCGGCCTGATCGTGGTCTTTTCCGCGCTCGGCGGCACGCTTGGCTCATACGTTACCGCGCGGGTGTTTGCCAGTTTCGACGGCATCCACGCCTTCTACTTTTCGCTGGTGCCGATGAGTCTGCTGCTGGTCACTCTTTTCCTGTTCAAGCGCGAGACGGACCGCGGCACCGCCGACACTGCGCCGGCGGCGATCAAGCTCGCGGCGAAATAGTCCTGTTCGACTGGCCTTTCGCCGTGCTCATCAACTATCGCGCTTTCGGTTGTGCACTACTCCTGCTGGTCACCGGCCCGCTGTGCTGCGCGGCCGAACCGATGACGTTTGGCATGCTCGGCGACAGTTCATCGATCGTCTGGTCCGGGACGCCTTTGCACATGGGCGACGTGGTAGAAGTTCACGCGTTCAAGGCAGAGCCCGGAATGGTCGTGTTGCTCGCCATTTGCAACGACAGTTGCGACGACACTCATGTCGTCAAGAGCATTTCCGCCTATCGGCAGTTGAACTCCACAGTCACCGAAAGGTATACGCTGGAGGAGAGCGGCCATCTCGTTTTCTGGACTGTCCGATCGCCGCGGCTGGATTTCAATCCGGGTGCTTCAAAGGCGATATCGGACGACAGCAAGAATCAGGTTGCCGATACCATTCGTTCCGGGTTTTCCGGGATTTACAACGGCGCCGAGGTCATGCGCATAGTCAAGTCCGAAATCGATATCGACCGGGTCAAAGTCCGCTTTGACGGAGGCCGCTATGTAACGGTGCGTCGAATCAGCGCCGCATCTGAAACGAATTCTCCGGTGGAGCACCCATGAAAATCCGCGACCTTGGTCTGGCGTGCCTTTTTTGCGCCTCGATGCCGGCGTTTGCCGACACCGATCCCAGCTTCCTGCTCACCGGCACGTCGAAGAACTTCGATGCGTATTTCCCGAGCTATCTTGCCAACGGCTATTTCTCGACGATGACCTCGGTGCGCGGCACCGAGGGCAACATGGCCTACATGGTCGCCTTCATGGATTATGCCAAGGACGATATTTCCCGTCCCGCTGCAATTCCGGGCTGGAGCGAAATTGACTACAACGCCGGTGGCGGCTGGTTGAACTCGACCCGCGTGGCGCCGCATATTTTCGCCGATTACGCGCAGACGCTGAACATGCGCGATGCCACGCTGACGACGTCCTATCGGTTCGTCTACGCAAACAAATCCACCGATGTGAAAGTCACGACGTTCGTCAGCCAGGCGGAAAGCCACCTGGCCGCAACGCAGCTGTCGATCACCCCGCAATTCGACGGCAGCGTGCAACTCACGTTTCCGGTCCGCCTGTGGTCCGAACACGCGCCGCGCTTTCCGATCGCAAAACTGAGCGGCGACGAGATGGTCGCGGCGGTGATCGCAAGCGGACAGACGCTCGACAACAAGCCGATACCGATGTCCGACCGCGACGCGGTCTGGTATCACGGCGTGACGCGTGTTTCTGCCGCGGACGGCGACGCCAAGGAGCTGGCCCTCTGGCTCGATGGTCGAGCAGAGCAGGGTCTGACCATGGCCGAGGCCGCGGCACTAGCCCTGCCTGCGGGTCTCACCGTCGAGGCCATGAAACTGGAAAAAGGCCCGTACAAGCTTTCGTTGAACCTCACCGCCAAAGTGGAAAAAGGAAAGACCTATACTTTCACCAAGTATGTCGCAATCGCGCGGCAGAATTGGGGTGGCAACGCGAAGGCGACGCTTGACCTGGCCAAGGCAGCGCGCACCAAGGGCTTCGACAAACTGCTTGCCGCGCACCAGGCTGCGTGGCACGAGCTATGGAAGTCCGACATCGTCGTCGAAGGCGATGCGAACGTGCAGACGGCGATTCATTCCGATCTCTACTATCTGCTCTCGAATACCACGGTCGGGACCGCCTGGCCGATGGGCGCCTGTGCGCTGACCCCGAACTACGCCGGGCATGCGTTCTGGGATTCGGATTCGTGGGTGTTCCCCTCGCTGCTGCTGCTGCATCCGGAGCGTGCCAAGCCGATCGTCATGTTCCGCCAGCGCACGCTGCAGCCCGCACGCGAACGGGCGAAGCAGTTCGATACCCAGGGCGCCATGTATCCATGGGAATCCGATCCGGAAACAGGCGTCGATCACACACCGCACTTCGCCTATGAGGTTTATCGCGAAATCCATGTCAACGCCGATATCGCGATTGCGCAGTGGCAGTACTACCTTGCCACCGAAGACAAAGCCTGGCTCAGGCAGTACGGCTGGCCGGTGATCAGCGAGATCGCGCAGTTCTGGGTGAGCCGCGTCACTTACAACAAGGACGAGAACCGCTACGAAATCCATCACGTGACCTCACCCGACGAGGCCTACAACGATGTGCCGAATGATTCGTTCACCAACGCGGCGGCGCGCAAGGCTCTGAACATCGCGGTCAGCGCGGCCAAGATCCTGGGCGAGAAGGCCGATCCGAAGTGGAGCGAAGTCGCATCCAAGCTGTATATCCCGTTCAAGGAAGCCGAGCAGCGCCACCTCGACTTCGACGAAAGCGTGCCGCACGACAAGATCACGTGGATGGG
>Ga0105242_10000797_pt1 | contig 24429 bp, 18 predicted proteins | sample KBSM24metaG_FD_81521 | JGI IMG/M metagenome (GOLD analysis project Ga0105242, IMG submission 81521) | Miscanthus rhizosphere microbial communities from Kellogg Biological Station, Michigan, USA - KBS M2-4 metaG | ecosystem: Host-associated > Plants > Roots > Rhizosphere > Soil | place...
ACTACTGTTCAAGCATCCAGCCTGTGCTTAACCGCAGACAGTCCTGGAACCCCGCACCTCACCGTATCTCAAGGAGTTTTCCATGGACGTCGCCGTCAAGAACCCCAACCCCGCCCAGCCCGTCAACGCCGAAAAGGCCAAGGCCCTGCAGGCCGCACTGGCCCAGATCGAGAAGCAGTTCGGCAAGGGCACGATCATGCGCCTGGGCGAAGGCGAGGTGATCGAAGACATCCAGGTCGTCTCCACCGGCTCGCTGGGCCTGGACGTGGCCCTGGGCGTGGGCGGCCTGCCGCGCGGCCGCGTGGTCGAGATCTACGGCCCGGAAAGCTCGGGCAAGACCACGCTCACGCTGCAGGTCATCGCGCAGATGCAGAAGCTGGGCGGCCAGTGCGCCTTCGTCGATGCCGAGCACGCGCTCGACGTGCAGTACGCGCAGAAGCTGGGCGTGCAGCTCTCCGACCTGCTCATCAGCCAGCCCGACACCGGCGAGCAGGCCCTGGAAATCGTGGACAGCCTGGTGCGCTCGGGTGCCGTCGATCTGATCGTGATCGACTCGGTCGCCGCACTCACACCCAAGGCCGAAATCGAAGGCGAGATGGGCGACGCCCTGCCCGGCCTGCAGGCCCGCCTGATGAGCCAGGCGCTGCGCAAGCTCACCGCCACCATCAAGAAGACCAACTGCATGGTCATCTTCATCAACCAGATCCGCATGAAGATCGGCGTGATGTTCGGCAGCCCCGAAACCACGACCGGCGGCAACGCGCTGAAGTTCTACGCCTCCGTGCGCCTGGACATCCGCCGCACCGGCACCATCAAGAAGGGCGACGAGGCCATCGGCAACGAGACCAAGGTCAAGGTGGTGAAGAACAAGGTGAGCCCGCCCTTCAAGACGGCCGAGTTCGACATCCTCTTCGGCGAAGGCATCAGCCGCGAAGGCGAGATCATCGACATGGGCGTGGAAGCGCGCATCATCGAAAAGAGCGGCGCCTGGTACGCCTACAACGGCGAGAAGATCGGCCAGGGCCGCGACAACGCGCGTGAATTCCTGCGCGAGAACGCCGACCTCGCCATCGAGATCGAGAACAAGGTGCGCGAAGGCCTGGGCATCGCCCTGCTGCCCGGCGGCGCACCCGCCGAAGGCGCGGGCAAGCCCGAAAAGGCCGCCAAGGCCGAGAAGTAAGCAGCAAGCAGCCCGCCCTGCCACGGGCGGCCAGCTCGGGGCCCCACAGCGCCAGGCGCCCTGCAAACGGGCGCCTGGCGCTTTCATTTAGACAGCATCCGCCACATCCACCATGGGTTTCGCCAGCCTCTCCCTCAAGGGCCGCGCGCTGCGCCTGCTGGCGCAGCGCGAGCATTCGCGCACCGAACTGCAGACCAAGCTGGCGCGCCACGTGCAGGACGGCGACGACCTCGCCGCCGTGCTCGACGAGCTGGAGGCCAAGGACTTCATCAACGCCGGGCGCGTGGCCGAATCGGTGGTGAACCGCCGCGCCGCGCGGCTGGGCACCCAGCGCGTGGTGCAGGAGCTGCGCAGCAAGGGCCTGGACGACGCCCTGGTGCGCGCCATGGCCGAGCGCCTGAAGGACACCGAATTCGAGCGCGCCCGCGAGGTCTGGCGCCGCCGCTTCGGCAGCCCGCCCGCCAGCCTGCAGGAGCGCGCGCGCCAGACCCGCTTCCTCGTCGCACGCGGCTTCGGCGGCGACACGGTGCGCCGCGTGCTGGGCAACGCGGCGGACGACGCGTCCGAGAGCGATCACGGCGACTGGGGCGGCGAGGCCTGACCGGCAGGCACCCGCATTGACCCCGGCTCATGCCGGCACGGCATAGCAGCCAGACCGCGCAACCCTCTCGCCACATCGGACGGCAGCGGGCATAGTGGCTCCCCGCCGCCCGCCCCGCAGGGCGGCGACCGAGAGGAGACATTCCGCATGCAGAGAAGACAACTGGCCGCCGCGCTGCTGGCGCTGGGCACGACCCCCCTTTCCACCCTGGCACGGGCGCAAGGCACGCTGTCCTCCCGCCCCATCCGCATCGTCGTGCCCTTCGGCCCGGGCGGCGTGGCCGACCTGACGGTGCGCAGCGTGGCGCAGAAGATGGCCGCCTCGATGGGCCAGAGCATCGTGGTGGACAACAAGCCGGGCGCCGGCGGCATCGTGGCGGCCGACGCCGTGGCCAAGGCCGCGCCCGACGGCCACACGCTGCTGCTGATGTCCAACGGCACGGCCGTGAGCGCCGGCCTCTTCGCCAGCCTGCCCTACGACACGCTCAAGGACTTCGCGCCCATCTCCACGCTGGGCTATTTCGATCTGGCGGTGCTGGTGCCCTCGGGCAGCAAGTTCGCGTCGATGCAGGCGCTGATCGCGCACGCCCGCGCCCATCCGGGGCAACTCAACATCGCCCCCATCAACACGGGCAGCACCCAGCACCTGGCGGCCGAGCTGCTCAAGAGCACGCTGGGCATCGATGTGCAGGTCGTGCCCTTCAACGGCACGCCGGCCGTGGTCACGGCGCTGCGCGGCGGCCAGGTGGACGCGGCGGTGGAGATCCTCGCGCCGGTGATGGCCCAGGTCACGGGCGGTGCCCTGCGTGCGCTGGCCGTGCTGGGCGCCCACCGCGCACCCGCGCTGCCGAACACGCCCACGGTGGCCGAAAGCGATGCCGCCGGCCGGGGCCTGGACGTGGCCTCGTGGAACGCGCTGGCAGCACCCGCACGCACGCCGCCCGATCTCATCGCCCGGCTCCACGGCGAGGTGCAGAAGGCCCTGGCCGCGCCCGATCTGAAGAAGACTCTGCAGGGCTTCGGCGTGGAAGCGCGCGGCAGCACGCCCGCGCAGCTCGCGGCCCTGCTGGCAAGCGAAGTGCAGCGCTGGTCCGCCGTGATCCAGCGGGCCGGCATTCCGAAGCAGTGAATGCCGCGGGCCTGTGAAGGCCCGGCTCAGCCCAGCAGACGCTCCGGGTTGGCGTCGATCTTGGCGAGCGCTTCGCGCGTGGCGCGGGTGGTGATGCCCTCGTCGTCCTGCGCCACCAGCAGCCCGGCCTGCAGGTAGGCGCCCAGGCGGCGCAGCTGGATCAGGTAGTTGCGGCCGTCGGGCGCGGCGAACAGGTGCAGTTGCCGGCGCGCGCTCCGCCAGACGTATTGCACCTGCGCGGAGGCACCATTGTGGTCCAGCGTGAACCACTGGCCCGGCAGCAGTTCCTGCGCCGCAGCGAGCATGTCGGCGGGTACCGGAACGTCGTTGTCGGCCACCACGTGGATCGAGGAGGCGTCGATGCCCAGCAGCATTTCGATGCTGTCGGCATTGAGCGGCATGTCGCCCAGCATGTCTTCGGACAGATAGTCCTCCAGCCGGTCCAGCCGCTGCACCAGCGCGTCGATATGGGCCTGCGGAATGGCGGCGGTCTTGGAGAGGAAGGCGTCGGCCAGCGTATCGGTCAGCGCCTTCACCTGCTCATCCTGCTCGGCACCGTGGATGCCCACCATCGCCAAGCCCTGGCGCACGCGATGCAGCAGCGCCGGCAGGCTCTGGATGACCTGCGCCCGCTCGCTGCGGTTGGGCTTGGCGCTGGCAGCCCAGACCAGGTCGGCGGCCGTGCGCTTGAGCACGGTGGTCTCGGCATGGTGCGGGCCGTCGCGCACGGCGGACAGCGCCAGCACCTCCGCCCAGATCTTGAAGAGGAATTCGCGGATCTCGTCGCGCACCGGCATGTCCTTGAGCAGGGTGCGCAGCTCGATGGTGTACTGGATGGCGAGCGTCTCGCGCTGCTCGACCTGCTGCGCCACCGTGACCAGGCGCGCCGTGTCGGATCGCTCGGTCAGGAAGCCGGCGAGGAATTTCTCGAATTCGTCGTACACCAGTTGGAAGACGCGCTGCCCGGTCTCCGGATATTGCTCGATCACCTGCACCACGCGGCGGATCTCGCGCTCGATGGCGCTGCCGCTGATGTCCGACGGGTCGAAGCCCAGCACCACCGCGCCCATGCGGTCGATGAGCAGGCGCGCGGGGTGGTTCAGGTCGCCGAAGAACTTGAGCTCCGCCAGCGCCACGCGCAGCACCGGCACCTGCAGGCGGGCGAACCACACCCGCACCGAGGGCGGAATGCGGTCTTCGCTCAGGATGCTCTGGAACATCAGGGCCACGACCTCGATGACGGCCTTTTCGCTCGGGGTGGAGGCCTTGTGCTTGAGCTCGGCGGCGCGCTCGCGCAGCTCGCCAGCCAGTTGCATGAGCGAGGCTGGGCTGTAGTCCTCGACCATGGTGGCCAGGGCGCTGACGTAGAAGCTGTCGGCCTGCACGCGCTGCGCCGCCAGCGCCTGGGCCAGTGCCGGAGATGGCGCTGCGGCCGGCGCCGCTGCGGCGCCCGCTCCCGCTGCAGGCGCATTGCTGCTGGACATGAAGCCCACGCCGGGCTGGCCCAGCAGGCGCCAGAGCTGTCCCAACACACCCTGGGCCTGCATCCGTGCACGGCCCATCGGCGTCGCCGCGGCGTCCTCTCCGTGCGCGGACCCGTCGCCGGACCAGGCAACGGCCGCCAGTTGGGCGGCCTGCTGCGCCTGCGTGACGGGTCCGCCCCGGCGGCGCCCCGCGTCCGCTGAGGGCCCTTGGGCGGAAGCCGGAAGGCCCGCCGGTGCGCCGGTACTGCCGCTGCTCCGGCGCACGCGGGAGCGCAGGTCGTTCATCGCCTGCACGCCCTGGGCCTCCAATAGCGCGGTCACCTGCTGGTACTGCGCCTCGACGAGCCGGGCAAGTTCCCGCTGCAGCGTGTCCAGCGGCCATTGCAGGTCGGTGCGCGGCAGGCCCGCATGCACCCACTGGTCCACCAGCATGAGGCACAGGGCCTCGGGCCGCAGCACGTCGCCGCTCTCGAGCTCCATGCCGTCGAGCTGCAGCATGCGCTGGCGCAGCCCCTCGTAGGCGAGATCGGAGTATTCAGCCACCGTGAGGGCCAGGCGCGAGGCGACGATCTTGTTCTCGACCACGTCGTCGCTCAGCAGTTCGAAACCGTCGAGCGAGTCGGTCAGCGCGCCGCGCCCGGTGTTGACCACCGGCGCCAGGCTGCTGCGCCAGGCGAGGGAGAGGCCCTCGACCCAGATGTGGCGGTATTGCTGGTAGCGCGTGAGGACGTCACGCCAGGCCTGCATCTCGCGCTGGGTGGCCGTCCTGCCCGTCAGCTCGAGCAGGTAGTCGAGCAATTGCCTGTCCAGCGCGGGAAGGCCGGCGCACAGCCCCTCGACGAATCGGTGCCGCACGACACGGCCGAGACGGCGGTGGGCAGGGGATGAGGAGGCGGCTGCGCTTTGCATGGTTGCAGGATCTTAGCGACGCCTCCAGACAACGGCGTAAGGACAAACCGACAGCCCTCGGCACTGGCCGGCCCTCCGTACCGCACGAGGGCCGGACATCGCAGCCGCGTTCCCGGCGGCTGCGAGACCCCTTCAGACGGTGGCGCCTGCGTTCGGGTCGTTGGGGTCGCCTTCCTTGCGGGCCGGTGCCTTGACCAGATCCTCGCGCTTGACGCCCAGCCACATGGCGATGGCCGCAGCCACGAACACCGACGAATAGATGCCGAACAGAATGCCGATGGTCAGCGCCAGCGCGAAGTAGTGCAGGCTGGGGCCGCCGAAGAAGAACATGGACAGCACCACCGCCTCGGTCGAGGCGTGGGTGATGATGGTGCGGCTCATGGTGCTGGTGATGGCGTGGTCGATGACCTCGCGCGTGTCCATCTTGCGGTACTTGCGGAAGGCCTCGCGGATCCGGTCGAAGATCACGACCGATTCGTTCACCGAGTAGCCCAGCACCGCCAGCACGCCCGCCAGCACGGCCAGCGAGAACTCCCACTGGAAGAAGGCGAAGAAGCCCAGGATGATGACCACGTCGTGCAGGTTGGCGATCACCGCAGCCACGCCGAACTTCCATTCGAAGCGGAAGGCCAGGTAGATCACGATGCCCAGCACCACCACGCCCAGGGCCATCAGGCCGCCGTGGACCAGTTCCTCGCCCACCTGCGGGCCGACGAACTCGGTGCGGCGCAGCGTCACGCTGGGGTCGGATGCCTTGAGCGCGCCCAGCACCTGTTCGCTCTGCTGCGCCGAGGTCACGCCCTTTTGCACCGGCAGGCGGATCATCACGTCGCGCGAGGTGCCGAAGTTCTGCACGATCACGTCGGCATAGCCCAGGCTGGAGACCGTGTCGCGCACCTTGCCGATGTCGGCGGTCTGCGTGTAGGCCACCTCCATGACGGTGCCGCCCGTGAATTCGACCGACAGGTGCAGCCCGCGCGTGAGCAGGAAGAACACCGCCAGCGCGAAGGTGATGAAGGACACCGCGTTGAGGAACAACGCGTACTTCATGAACGGGATGTCTTTCTTGATGCGGAAAAATTCCATGATCCGCTTCCTTTATTGGTTCTTGCCGGCCACCGAGCGCGCGGCAGCGCCCTCGGGTTTCCAGACCTGGCCGATGGACACGCTCTTGAGCTTCTTCTTGCGGCCATACCAGAGGTTGACCAGGCCACGCGAGAAGAACACGGCCGAGAACATGCTGGTCAGGATGCCGATGCAATGCACCACGGCGAAGCCGCGCACCGGGCCGGAGCCGAAGGCCAGCAGCGCCAGGCCCGCGATCAGCGTGGTGACGTTGGAGTCCAGGATGGTCGCCCAGGCGCGCTCGTAGCCCGCGTGGATGGCCGCCTGCGGCGAGACGCCCGCACGCAGTTCCTCGCGGATGCGCTCGTTGATCAGCACGTTGGAGTCGATGGCCACACCCAGCGCCAGCGCCATGGCGGCGATGCCGGGCAGGGTCAGCGTGGCCTGCAGCATGGACAGGATGGCCAGCAGCAGCAGCACGTTCACCGACAGCGCGATGGAGGAGATCACGCCGAACAGCGCGTAGTAGACGCACATGAACACCGAGATGGCGACGAAGCCCCAGACCACGCTGTGGATGCCGCGCTGGATGTTGTCCTCGCCCAGGCTCGGGCCGATGGTGTATTCCTCGATGATCTCCATGGGCGCTGCCAGCGAGCCGGCGCGCAGCAGCAGCGCGGTGTCGTTGGCTTCGGCCGTGGTCATGCGGCCGGAGATCTGCACGCGGCCGCCGCCGATCTCGCTGCGGATCACGGGTGCCGTGACGACCTCGCCCTTGCCCTTTTCGAAGAGCACGATGGCCATGCGCTTGCCGATGTTGTCGCGGGTGATGTCGCGGAAGATGCGCGAGCCCTTGGCGTCCAGCGTCAGGTTGACGGTGGGCTCCTGGGTCTGGCTGTCGAAGCCGGGCTGCGCGTCGGTCAGGTTGTCGCCGGTCAGGATGACCTGCTTCTTGACGATGATGGCCTGGCCGTTGCGGTCGAGGTACTTCTCGGAGCCGAAGGGCACGGGGCCGGAGCCCATCTCGGCGGAGCGGGCGTCGGAGCCCTCGTCCACCATGCGCACTTCCAGCGTGGCGGTGCGGCCCAGGATGTCCTTGGCCTTGGCCGTGTCCTGCACGCCGGGCAGCTGGACGATGATGCGGTCCAGGCCCTGCTGCTGGATCACCGGCTCGGCCACGCCGAGTTCGTTGATCCGGTTGTGCAGCGTGACCATGTTCTGCTTGAGCGCCTGCTCCTGCACGCGGCGCACGGCCTCGGGCTTGATGGTGGCGCGCAGGCGGAAGCCGTCGCCGTCGGGCGAGCTGGTGGTCTGCAGATCGGCGAACTGGTCGGCGATGAGGTTGCGCACCGCCGTCAGCGTGGCGTCGTCGCGCACGCGGATGTCCACCGCATCGCCGTCGCGGGTGATGCCGCCGTGGCGGATGTTCTTGTCGCGCAGCGTGGTGCGCAGATCGCCGGCCAGCGATTCCGCCTTCTTGGTCAGGGCCGCGGCCATGTCCACCTGCAGCATGAAGTGCACGCCGCCGCGCAGGTCCAGGCCCAGGTACATGGGACGCGCGTGCAGCGCCGTGAGCCACGCGGGCGAGCGCGACACCAGGTTCAGCGCCACGATGTAGGAAGGATCGTTCGGGTCGGTGACCAGGGCGCGCTGGATGGCGTCCTTGGCCTTGAGCTGGTTGTCGGGCGTGTCGAAGCGCGCGCGCACCGAGCTGCCTTCCAGCACGACCTGATCGGCGGTGACGCCGGCCGCCTGCAGCGCGGTCTCGACCCGCTGCAGCGTGGCCGTATCCACCTTGACGGTGGACTTGGCCGAGGAGACCTGCACCGCAGGCGCCTCACCGAAGAAATTGGGCAGGGTATAGAGCACCCCCACCAGCAGGACGATCACCAGGATCGCGTACTTCCAGACCGGGTAACGGTTCATGTTCGCGCTCTTCTCTCAGTTATGGACCCAGGCCAGCGGACGCCGCGCAAGGGCCGCCCCGCAGCGCTGGCGTCGTCCCCCTACCCGTCGCACGGCGATGGGGGAAGGGGGAGGCGGCGCAGCCGCGCAGGGGGTTGTCCTTTACTTGACCGTGCCCTTGGGCAGCACCTGCGCCACGGCGCTGCGCTGGATCTGCACTTCCACGCCCGAGGCGATCTCGAGGTGCAGATAGCCTTCGGACAGGCGCGAGACGCGGCCCAGCAGGCCGCCGGAGGTGACGATCTCGTCGCCCTTGGCGATGGCTTCGATCATGGCGCGGTGCTCTTTCTGGCGCTTCATCTGGGGGCGGATCATGATGAAGTACAGCACCACGAACATGAGCACCAGCGGCAGCATGCCGGTGAGCGAGCCCATCAGGCCACCGCCGGTGGCGGCAGCGGCAGGAGCGGTTTGGGCGAATGCGGAAGAGATGAACACGGCGGGAAACTCCACGAAAGTGAGAGAAAGGGTCGATTCGGCAGCCTGCCCGGCAGCTTGCGCGGCCGGACGGGCGTAACCGCGCATTGTATTCGTGGCCCATGCCAGGGCTGCGTCATACCCCGACACCCACCGGGCCATGGCGGCCGGCAGCGCCGACGGCGCTCCATCACGCGGCCCGAAAAGCCCGGAAGTGCCCGTTTCCAGGGCGCATTCAGCTATCAAAAGATGAGCAAAAGGGCGGTCGCCAGACCTTGCTCCGCTGCGTCAGGCGCTGCGGCGGCCGGCCTGCGGGTCGCGCCACTGGCCCATCAGCGCCGCCCACTGCGGGCGCACGCTGGCCAGGTGGCGGGCCTTGACGTGGCCGTAGCCGCGGATGCCTTCGGGGATGCGGGCGATCTCCACCGCCAGCGGCAGGCGGGCAGCGTCCAGCCCGGCCAGCAGCTCTTCGATGCAGGCGCGGTATTCCTGGATCAGCGCGCGCTCGGTGCGGCGCTCCTCGGTGCGGCCGAAGGGGTCGAGCGCCGTGCCGCGCAGGCCCTTGCAGCGGGCCAGGATGGCGAAGGCACGGCGCATCCAGGGGCCAAAGGCCTGCTTGACGGGTTCGCCGCGCTCGTTGGTGCGGCCCAGCAGCGGCGGCGCCAGGTGATGCACGACGCGGTAGTCGCCCTCGAACATGCCGTCGATGCGGGCAGTGAAGGCAGCGTCGGTGTGCAGGCGGGCGACCTCGTACTCGTCCTTGTAGGCCATCAGCTTGAAGAGGTAGCGCGCCACGGCCTCGGTCAGGCGCGTGCCGCTGCCCAGCCGGGCCTCGGCCGCCTGCACCTGGCCCACGAAGGCCTGGTAGTCGGCGGCATAGGCCGCGTTCTGGTAGGCGGTGAGGAAGTCCACGCGCTTGGCGAGCATCTCGCCCAGCCCCGGCTTCTTCACGAACTGGATCACCTGCGCGGCCCGGAAGAGCGCCTGCACCGCGGCCAGGTCGTGCGCGCAGCGGCGGCCCCATTCGAAGGCGGCCTGGTTGTTCTCGACCTGCACGCCGTTGAGCGCCATCGCCCGCATCAGCGCCGCATGCGAGAGCGGCACCCGGCCCTGCTGCCAGGCGTAGCCCAGCATCAGCGGGTTGGTGTAGATGCTGTCGCCCAGCAGCTGGGTGGCGACCTGCTCGGCGTCGAAGGCGCCCAGCCCGGCCTGCCCCACCGTGGCCGTGATGGCAGCTTCGCAGCTGCCGGCGGGGAACTGCCAGTCCGGGTCGTTCACGAAGCTGGCCGAGGGCGTGCCGTGCGTGTTGAGCGCCACGTAGGTGCGGCCGGGCTGCATGGCGGCCAGCGTGGTGCGGGTGGCGGCCACGATGGCGTCGCAGCCGATGACCAGGTCGGCCTTGGCCGTGTCCACCTTGGTGGTGTAGATGGCCTCGGGCCGGTTGGCGATCTGGATGTGGCTCCAGGTGGCACCGCCCTTTTGCGCCAGGCCCGCGGAGTCCTGCGTGATGACGCCCTTGCCGTCCAGGTGCGCGGCCATGCCCAGCAGCGATCCGATGGTGATCACGCCCGTGCCGCCCACGCCCGCCACGACGATGCCCCAGGCCGTCTCGGCCACCGGCAGCACCGGCTGCGGAATGGGCGGCAGGGTGGAGAGGTCGCCCTTCTTCTCCTTCCTGGGCTTCCTGAGCTTGCCGCCCTCGACGGTGACGAAGCTGGGGCAGAAGCCCTTCACGCAGGAATAGTCCTTGTTGCAGCTGTTCTGGTTGATGCGACGCTTGCGGCCGAATTCGGTCTCCACCGGCTCGACCGAGAGGCAGTTGGACTGCACGGAGCAATCGCCGCAGCCCTCGCAGACCAGCTCGTTGATGACCACGGTCTTGTCGGGCGTGGCCAGCGTGCCGCGCTTCCTGCGGCGGCGCTTTTCGGTGGCGCAGGTCTGGTCGTAGATGATGGCGGTGCAGCCGGGAATCTCGCGGAATTCGCGCTGGATCGCGTCCAGCGCGTCGCGGTGGTGCACGCGGACGCCCGCGGCCAGCGGCGCGCCCTGGTACTTGTCCGGCTCGTCGGTCACGATGACCAGCTTCGCCACGCCTTCGGCCGTGAGGCTGTTCATGATCTGCAGCACCGAATGGCCCTCGGGCCGCTCGCCCACCTGCTGGCCGCCGGTCATGGCCACCGCGTCGTTGTAGAGCACCTTGTAGGTGATGTTGGCGCCGGCGGCGATGCTCTGGCGGATCGCCAGGAGCCCGCTGTGGAAGTAGGTGCCGTCGCCCAGGTTGGCGAAGACGTGCTTTTCCCGCGTGAACGGCTGCTGGCCCACCCAGGTCACGCCTTCGCCGCCCATCTGCGTGAAGGTGGAGGTATGGCGCCCCGGCATCCAGTTGACCATGTAGTGGCAGCCGATGCCGGCCACGGCGCGCGAGCCGTCGGGCACGCGGGTGCTGGTGTTGTGCGGGCAGCCGCTGCAGAACCAGGGCGTGCGGTCGCCCGTCTCCACCTTGAGCTCGGCCATGCCGCGCTCGCGCGCATCGATCACGGCCAGGCGCTCGTCCATGCGGGCCGCCACGTCGGCCGGCACGCCCAGCTTCTTCAGGCGCTTGGCGATGGCGCGGGCGATGATGGCCGGCGTCAGGTCGGCCTTGGGGCGCAGCAGCCAGTTCCGGCTGGGGTTGGGCATGCTCCACTCGCCGCCGGAGTTGTCGCCCTCCACCTCGTCGAACTTGCCCAGCACGTTGGGGCGCACGTCGGCGCGCCAGTTGTAGAGCTCTTCCTTGATCTGGTATTCGATGACCTGGCGCTTTTCCTCCACCACCAGGATCTCCTGCAGCCCCTCGGCGAAGTCGCGGGTGATGGTGGCCTCCAGCGGCCAGACCACGTTCACCTTGTGCAGGCGCACGCCCAGCTGGTGGCAGACGTCTTCGTCCAGCCCCAGGTCGATCAGCGCCTGGCGCGTGTCGTTGAAGGCCTTGCCGCTGGCGATGATGCCGAAGCGGTCCTGCGGGCCGGCGATGACGTTGTAGTTGAGCCGGTTGGCGCGGATGTACGCGAGGGCCGCGTACCACTTGTAGTCCATGAGCCGCGCTTCCTGCTCCAGCGGCGCGTCGGGCCAGCGGATGTGCAGGCCGCCGGGCGGCATGGCGAAATCCTCCGGCAGCACGATCTTCACGCGGCCCGGGTCCACCGAGATGCTGCTGGACGACTCCACCACCTCCTGGATGGTCTTCATGCCTGCCCACACGCCCGAGAAGCGGCTGAGCGCGAAGGCGTGCAGGCCCATGTCCAGGATCTCCTGCACGCTGCTCGGGAAGAACACCGGCAGCCCGCAGGCCTTGAAGATGTGGTCGCTCTGGTGCGGCGCGGTGCTGCTCTTGCTGATGTGGTCGTCGCCCGCGATGGCGATCACGCCGCCGTGCCGGGCCGTGCCGGCCATGTTGGCGTGCTTGAACACGTCGGAGCACCGGTCCACGCCCGGGCCCTTGCCGTACCAGATGCCGAACACGCCGTCGTACTTCTTCTGCTCGGGGTAGAGGTCCAGCTGCTGCGTGCCCCAGACCGCCGTGGCGCCCAGCTCCTCGTTCACGCCGGGCTGGAAGACGATGTGGTTGTCGGCCAGATGCTTCTTGGCCGCCCAGAGCGCCTGGTCGTAGCCGCCCAGGGGCGACCCCCGGTAGCCGCTGATGAAGCCGGCCGTGTTCAGCCCGGCCACCGCGTCGCGCTGGCGCTGCAGCATGGGCAGGCGCACCAGGGCCTGCACGCCGCTCATGAAGGCGCGGCCTTCGGGCAGGGTGTATTTGTCGTCGAGCGTGACGGTTTCGAGGGCTCGGCGGATGTGTTCGGGCAGCGGGGCGTTCATCACAGGCCTCCTTCGCACACAGGCTCGACGCCAAATCCACCGCGTGCGGCGTCGCCGCCCGCCATGCATTTGTGCTGCAACCCGCGTGGCGGGTTGTCATCGAGCCTGACGGTTTCCAGGGCTCGGCGGATGTGTTCGGGCAGCGGGGCATTCATGGTCGTATCTCTCCATCGTCGTGGGGCCGCGGCCTCGTGGGTGCGGCGTGTCGGCGCGCCCGGTGGGGCGGGGGCCTTTTCGGTCCAGTGTAGGGACGCGGGCCCGATATGTCCTTTCTCATTCATGCCGTGTTTACCCTCATTCCAGAAAGATCCTTTCTCGAAACAATCGGTATATGGAAGAACTGGACAGATACGACATCGCCATCCTCGGCGAGCTCCAGGCCGACGCGCGCCTGACCAATGCCGAGCTGGCCCAGCGCGTGGGCCTGTCGGCGGCGCCATGCTGGCGGCGAGTGCGGGCGCTGGAGCAGGCCGGCTTCATCAAGGGCTACCGGGCGGAGATCGACCGCCACCGGATCGGCCTGGGCGTGCTGGCCTTCGTGCGGCTCGATGCCGACCGCAGCACGGGCGGGCTCACGCGGGAGATGGAAGAAGCCATCGCGCAGATTCCCGAGGTGATCGCCTGCCACTACATCAGCGGCACCGGCACCTTCGAGCTGCAGGTGGTGGCGCGCGACCTGGACAGCTTCTCGCACTTCGCCCGCAACGTGCTGCTGAACCTGCCCAACGTGAAGGACATGCACACCAGCTTCTCGCTGGGCGAGGTCAAGGCCGGCGGCGCGCTGCCGCTGGCGCACCTGGAGCGCGCGGTGCGCAAATGAAATGAACCGGCAACCGCCCCGGCGGGCTGCAGCGCAGCATCCACCGGGACATGCAGCTATGCATTCGATAGCACGCCAATCGGCGCAACGCTGCGCCACAATCACGCCCATGCTGCAACTCCAAGACATCCGCGACGCCGCCACCCGCCTGCAGGGCCAGGTGCTGGCCACTCCCTGCGTGGAATCCCAGACGCTCTCTCAGATCGTCGGCGCCCAGGTGTTCCTCAAGTTCGAGAACCTGCAGTTCACCGCGTCCTTCAAGGAACGCGGCGCCTGCAACAAGCTCAGCCAGCTCTCGGCCGAAGAGCGCGCCCACGGCGTGGTCGCCATGAGCGCCGGCAACCATGCGCAGGGCGTGGCCTACCACGCGCACCGGCTGGGCATCCATGCCGTCATCGTCATGCCGCGCTTCACGCCCGGCGTGAAGGTGGAGCGCACGCGCGGCTTCGGTGCCGAGGTGGTGCTGCACGGCGACACGCTGGAAGAGGCCCGCGCCCACGCCTATGCGATGGCCGACGAGCGCGGCCTGACCTTCGTCCACCCGTACGACGACGAGGCGGTGGCCGCCGGCCAGGGCACGCTGGGCCTGGAGATGCTGCAGGCCGTGCCCGATCTGGACACGCTGGTGATCGCCGTGGGCGGGGGGGGCCTCATCTCGGGCGTGGCGACGGCCGCCAAGGCGCTCAACCCGGCCATCGAGATCGTGGGCGTGCAGACCTCGCGCTTTCCGGCCATGGTCAACGCCGTCAAGGGCACGCAGCACCCGCAGGGCACCTCCACCATCGCCGAGGGCATCGCCGTGGGCCGCCCGGGCAAGATCACGCAGGAGATCATCACCCGCCTGGTGGACGATCTGGTGCTGGTCGAGGAAGGCGACATCGAGCAGGCCGTGCTGATGCTGCTGGAGATCGAGAAGACCCTGGTCGAAGGCGCGGGCGCCGCGGGCCTGGCCGCGCTGCTGCGCTACCCGGAGCGCTTCAAGGGCCGCAAGGTGGGCCTGGTGCTCTGCGGCGGCAATATCGACCCGCTGCTGCTGGCCGCCATCATCGAGCGCGGCATGGTGCGCTCCGGGCGCCTGGCGCGCATCAAGGTCGGCGTGCGCGACGTGCCCGGCGCCCTGGCGCGCATCACCGCCACCGTGGCCGAGGCCGGCGCCAACGTGGAAGAAGTCCATCACCAGCGCGCCTTCACCATGCTGGCCGCGCAGAACGTCGAGGTCGAGCTGGTGCTGCAGACGCGCGGGCACGAGCACGTGCAGCAGGTGCTGCAGCAGCTGCGCGGCGCGCAGATGCAGGCCGACCTGATCTGATCGATCTGGCCGGCCCGGGGGCCGCCCGCCCGGCCCCGGGGCACGCGATTCTTGTAGGAGAACGCGCCCATCGCGCGTCCCGAAGGCCTGCATTCACACCCGGTTGCAGGCTGCGGCGCGGGTTGTCGGCACACTGCGTTGCCATGCAGACACCGCAACGACGCCACTTTCTCCGCACCCTCGGCCGCGGCGCCGCGCTGGCCTCCGCCGGCAGCCTGGGCCTGAACTGGACGCAGGCCTTCGCCACGCTCAAGCCGCTGGGCCAGCCCCGGCCCTTCGACTTCGCCGCGCTGAAAGGCCAGGCCCGCACCCTGGCCGGCAAGCCCTACGTGCCCCCCGCCGCCACGCTGCCCGCATCGGTCTCGGCGCTGGACTGGGACCAGTACCAGTCGATCCAGTTCCAGCCCGACCACGCCCTCTGGGCTGACGAGAACCTGCGCTTCCAGGCCAAGTTCTTCCACCTGGGCCTCTTCTTCAAGAAGCCCGTCCACATGTACGAGCTGGCGAACGGCCAGGCCCAGGAACTGGCCTACGACCCGGCCATGTTCGACTACGGCAGGAGCGGCCTGAAGGCCGGCGATCTGCCGCCCGACCTGGGCTTCGCGGGCTTTCGCCTCAACTTCCACACCGACCCGGTGCGCGACGTGGCCGCCTTCCTGGGCGCGAGCTATTTCCGCGCCGTGGGCGGCGAATGGCAGTACGGCCTCTCGGCCCGCGGCCTGGCCATCGGCACCGGCATGCAGCAGCCGGAAGAGTTCCCCGACTTCACCGCCTTCTACCTGGAGCGCCCCGCGCCCGGCTCCAACACCGTGGTGGTGCTCGCGCTGCTGGATTCGCCCAGCATCAGCGGCGCCTACCGCTTCGCCATCACGCCCGGCGACGTGCAGGTGATGGAGATCGACGCCGCGCTCTACCCGCGCAAGCAGATCGAGCGCATCGGCATCGCGCCCTGCACCAGCATGTTCCAGCACGGCGAGAACGACCACCGCATGGCCAACGACTGGCGCCCGGAGATCCACGACTCCGACGGCCTCTCGATGTGGCGCGGCAACGGCGAATGGGTCTGGCGCCCGCTCACCAACCCGCCCACGCTGCAGTTCAACGCCTTCGCGGACGAGAACCCGCGCGGCTTCGGGCTGCTGCAGCGCGACCGCAACTTCGACCACTACCAGGACGACGGTGTGTTCTACGAACGCCGCCCCTCGCTCTGGGTCGAGCCCAAGGCCGACTGGGGCAAGGGCTCGGTCCAGCTGGTGGAGATCCCCACCGTCGATGAAACCTTCGACAACATCGTCGCCTTCTGGAACCCGGAGCGCAAGCCGCAGGCCGGCGAGGAGTGGCTGGTGGGCTACCGCCTCTTCTGGGGCGCCGACACGCCCGCGCACCTGCCGCTGGCGCGCTGCGTGGCCACCCGTACCGGGCTGGGCGGCGTGGTGGGCCAGCCTCGCACGTATTTCTCGTGGCGCTTCGCGGTGGACTTCGCGGGCGACAGCCTGCGGGGGCTGGGGCGCGACGCCAAGGTGGAACCGGTCATCACCGCGAGCCGCGGGCAGGTGGAGATCACCTCCGCGCGCCCGCTCGAAGCCATCAACGGCTGGCGAGCCATGTTCGACCTGCGGCCCGGCGACGACAGCACCGAGCCCATCACCGTCCGCCTCTTCCTGCGCGAGAACGGCCGCCCGATCACCGAAACCTGGCTCTACCAGTGGGTGCCGCCCGCGCCGGCTGATCGCAAACCCTACTGAACGCCGCCGTGCCGCGGCCACTAAAATGGCCCGCAGCACGCTTGTAGTACGACGCACGCACGCCACCGCAGGAGACACCGACCATGGCCCACGACACCACCACGGCACCCCACGCCGGCGAAACGCACGCCCCCGACGCCATCGAGGCCGTGGTGCCGCTCATGCCCCTGGTGCTGCCGGCCGTGGGCGCGGTCATCATGTTCCTGCTGGCGTTCATCGCCATCTACATGGCCTGACGGCGCACCGCGCACCGCCCGACTGCAAGCCCCGCACCGCGGGGCTTTTTGCATTTCGGGCGCCCTGCGGTGTCGTCGTTCGCCTTCGCATCCATCTTTTTTCTTCGCAAGGAACCCTTCCCATGAGACCCGGCCACGCACTCGTCCTCTTCTCCGGCGGGCAAGACTCCACGACCTGCCTGGCGTGGGCGCTGACCCATTTCGAGCACGTCGAGACCATCGGCTTCGACTACGGCCAGCGCCACCAGGTGGAACTGCAGGCCCGCACCGAAGTGCTGGCCGCCGTGCGCGAGCGCTTCCCCCAATGGGCTGGCCGGCTGGGCGAGGACCACATGGTCGACCTGACCGTGCTGGGCCAGATCAGCGACACCGCCCTCACCCGCGACACCGCCATCCAGATGACCGAAGCGGGCCTGCCCAACACCTTCGTGCCCGGGCGCAACCTGCTCTTCTTCCAGCTGGCTGCCGCCGTGGGCTACCGGCGCGGCCTGCACACGCTGGTGGGCGGCATGTGCGAGACCGACTTCTCGGGCTACCCCGACTGCCGCGACGACACCCTCAAGGCGCTGCAGGTGGCCGTCTCGCTGGGCATGGGCCAGCGCTTCACCTTCGAGACCCCGCTGATGTGGATCGACAAGGCCGCCACCTGGGAACTGGCCCGCGAGCTGGGCGGCGATGCGCTGGTGGACATCATCGTGCGCCAGTCCCACACCTGCTACCACGGCGTGCGCGACACCCTGCACAGCTGGGGCTACGGCTGCGGCGAATGCCCGGCCTGCGCGCTGCGGCGCGCCGGGCACGCGCAGTGGGCGGCGCGCCGCGGCGCCTGAGCCTTCGCGTCAGCCAGCGCTGCCCTTGACGAGGTTCACCGCCAGGCGCAGTCCCTGCAGATAGCTGTCCACGCCGAAGCCGGCGATCTGGCCCTTGGCGATCTCGGCGATCACCGAGTGGTGCCGAAAGGCCTCGCGCGCATGGATGTTGGACATGTGCACCTCGACGATGGGGCACTTCAGGATGGCCAGCGCATCGCGGATGCCGTAGCTGTAGTGCGTCCAGGCGCCGGCATTGATGAGCACGCCTTCCACCTCGTCGAAATAGGCCTGATGGATGCGCTCGGCCATCGCGCCTTCGAAGTTGGTCTGGAAGCACGCGACCTCCACGCCCAGCTCCCGGCCCAGCGTGACGAGCTGGGCATCGATTTCGGCCAGCGTGGTCGTGCCGTATTGCTTCGGATCGCGCTTGCCGAACATGTTCAGGTTGATGCCGTGGAGTACGAGAAAGGTCATGGAGATTCCTTGGAATGGGCCATGCGGAATGGCGGATGGTGGGAAACGAGGGTCGCACGCGCGAGCCGGCCCGCATTGTGTGGCTTGAAGCGGGCCCATGATCCAAGCCATCGGACGCGCTTTCCGCCGCCGCATTGCGGGAACCTTTCCACGGCCTGCCGCATCGTCCAGGGCGACGCTGGATCAGATCCCGTGATCCTGCGTCGCTGCCGATGCCTGCCCGAAAGATTGCTCCAAGGAGAAGCCATGCCCCCTCATTTCCTTCCTCCCACCTGCCCTTCCACGCCGGGCCTGCTGGCCGGCCGCCTGGCCCTCGTCACGGGCGCGGCCAGCGGCATCGGCCGCGCGGTGGCCGTGGCCTTCGCCCAGGCCGGGGCTCGCGTCATCGTGACCGATCTGCAGGCCGAGCGCTGCGCGGACACGCTGCGGGACGTGCGCGCCGCGGGCTCCGATGGCTGGGCCTACGCGCTCGACGTCTCCAACGCCCAGGACTGCCGCGATCTCGCCGCCCGGGTGGCGGACACCGCAGGCGACGTGGACACCCTGGTCAACAACGCCGGCGTGATCATCCGCGAGGGCATCGACAGCCCGCGTGCGGCGGATAACCTGCGGCGCACGATGGACGTGAACCTGTTCGGCGTGTTCCACACCGTCCATGCCTGGCTGCCCGCGCTGCGGCGCACGCGCGGCTGCATCATCAACGTGGCCTCGGGCGCCGCCTTCATCGCGCAGGGCAATGCCCTGGGCTATTCGCCGTCCAAGGCGGCGGTGAAGATGTTCACGCAGACCCTGGCGCTCGACCTCGCGCCCGACGGCATCCGCGTCAACGCGCTGGCGCCGGGCGTGATCGAAACCCCCATGACCGAGGCCACGCGCGCCAACCCGGAGCGGCTGGAGCGCTTCATGCAGCGCATCCCCGCCGGCCGCCTGGGCCAGCCGCACGAGTTGGCCGGGCCTGCGGTGTTCCTGGCCTCGGATCTGGCGAGCTTCGTCAACGGCGCGACGCTCCCCGTGGACGGCGGCACCGTGGCCGTCTGAACCGCCTGCGGCCGAAGCTCGGCAGGCACCCAAGCCTCACATAACCCCATGCATCTTTTGCATGAAATTCCCCCGTGTCTGACAGACACGCGAGAGGCGCATTCATAAAATCGTCACTCCAGCCGACCCGTGGAAAGCTTGGCGAGCGGGCCTTCCAAGGCCCGCCGACGCCCTCGCGCCCCCACCCGCCGACTGAGCATTCCGCCGTTTTCTCAAAGGCAGCGCTCAGAAGTCCGACCAGCGTTCGCCGGCAGCCCTGCACCGCGCCAGCGGGGCGCTTCCTTTGAAAAAACGGTTTTTTCAACTCCAGGAAGCTCCCGATGAACGCACCCACCATGCAAGGCCTCGATCTCCAGGCCCCCGCATACGTCAAGAACGCCCGCCTGCTGGCCTGGGTGGCCGACATGGCCGCCCTCTGCAAGCCAGCCAAGATCCACTGGTGCGACGGCTCGCAGGAAGAGTACGACCGCCTCTGCCAGCAACTGGTGGACGCCGGCACCTTCAAGAAGCTCAACCCCGCCAAGCGCCCCGGGAGCTACCTGGCTTGGTCCGACCCGTCGGACGTGGCCCGCGTGGAAGACCGCACCTACATCTGCTCGGCCAAGAAGGAAGATGCGGGCCCGACCAACAACTGGATGGCCCCGGCCGAGATGCGCAGCACGCTGCAGCCTCTGTTCGATGGCTGCATGGCCGGCCGCACGATGTACGTCGTGCCCTTCAGCATGGGCCCGCTGGGCTCGCCGATCGCGCACATCGGCATCGAGCTCTCGGACAGCCCCTACGTGGCCGTCAACATGAAGATCATGACCCGCATGGGCAAGGCGGTGTACGACGTGCTGGGCGTGGACGGCGACTTCGTGCCCTGCGTGCACACCGTGGGCGCGCCGCTGCAGCCTGGCCAACAGGACGTGTCCTGGCCCTGCAACAAGACCAAGTACATCGTGCACTACCCCGAGACGCGCGAGATCTGGTCGTACGGCTCCGGCTACGGCGGCAATGCGCTGCTGGGCAAGAAGTGCTTCGCGCTGCGCATCGCCTCCACCATGGGCCGCGACCAGGGCTGGCTGGCCGAGCACATGCTGATCCTGGGCGTCTCCAGCCCTGAGGGCAAGAAGTACCACGTGGCCGCCGCCTTCCCGAGCGCCTGCGGCAAGACCAACTTCTCCATGCTGGTGCCCCCCAAGGCCTTCGAAGGCTGGAAGGTCACCACCATCGGCGACGACATCGCCTGGATCAAGCCCCAGGCCGACGGCAGCCTGCGCGCCATCAACCCCGAAGCCGGCTACTTCGGCGTGGCCCCCGGCACCAACTACCACACCAACCCCAACTGCATGGCCAGCCTCGACAAGGACGTGATCTTCACGAACGTCGCGCTGACCGACGACGGCGACGTGTGGTGGGAGGGCATGGAAAAGGACACCGGCAGCCTGCCCGACCACCTGATCGACTGGCAAGGCAAGGACTGGACGCCCCAGATCGCCCGCGAGACCGGCGCCAAGGCCGCCCACCCCAACGCCCGCTTCACCGTGGCCGCCACCAACAACCCCGCGCTGGACCCGGCCTGGGACGACCCAAAGGGCGTGAAGATCGACGCCTTCATCTTCGGCGGCCGCCGCTCCACCACCGTGCCGCTGGTGACCGAGGCCCGCAACTGGACCGAGGGCGTCTACATGGCCGCCACCATGGGCTCCGAGACCACCGCCGCCGCCGCCGGCCAGCAGGGCGTGGTGCGCCGCGACCCGTTCGCCATGCTGCCCTTCATGGGCTACAACATGAGCGACTACTTCCAGCACTGGCTGGGCCTGGGCGAGAAGCTCGCCGCCTCCGGCGCCACGCTGCCGCGCATCTACACGACCAACTGGTTCCGCAAGGACGAAGCCGGCAAGTTCGTCTGGCCCGGCTACGGCGAGAACATGCGCGTGCTCAAGTGGATGATCGACCGCATCGAAGGCCGCGTCTCCGGCCAGGAAACCGCCTTCGGCGTGGCCCCGCACTATGCCGAGATCAACTGGAGCGGCCTGGACTTCACGGGCACGCAGTTCGAGACCGTGACCCGCATCGACAAGGCGGCCTGGGCCGACGAGCTGAAGCTCCACACCGCCCACTTCGACCAGCTGGCCTACCACCTGCCGGCCGACATGCTCAAGACCAAGGCCGCACTGGAAGAGCGCCTGGGCGCCTGACGCCCCACGTCCTTGCTCCGCGGCGCCGCGGAGTGCCGAGACAGCCCCGCACCCCCTGGGTGGACGGGGCTTTTTTGCGCCCTTCGCAGGGCTGGAGGGTGCGCGGCAAATCACCTGCAATTGCAATTTATTCTCATTCCAGTGCCGGCTTCGGCTACAGTGTCGGCCGTTGTCTGCAGGATGCTGGCGTTTCACCGCCGAAGCCGCCCTGCAGCGCTCCGCAGCGCCACGCGCGTGCCGGCTCCATCGGTGCCGGGCACGCGTGCGAGCCGCCCATGCCTGCCGCCCGGCCACTGCGCCGTGGCGCGCACGGTCAGTCCTCCTGAACGGATTTCGTCGAGATGGTTGAAAAGCTTTCCCCGGGTTGTGCGCCGGCTGCGTCCACGCGGCACCTGTGGCTGGGTCTGCTGCTGGCCGCGGCCCTGGCGCTGGCCGCGGGCCTGGCGTGGTACGCGTTCTGGCGCCAGCCGGCCCTGGCGGAAGCCGGCCCCGACCCGTGGAGCGGCCCCGTCCCCGTGAGGCTGGTGCCCGTGCAGCGCAAGCCGATGGTCGAGCAGATCAAGGCCATCGGCACCGTCACGCCGCTGCAGACGGTGGTGGTGCGCAGCCGGGTGGACGGCACGCTGTCGCGCGTGCTGTTCCAGGAAGGCCAGGAAGTGCGCCGGGGCCAGCTGCTGGCCGAGATCGACCCTGCGCCCTACCGCGTGCGCGTGGCGGAGGCCGAAGGCCAGCAGCAGCAGGTCCAGGCCCAGCTGCGGAGCGCCGAACGGGATCTCGCCCGCTACCGCACGCTGTTCCAGCAGGACTCCATCGCCCGCCAGCAGCTCGAGACCCAGGAGGCGCTGGTGGCGCAGCTGCGAGGCAGCGCGCAGACCGCCCACGCGCAGGTGGACGCGGCGCGGCTGCAGCTGTCCTACACCCGCATCGAGGCGCCGGCCAGCGGCCGCCTGGGCCTGCGCGGGGTGGATGCGGGCAATCTGGTGGCCGCCAGCGACGCGCAGGGGCTGGTCAGCCTCACCCAGACACGGCCGATCAGCGTGGTCTTCTCGGTGCCCGAGCCCCAGCTGGCCGCCCTGCGTGCCCGCTGGCGTGCGGGCGCCCGGCTGCCCGTGCAGGCCTGGGACCGGGCCGACCAGGAGCCACTGGCCACCGGCCAGCTCACCACACTGGACAACCAGATCGACATCGCCACCGGCACGCTGCGCCTGCGCGCGCAGTTCGACAACGCCGACGACAGCCTGTTCCCCAACCAGTTCGTGAACGTGCGGCTGCAGGTGCGCACGCACGAGGACGCGCTGGTCATTCCGGTGGACGCCGTGCAATACGGCAGCCAGGGTCCCTACGTCTATACGCTGCAGGACGGCAAGGCTGCGCTGCGCCGCGTGAGCCTGGGCCCGACCGATGGCACGCACGTGCTGATCGCCTCGGGCCTGCAGCAGGCCGATGCCGTGGTGCTGGAAGGGCTGGACCGGCTGCGCGACGGCAGCAGCGTGGTGGAAGTCCGCGACGGCGAGCCGCCGCAGACCGCGGCGCAGCTGCAGCAGCGCGCGCAGGCCGATACCCGCTCACGCGCCCAGGCCGCCGCAACCCCTGCGGCGGTGTCGGCGAGCACGCCCGCCAGCGCCCCGGCCGCCGCGGCCCGTTGACGCGCGCCGCGCCATGCAGCTCTCGCGCCCCTTCATCCTGCGGCCGGTCGCCACGCTGCTGCTGATGCTCGCCCTGCTCATCGCGGGCGCCATCGCCTGGCGGCTGCTGCCGGTGGCAGCGCTGCCGCAAGTGGACTACCCCATCGTCCAGGTTTTCACCTTCCAGCCCGGCGCCAGCGCCGACGTGACGGCCCGCACCATCACCGCGCCGCTGGAGCGGCGGCTGGGTCAGATCCCGAGCCTGCGGCAGATGTCCTCCACCAGTTCGGCGGGGGCCTCGGTTATCACGCTGCAGTTCACGCTCGACGCCGACCTGGCGGTGGCCGAGCAGAACGTGCAATCGGCGCTCAACACCGCCGCCAGCCTGCTGCCCGCCGACCTGCCCGCGCCGCCCATCTATCGCAAGGTGAACCCGGCGGACGCGCCTATCCTCACGCTGGCTATCACCTCGCCCACGCTGCCGCTGCACGAGGTGCACGACCTGGTGGAAACGCGGGTGGCGCAGAAGCTGGCGCAGCTCTCGGGCGTGGGCATGGTCAGTCTGGCCGGCGGGCAGCGGCCGGCCCTGCGCGTGCAGGCCAACCCCACGGCCCTGGCCGCGCACGGGCTCAGCCTGGAAGACCTGCGCACCGCCATCGCCGGTGCCAACGCCAACCAGCCCAAGGGCAGCTTCGACGGCCCCTACCGCACCACCTTGCTGGACGCCAACGACCAGATCACTTCGCCCGACGCCTACCGCCGGCTGATCCTGGCCTGGCGCACGCCCGGCGGCGGCATCCTGACCGCCAAGCCCGCAGCCCAGCCGCAGGCCGGCGGGAACGCCAGCGTCGGCGCCACCACCACCGCCGCCGCACCCGGCGCCCCCATCCGTCTGGGCGACGTCGCCACCGTTCCCAGCAGGCCGGAAGACCGCTTCCTCGCTGCCTGGGCCAACCGCCAGCCGGCCGTGCTGCTGAACGTGCAGCGCCAGCCCGGCGCCAACGTGATCGACGTGGCCGACCGTGTGCGCGCCCTGCTGCCGCAGCTCACGGCCACGCTGCCCACGGCCGTGGACGTGGCCCTGCTCGCGGACCGCACGCAGAGCATCCGCGCGTCGGTGCACGACGTGCAGATGGAGCTGGTGTTCGCCGTCGGCCTGGTGGTGCTGGTCACCTTCCTCTTCCTGCGCAGCGCCACGGCCACCTTCATTCCCGGCGTGGTGGTGCCGCTCTCGCTCGTGGGCACCTTCGCGGTGATGTACCTGCTGGGCTTTTCGGTCAACAACCTGAGCCTGATGGCGCTGACCATCGCCACCGGCTTCGTGGTGGACGACGCCATCGTCATGCTGGAGAACATCGCCCGCCACCGCGAGGACGGCCTGCCGCCCCTGCAGGCCGCGCTCAAGGGCGCTTCGGAGATCGGCTTCACCCTGGTCTCGCTCACCGTGTCGCTGGTTGCGGTGCTGATCCCGCTGCTCTTCATGCGCGACGTGGTGGGCCGGCTGTTTCACGAATTCGCGATGACGCTGGCCGTGGCCATCGCCATCTCGCTGCTGGTGTCGCTCACGCTCACGCCAATGATGA
>Ga0105242_10000805_pt1 | contig 24306 bp, 41 predicted proteins | sample KBSM24metaG_FD_81521 | JGI IMG/M metagenome (GOLD analysis project Ga0105242, IMG submission 81521) | Miscanthus rhizosphere microbial communities from Kellogg Biological Station, Michigan, USA - KBS M2-4 metaG | ecosystem: Host-associated > Plants > Roots > Rhizosphere > Soil | place...
TGTGAGTGCATTAAGGCAAAAATAGTGAATGATCCTGTTGTTATCAAGTTAAAAATTAATTTTTTTGTTGAAATAATCATTAAAAACTCCTTAATTGTGATAAAAATATAATCTATTATGTATCTAGAATGCTACATTTATGACAAATTGTCAATACGACTAGGGGTTATTTATTATTAGCGTATGTGCAAAAGTTTAAGTATTGAATCAATATATGGATTTATTATACGATAGATATCGTTTATGCTTAAATAAGCAAAAAGAATCATAAACATAATCCAGGTTGCTATGTGGATGTACTCGCGTACTTTGTGTGGAATAGGGCGACGAATTAGGGCCTCTATAGAATAAAAAAGAATTTGTCCGCCATCAAGTATTGGCAAGGGGATAAGATTGAGCACGGCTAAATTTATACTGATGATTGCTAAAAGAAGTAAAAAGACTTGATAGCCAGCAGCAGCGCCTTTGACTGTCATACTGATAATCATAATAGGCCCACCGACATTGTTGATGCCTCTTCTGGTGAATAATTGAGAAAATCCTAAAAAGGTATTTTTGATCCAGGTGTTGCACATTGCTACGCCTTTTATAATCGCATCTTTTAGTGAATGCGGTGGTGTAGGCAGAAAATCGAATTCAACGCCTAAGGTCCCAATAGTGACAGTTTCTGTTTCTTTTGAGCCTATTATAACCATTTTTGTGATCAATTCCCCATTGCGGTTAATAACGATTTTTGCTTCTTTAAGAGGCAGGTTTTGTATAGAGGTTTGAAGCTTTTGAATATTGTTTTCAACGCTCTCTTGATCGATTGAAATTATACGATCGCCAGGAAGCAATTCATGTTTTTCTGCTGCAGATCCCGCTTGAACAGTAGAAATCATAGTCACCGGCATAAGAGGTGTTTTAGGGATTCCAACACTGAATAAGAAAATCATTGCGCAATAAGCAAAAGCGAGGTTGAAGAGGATGCCGCCGAATAAAACGCATAGTTTTTGATAAAATGGTTTATGTGCAAATGAGTGTGGATCAGTAGCAAATGCGTCTTTTTGGTCACCTTGGCCAACTTCTGCTGCACCGGCGATTTCAACATAGCCGCCAAAAGGAATAGCTGATAAGCAAAATTCAGTTTCGCCTATTTTTTTGGTTAAGAGTCGAGGGCCAAATCCAAGGGAAAAAGAAGGAACACGAATTTTAAAAAATTTAGCAAATAGAAAATGGCCCAGCTCATGAAATCCAATAAGAAATCCCATGCCAAAAAATCCAAGCAGAATAAAAATAAGTTGTTGAGCGTACAGTGTTAATTGTGTGAGCAGCGAGATAGCCATAGGTCATCCTTAATTTGTATGATTTAAAAATGTGAAAAATCTATTTTTGCCAATTTTATAAAAATAAGCTATCATTATTAATAATATAAGTCTATTGCTTCAAATTATTTTCTTGAAAAAATTCACAAAGAGGGTAAAATAGCAATTAGTCAACTTGGGTGCTTAAGGGAGCGCGTCGGATTAAAAGTTGCGATTATATAATAAAATTATTTTTTATAACGTGATAATATAAGGGTTTGTGTACATGCCAACGATTAATCAATTATGTCGATTTGGTAGGAATAAAATTAAGGCGAAACCGAAAAGTCCTGCTCTGCGAAGAGGCTTGTGGCTCAAGGGACCTTTTGCTAAAGGGGTTTGTACTCGAGTTTTTACTACAACACCTAAAAAACCTAACTCTGCGCTTCGAAAAGTTGCCCGTGTTAAGTTGACTACAGGTATAGAAGTAACAGCGTACATACCTGGCGAAGGGCATAACTTACAAGAGCATTCGGTTGTTCTTGTTCGTGGTGGTCGCGTTAAAGATTTACCTGGTGTGAAATACCACATCGTAAGAGGCACGCTTGATTGTGCCGGTGTAGATAAAAGAAGACAAGGTCGTTCGTGTTATGGTGCGAAGCGTCCAAAGACTAGTCCAAAGACTAAATAAGGAATTAAAATATGCCAAGGCGTAGGCAAGTTGAATTTATAAGAGATGTTGGTGTTGATTCAAAATTTGGATCTTCATTGGTTCAAAAACTTATCAATGTTGTTATGAAATGCGGTAAAAAGAATTGTGCGCGAACAATAGTTTATCAAGCAATGGATTTGTTGGTAAAAAAAACTAATGGCGACGAAAGAAAGGCTGTAGAGCTTTTTAATCGCGCGTTTGAACAAGTAGCGCCATTTATTGAAGTTCGTTCACGACGTGTTGGTGGTAGTACCTATCAAATTCCTCGCGAAGTCAGTGAAAAACGCAGAAGAGCTCTCGCGTTTCGTTGGATTGTTTCATCGGCAAGAACTCGTTCAGATAAAACAATGGGATTGCGTCTTGGGCGTGAGTTGTTGGATGCAAGCGAGCTTAAGGGTGGAGCGGTAAAGAAAAGAGCAGATGTTCAACGTATGGCAGATGCAAATCGCGCATTCTCTCATTATGCATGGTAAGAGAGGATCATTATGTCAGTAAAACAGTATCCATTAGAAAAATATAGAAATATTGGTATTGCAGCTCATATTGATGCAGGGAAAACAACTGTTACCGAGCGCATTTTGTTTTACACTGGCATTTCCCATAAAATTGGTGAAGTGCATGAGGGTGAAGCAACAATGGATTGGATGGAGCAGGAGCAAGAGCGTGGTATTACTATTACTGCAGCCGCGACGACAAGTTTTTGGAGAGATCATCAAATAAATATTATTGATACGCCAGGGCATATTGATTTTACTATTGAAGTTGAGCGTTCTTTACGTGTTCTTGATGGTGTGGTAGCTGTTTTCTCTGGAGTAGAAGGGGTGCAGCCGCAATCTGAAACTGTTTGGAAGCAAGCTAATCGTTATAAGGTGCCGCGTATTGTGTTTGTTAATAAACTTGATCGTATTGGTGCTGATTATTTACGAACGGTAAGTAATATCAAAGCAAAGCTTGGCGCTAATGTTGTTGCTATGCAGATGCAAGTTGGTATGTCAGAAGATTTTACCTCTATCATAGATGTTTTAACCCGTAAGATGGCTGTTTTTAAAGGCGACAACGGAGAAACAATTGAATGGGTTGAGGTGCCGCATGAATATAAAGATAAATTAGAAGAATTGCATGCTAAAATAGTTTTAGCGGCATGTGATTTAGATGATGTTTTGGCAGAAAAATATCTTATGGAGCAAGAAATTTCTTTGCCTGAAATTAAAGCAGCTTTGCGTAAGGGAGTTGTTGAGCTTAAAGTTGTGCCGGTATTTTGCGGATCTGCTTTTAAAAACAAAGGTGTTCAGCTTTTGTTAGATGGTGTAGTAGATTACTTGCCATCTCCTCTTGATGTTCCTGCAATAGAAGGTACAAACACTGATACTGGTGAAAAATTTCCTATCACTTCTGATCCTAATGGGCCATTTTATGCACTTGTGTTTAAAATAATGGCAGATCCATTTGTGGGGGTTTTAAACTTTGTTCGTGTTTATTCGGGTGAATTAAAAGCTGGTTCATATGTTTATAGCGTAAGGACTGGTGAAAAAGAGCGCGTGAGTAGATTGCTTAAAATGCATGCAAATAAGCGTGAAGAAATAACCAGTGTTAGAGCTGGTGATATAGCTGCTGTTGTTGGTATCAAAGATGCACAGACTGGTGATACGTTGTGTATAGATAAAGCTCCTGTTGTGCTTGAATCTATTACTATTCCGACTCCAGTTATTTCTACATCCGTGGAACCAAAAAGCAAAGCTGATTATGAGAAAATGACTCTTGCGTTACGTAAAATAATGCAAGAAGATCCATCTTTTAGATTTTCTTATAATGAAGAAACTGGCCAGACAGTAATCTCTGGTATGGGTGAGTTGCATTTAGAAATCATCGTTGATCGCTTACGCAGAGAACATAAAGTTGAAGTTGTTCAAGGTAAGCTTCAAGTTGCTTATAGAGAGACCATTCAAAAGCTGGCAGATGCAGAAGGTAAATTTGTTCGCCAATCTGGTGGTCGCGGTCAATTTGGTCATGTATGGATCAAGATGGAGCCACTAGAGCGTGGTAAAGGTTTTGAGTTCGTCAATGGTGTTGTCGGCGGTACAATTCCAAAAGAATTTATTCCTGCTGTTGAAAAAGGCGTTCGCGAAACATTAACCGCTGGTATATTAGGCGGCTATCCTGTCGTTGATGTTAAGGTAACATTGTATGATGGTTCATATCATGATGTTGATTCTTCCGAAATAGCGTTTAAAGTTGCTGCTGCGATGGCATTTAGAACTGCTATGGCAAAAGGGTCTCCTGTGTTGCTTGAGCCTATAATGAAGGTGAATGTATACACACCAGATGAACATATTGGTGACTGTATCGGTGATCTTAATTCTCGACGTGGTAGAATTCTTGACTCTCGAACAGAGTTTAATCAACAAATAATTTCAGCTGAGGTTGCCCTTGGAGAAATGTTTGGTTATTCGACAATGCTTCGATCAATGACTAAGGGGCGAGCAAGTTATGACATGGAATTCTTGTGTTATAGAGAAGTTCCTAAAAATGTACAAGATGCAATAGTTGCAAAGAATAAAAAAGAATAATTTTTTGTGTTAATCGTAGGAGTATAAACGATGGCAAAAGGTGTATTTGAGCGCAAAAAGCCGCATGTGAATGTTGGTACCATCGGCCACGTTGATCATGGTAAAACAACGTTGACCGCTGCTATTACGACCGTTCAAGCAAAAAGAGGTTATGCTGAAGCTCGTGGGTTTGATACAATTGATAACGCACCAGAAGAAAAGGCGCGTGGTATTACTATTGCAACGTCACATGTTGAATATGAATCTGATAAGCGTCATTATGCGCATATTGATTGTCCTGGGCATGCTGATTATGTAAAAAACATGATTACTGGTGCTGCTCAAATGGATGGTGCAATTTTGGTTGTGTCAGCTGTTGATGGCGCGATGCCACAAACACGTGAACATATCATTTTGGCAAGACAAGTTGGTGTGCCTGCTCTTGTTGTGTTTTTGAACAAGGTAGACATGGTTGATGATGTTGAAATGGTTGACATGGTTGAAGAAGAAATTCGTGATTTGCTTAAAAAACAAGATTTTCCTGGTGATGACATTCCTGTCATTAGAGGATCAGCTCTTAAGGCGCTTAATGGCGATACCAGTGATTTAGGCGAAGCGTCAATTGGTAGATTAATCGATGCTCTTGATAATTATATACCAGAACCAGCTCGTGAAATTGATAAACCATTTTTAATGCCTGTTGAAGGCGTGTTTTCAATTGCGGGTCGTGGTACAGTAGCAACTGGTCGTATTGAAACTGGTAAAATAAAAGTTGGTGAAGAAGTTGAATTGGTTGGTCTTCGTGATACAGCAAAAACAACGGTCACTGGCGTTGAAATGTTTAGAAAACTATTGAATGAAGGTTTAGCTGGCGATAACGTTGGTTTGCTTCTTCGTGGTACTAAAAAAGAAGATATTGAACGTGGTATGGTTATCGTAAAGCCAGGAAGTATTAAAGCGCATAAAAAATTCCGTTGTAAAGCGTATATCTTGTCAAAAGATGAAGGCGGAAGACATAGTGCGTTCTTAACAGGTTATCGTCCTCAGTTCTATTTTAGAACAACAGACGTAACAGGAATTGTTTCATTGCCAGAAGGTCGTGAAATGGTAATGCCTGGCGATACGGTTGAGCTTACTGTTGAATTAATTTCAAAAATTGCGATGGCTAAAGATCTTCGCTTTGCTATTCGTGAAGGTGGAAGAACGGTTGGATCCGGTGTTATAACTGAAATAATAGAATAAAGTTTAGGTGATCGATGAACAAACAATTTATTAGACTTACGTTACAAGCATTCGATCATCGTTTATTAGATAAAGCGGTCAAACTAATTGTTGGAGCCGCGAAAAGAACAGGCGCTAAATTAATGGGGCCTGTTCCTCTTCCTAATAAAAGACGATGTTTTACCGTATTGCGGTCGCCTCATATAGATAAAAAATCACGGGAACAGTTTGAGTTAACAACTCATAAGCGTGTTCTTGATATTATTGATCCATCAGAGCAAACAATGACAAAGCTTATGGAGCTCAATATTTCCTCTGGTGTGGATGTGGAAATTAAGTAAGGGCATGAAATGGTAACAGGGATATGGGGTAGAAAAATTGGAATGACGCAAGTATTTGCTCATGATAAAGTAGTGCCTGTCACTGCAATTGATATTGCAAATTGGTATGTCACCAATATTAAAACAGCAGAACGAGATGGTTACAATGCTATTCAAGTTGGTAGCGTAAAGGATCGTTTTAAGGCTGAAAAATATAGTAAGGATTGGATTACAAAGCCAAGTCGTTACTATAGTTTTATTCGTGAAATTCCTCTCAGAGAAGCAACGACTGAATTTGTAATTGGCAAGCCCGTTGATTTTTCACGATTAATGACGTTGGGTGAAAAAGTTGATGTGCGAAGTATGACAATAGGTAAATCATTTGCTGGCGTGGTAAAACGCCATGGATTTGCAGGTCCTCCTGGAAGTCATGGTTCAACCATGGGAAATCGTCCTGGTTCTATTGGTTCCTTGGTAAAAAGTGGCCATGTTATAAAGGGCAAAAGGCTTCCTGGTCATATGGGTTGCGACAATCAAATGATGAGAAATTTAGAAGTTGTTATGGTGGAAGCGGACACCAAAACGTTATTAGTAAAAGGTTCAATTCCTGGCAAATCAGGATCATTGGTCTTTGTACGCAGAGCGCAGGTGAATAATGGCTAATAAGCAGACCGGTAATAATTCTGAAGTAAATAAATTGCATGCAGTTGCAGCACAAGAATTAGATTTTGATACTGCTACGTTTACCAGAGCAACGCCAATTGTTTTTTCAACATGGGTGAGAGTTTTGGCAAAAAACTGGCGACAAGGTACCGTTGCCTGTCAAGGGCGTGCAGATGTATCTCATACTAATCGTAAGCCATGGAAGCAAAAAGGAACTGGGCGTGCCCGTGCAGGGTCAGCTCGTTCTCCATTGTGGAAGGGCGGCGGGGTCATTTTTGGTCCTCAGGCTCGTGTGCGTACGGTAAAGATGGCAAGAAAAATGCGATCTAAGGTTATGTTAACAATGCTTGCTAATTATCTTGATCAAAAAAATATAGTATGTGCAGATTGGTCTCTTTCTACAGAGCATCCAAAAACATCAGAAGCTCAAGAGCTTGTAAATAGTGTAGGGCTCGCAAATAAAAAAATTATTTTATTTGTAGCTCCTTATGATTTTCATTCAGCGTTATCATTTGCAAATATTTCAAATGTACGCCCTTTGGCATTTGATCAAGCTAATGCATATGATTTAGCAAATAGTGATTGCTGGTTGTTTTTGAAAAAAGATTTTGATCATTTCAAAGGGATGGTTTCGCAATGGCTTTAAATCTTAGTATTTATGATATTATTAAAGGACCAGTGGTTTCAGAGAAAGCGACATTGCTGAATCAGAAATTAAAAAAATTGGTTCTTATTGTGCATCCGCAAGCAAATAAAGTGCAGATCAAAGATGCATTACAGCGCTTGTTTGATGTTAAAGTAGAAAAAGTGAACACTTTGAATCGTGTTGGCAAATCTTATAGAGTGCGTCGTACGATTGTTCAAGGTTCATTAACAAAACGTGTTATAGTAACGCTTAAAGAAGGCTATACTATTGATCTATTTGATCAATCGGTAAAAGCATCTCCATCAAGGGAAGAATAATTAATGTTCATCTTTAAGTTTTTTAATGAGAAAGATACGAGGCTCCAATGGCCATTATAAAACGAAAGCCACGAAATTCTTCGTTACGCTTCCAGTCATTTTTGAGTTCGAGTGATATTACAACAACCAAGCCGCATGCGGCTTTAGTTGCTGGCTTACAAAAAAGATCTGGTGGTCGTAATACCTATGGAAGAATAACAACACGTCATCGTGGTGGTGGTGCTGATAAAAAATATCGCATCATTGATTTTAAACGTACTGATCGTAATGTTTTAGGTAAAGTATGTACTATTGAATATGATCCAAATCGTAATGTTCGTATTATGCTTGTTTCGTATGCTAATGGTGCAAAAAAATATTTGCTAAAGCCTGAAAATTTAACAGTAGGTGACACGATAATAGCAAGTGAAACAGCGGATGCTAAAGTTGGCAATGCAATGCCTCTTAAAAATGTACCCGATGGATTCATGGTTCATAACGTTGAAATTCGTCCAGGTTCTGGTGGGACATTTGCGCGTAGTGCGGGTGTTTCTGCTCAAATAGTTGGAAAAACGGATGGACATGTAACGCTTAAAATGCCTTCAGGCGAAATTCGTATGGTGCTTGATGGTTGTTGGGCGACAATTGGTCAACTTGGCAATGCTGATTTCAAAAATATTTCATGGGGTAAGGCTGGTCGTACAAGACACTTAGGGTTTAGGCCTTCTGTGCGTGGTATGGCTATGAATCCAGTTGATCATCCTCACGGTGGTGGTGAAGGTAGATCAAAATCTGGTTCTCATCCAAGAACTCCATGGGGTAAAGGTTGTAAGGGTACACGTACACGTAGAGTACGCAACGTGAATCAGTTAATTATAAAGAGAAGAAAACCATAAGGTTAACGAGGTAAGATATGGCACGGTCTGCAAAGAAAGGTCCATACGTACAGGATTGCTTGGCAGAAAAAATCACCAAAATTAAGGAAAGCGGCAAGCGCGAAACTATTAAAACATGGTCTCGTAGAAGCTTGATTACTCCTGAATTTGTTGGGATGACTTTTGCGGTACACAATGGAAAGAAGTTTATTTCAGTTTTTATAACTGAAAATATGGTTGGGCATCGTTTGGGTGAGTTTTCTCCAACAAGAACCTTTAGATTACATAGTGGCCAGCGTAAAGCAGGTATGACCGCGTAAGTTTAGAGTTGTCACTTGTTAATCTTTACGATAGAATAAGAATAAGATTCAAGCAGTATAGGTATATGAATCTTAAGTAACTAGTTGAGGTTTGCTGATGCAATTTAGCGCAAAAAATAAATTTTTATGTATTTCTCCCTTTAAACTACGTCCGTTTGTAGATGTGGTTCGTGGTAAAAATGTGGAGCAAGCAATTAGGTGGCTTTCCACCGTAACGATTAAACGATCAATACCAATTAGGAAATTGATTGAATCTGCAGCAGCGAATGCTAAAGATCTTCATAATATTGCTATGTCTGATTTAAAAATTGCGGATATACGTATTGATGGTGGTCCTATGCAAAAATATTATAAGCCTGGAGCAATGGGGCGTTCAAACCCTATGCGGAGGCGATATAGTCACGCAAGTGTTATTTTAGAACCTCTTGCAAAGAAAAGGGATTAAGCGTGGGACAAAAGGTACATCCTATAGGATTTCGCTTAGGAATATATCGTAGTTGGGATGCTCGTTGGTTTGCTCAAGGCAATAAATATGGTGCGCTTCTTATAGAAGATATGAAAATAAGAAAATACCTAAAAGGCGCTCTTGAAAAAGCTGAGGTGTCTCGTATTGAAATAGAAAAAGCAGCGAATCATATTCGTATTATTGTTTTTTCAGGTCGGCCTGGACATGTTATTGGGAAAAAGGGTCAAGAAATTGAAACTCTTCGCAATCAACTTTCTGCATTGTTAAAAAAACAAAATATTGAAATTTCAGTGCAAGAAGTAGCTAAGCCGGAGTTAGACGCTGTTTTGATAGCACAAAATATTGCTACACAGCTTGAGCAAAGAGTGAGTTATAAACGAGCTATGAAGCGAGCTGCACAAACAGTGATGCGTGGTGGCCCTAAGGGAATTAAGATTTGTTGTTCTGGCAGATTGCAGGGAGCAGAAATTGCCCGTAGAGAGTGGACACGTGTTGGATCAGTTCCTCTTCATACGTTGAGAGCTGATATTGATTATGGTCGTGCAGAAGCAAAAACAACATACGGTATGATTGGTGTTCAGGTATGGGTATGTAAAGGTGAGTATCAACATATTCGATCTGATAATGTTTTTAAAATACGAGAATAACCATGTTGATGCCAAAAAAAATAAAATTTAGAAAAGTGCAAAAGGGTAAATTACGAGGTTTATCAAAAGGTGCACGAACAGTTTTCTTTGGTGAATATGGCTTAGAGGCTATTGAACCAAGTAGAGTTTCGGCGCAACAGATTGAAGCGATGCGTGTAACGTTATCGCGTCATTTGAGAAAAGTTGGAGATTCATTTCTTCGAGTTTTTCCTGATAAGCCAGTTACCAGAAAGCCTGCTGAAACCAGAATGGGTAAAGGTAAAGGAAACCCAGAAATTTGGGTTGCTGCAGTAAAACGTGGTCGCATTGTTTGTGAAGTTTCTGGCGTTGAAGAAGCTCTTGCAAGAAAAGTTTTAAAGCTTGCTGCTTATAAACTTCCAATGAAGACTCGTGTGGTTAAAAAAGGCCAGGAATTAAAAAATGGTCATCCATTGGTTGCTGATAAATTATAAGAGTTGATGTTATGAAACAAATCGGTTTTACGCAAAAAATTCAGCAATTATCGGCTGAAGATTTACAGAAAAAATTAGATGGTACACGGAAAGATCTTTTTGGATTGCGCATTAATACCGCAACAACTCAAGTTAAAGATTGCTCTCAGTACAAGAAGCTAAGAAAACAGATTGCACGTATTTTAACTGTTATGCAGTCAAAAGAAACGAAATTGCACACTGTGGTTAGAAAACAATAAGTGAGGCGTATATGGAAATAAAAGCTGAAAAAGCAAAACAGCTTTTTGAAGGCAAGGTTGTTTCTGACAAAATGGATAAAACCATTGTTGTTGAAACAGAGCAAACGTACATTCATCCTAAATTTCGTAAGATTTTAAGAAAAACAAAATCTTATAAAGTGCATGATGAGGAAAACCAAGCTAAAGTAGGTGATATTGTTCGATTTTATCAATGTCGTCCTTTGGCAAAAACAAAACATATGTATCTTGCTAAAATCGTAACGGATAATAAATCTTAAAGTAAGAGGTGTTTTGGTATGGTTCAAAAAGAATCGTATCTTGAAGTAGCTGATAATTCTGGCGCAAAGGCGTTACAGTGCATCCATATAATTGGTAGTACTCGTAAACGTTATGCTTATTTAGGTGATACTATTAAGTGTGCTGTAAAAAAAGCTATTCCAGGTGGCATGGTAAAAAAAGGTGATGTCGTTGAAGCAGTAATTGTACGAACAAAAAAAGAATTTCGTCGTGCAGATGGTAGTTATATTCGTTTTAGCGAAAATGCTGCTGTTATTTTAAAGCAGGGTGAAATAATTGGAACACGAATTTTTGGGCCAATTGCGCGTGAATTAAGAACGCGTGGATATACTAAGATTTCGTCATTAGCTCCAGAAGTTTTGTAATAAAGGTATCATCCATGATAGCGCGTATTAAAAAAAATGACATTGTGCATGTCTTATCGGGAAAAAATAAAGGAAAGCAAGGAGCAGTAATTGCAATTTTACCTAAAAAAGGTAAAGTTATGATTAAAGGTGTTGCTGTTGCTACGCATCACGTGAAGCCTCGTCGAGCGGGTGAGCCTGGTGGCATTCGTAAAGAAGAAAGTTTTATTGACATGTCGCATGTTATGCCGGTTTGTTCTTCATGTAAAAAGCCATCACGTGTCAATGCAAAACAATTAGACACGGGTAAAAGCGCGCGAGTATGCAATCGGTGTAAGGAAATTTTTTAGAAAACCAGTGGAACATGTATTATGAACAGATCGCGATTGTCGATAAAATATAATGATGAAATTCGTCCTAAGTTGCAAGAGCAACTTGCGTTGAATAATATCATGATGGTCCCAAAACTTTTAAAAATTGTTTTAAATGTTGGGGTCAAGGAAGCGGTTTCTGACTCAAAAGCGCTTCAAGAAACAATGGATGTTTTAGCAAAAATTTCAGGTCAACGGTGTGTTAAGCGTTTGGCACGCAAATCTATAGCGGGATTTAAACTTCGTGAAGGAATGGCAATTGGGGCAATGGTAACATTGCGTGGGGCCATGATGTACGAGTTTTTAGACCGTTTTATTACTTTAGCATTGCCAAAAGTGCGAGATTTTCAGGGTCTTCCAACTACGTTAGATGGAAGAGGTAGTTACAATGTTGGTATAAAAGATTGGACTATTTTTCCTGAAATTGACTTTGACTTTGGTAAAAAAGTGCATGGCATGAATGTTACAATCCAAACATCTGCACGTAAAGATGAACATGGGTTGGCGTTGTTGCAAGCATTTAGTATTCCATTTAAAAAATCAAAAAATTAACTGCATTGACTGGAGATTAAGATGGCCAGAAAGGCATTGATTGAAAAAACAAATAAAACACCAAAATTTGCAGTAAGAGCATATAATCGTTGTGAGCTATGTGGTCGTGCGCGTGCTTATTTTAGGCTGTTTAGAATGTGTCGTATGTGTTTTAGGAAAAATGCGCTTGAAGGATTACTTCCGGGCGTTAAAAAAACAAGTTGGTAAGGGGTGACTATATGTCAGTTGATTCAATTGCTGATTTTATAACAATTATCCGAAATGGTGTAATGGTTTCTAAGCCCTTTGTTGCTGCTCCTTATTCAAAAATGCGTCATTCAATTGCGCAAATTTTGAAAAATGAAGGATTCATTCATGATTTTGTAATTGTTAACACAGATTCAGAAGTAAAAAAACTGCTTAAAGTTGTATTGAAATATGTTGACGGGGAAGCTGTTATTCATGAAATTCAACGAATAAGTAAGCCTGGTCGTCGTGTATATGTTGGCAGTAAAGAAATTAAGCCAGTTATTGGACAACTTGGGGTATCAATATTAACAACAAGTCGTGGGGTTATTGCCAATCAAAAAGCAAAAAAGCTTTCTGTGGGTGGCGAAGTAATTTGTACGGTTTGGTAAAGGAACGCGCACATGTCAAAAATTGGTAGAAAGCCGATAAAAATTGATGGAGTTCAAGTAGATATTAAAGGGCAAGAGGTTCATTATAAAGGACCAAAGGCTTCAGGTGTTTATGTGTTATCTCCCGAGTTGAATGTGCATGTTGAAGATAGTAATTTATACGTGACTTCTGCCGATAATAGAAGTGGCATGGCGCAAAAACAGTTGCGAAATGTTCATCGCGTATGGGGTCTTCATCGTGCGTTATTAGCGAATGAATTAAGTGGTGCGGCTCAAGAATTTGAAAAATTGCTTGAAATTAATGGCTTGGGATATAAAGCAGCACTTGCAGATAAAAAAATTATTCTTACACTTGGATACAGTCATAAGATTGAAAAAGATATTCCTGCTGGTATTGCAATTGAAATTGATAGATCAGGTCAAAAGGTAAAAGTAAAATCTTTTGATAAGTTTCTTGTTGGTGACTTTTGCAGAGTAATTAGAGCATTGCGTGAGCCAGAGCCATATAAAGGTAAAGGTATAAAACTTCAAACAGAAGTTCTTTTCCGTAAATCTGCTGGCAAGGGTAAGAAGTAAATTATTAAGATTGGATCATAGGAAATAGAATGGCTACGAGTAAAAAAGATAGAATTACAGCGGCACGCAGAGTATTGCGTGTGCGGGCAAAGGTGAAACGTTATGGTATGCCGCCACGTGTTTCAGTTTTTAGAAGTTTGAAACATATGTATGCACAAATCATTGATGACATGAAACAGCAAACAGTTGCGTCATGTTCTTCTCTTGAAATGCCTGATTTAAAAGGTGATAAAAGTGCTGTTGCTCATGCAATTGGTATTGAACTTGCAAGGCGTGCAAAAGAAAAAGGCGTTGATGCCGTTGTTTTTGACAGAGGTCGCTTTAAATTCCATGGTAGGGTGAAAGCCCTCGCTGACGGATTGCGTGAAGGTACGTTAAAATTTTAGACATAGTAAGCAGGAAATTAAAGTATGGCAATGAATAAAGAAAAAGAATTTAATAGAGAAGACGGCAAAGAAAAAAAAGAGTCTGCTTTTATTGATCACGTGGTAAGCTTGCGTCGAGTTACCAAAGTGACCAAGGGTGGGAAACGTTTTTCTTTTGCTGCTTTTGTCATTTCTGGTGATAAGCAGGGCAAAGTTGGACTTGGGCTTGGTAAAAGTCGTGAAGTTTCTATGGCTATAGCTAAGGCAACAAATAAAGCTCGTAAAAGAATGATTGAAGTTGCTCGACGTGGTTCAACGGTGCCTTATGAAGCTCTTGGTAAGCATGGTGCAAGCTCAGTGTTAGTTCGTCCAGCATCTAAGGGGACTGGTAACATTGCTGGTGGAGCAGTTCGTGCTATAATGGATGCTGCGGGTGTTGAAGATGTTCTTACTAAATCTTTGGGTTCTAGTAATGGTATTAACGTAGCTAAAGCAACAATGAATGCGTTAGCAAAATTACGCTCAGCAGAACGCCTGGGGATGTTACGGGGAAAAACAATTCAAGAAATGATCAAAGGATCGTAATGTTTAGTTTAGATAATTTACAGTCATCCGGGAAAAAAAGAAAAAGAATAGGTCGTGGTGGAGCGCGTGGTGGAACATCTGGTCGTGGACATAAAGGACAAAATGCTCGTTCAGGTGGTCCAAAAGGTCGTGGCTTTGAGGGAGGACAAACTCCATTACAGCGTCGACTGCCAAAGCGTGGATTTACTAATGCGCGTTTCTCTAAAGAAGTTTCATTAGTAAATTTAAGTAGTCTTGAACGTGTTTTTGCTGATGGCGAAGAAGTGAATGCTCATGTATTAACGCTAAAAGGCCTTATTAAGCCTAAAAAGAGTGAGCAACGCGATTTAAAAAAAGGAACTATTGTTAAAATTTTGGGCGATGGTGAATTGACTAAGAAGCTTATTGTTTCTGCATATTCATTTAGCGCATCGGCGATACAAGCAATAGAAAAAGTTGGTGGTAAGGCACTTATAATAAAGGAGTTGTAAGCAGTGGTGCTCCTCAGAAACTTTCTTAACATGTTTAATATTCCTGAGTTACGTAAAAAAATTTTTTTTACATTGGGAGTGTTGGTAATTTATCGATTGGGTAATCACATTCCAGTGATTGGTGTTGATATAGACAAGCTTGCGCAAATGATGAGTCAAAGTACGGGATTGAGTGGGATTTTTTCTTACTTAGATCTTTTTTCTGGGGGAAGCTTACGGCAATGTACTTTATTTGCTCTTGGTATTAGTCCTTATATCACCGCTTCTATTATGATGCAATTTTTAAGTCTTTCCATACCTACTCTTGAGCAGTTAGCTAAAGAGGGAGAATATGGTCGTAAAATCATCAATCAATATACACGGTATTTAGCAGTTATTGTCGGCATAACTCAAAGTACTGGATTTGTATTTTTACTTGAACGATATGGATTGGTTATTGATCCATGGTTTGGTTCACGAGTGCTTTTTGTTTTTTCATTGACTGTTGGTACTATGTTTGTGATGTGGCTTGGAGAGCAAATATCACTTTTTGGCATTGGCAATGGAACTTCAATGATAATTTTTGCAGGTATTGTGGCTCGCTTTCCTGATGATATTATCAAAGTTTTGGGTGCAATTCAGGAAGGATATTTAGATCCAGTGGTTGGCACGTTTTTGTTTGTCATTGCTATTGCTATTGCCGCGGCTATTGTTTTCCTTGAGAAAGGAGATCGCAAAATTCCGGTGCAATATTCACGCAGAGTTGTTAGTGGCAAAATGTATGGCGGCCAAAGCACTTATATTCCATTTAAAATTAATGCTGCTGGTGTAATGCCAGTTATTCTTTCAAATGCTATGTTAAATATTCCAATGTTTGCATTAACATTGCTTGCAGGAAGATGGGCATTTTTCAAAACGGCTTCTGAAAGTTTAGCAGCGGGTGGCATTGTTCACGGCCTTTTAGATTTTGTTCTTATTATCTGTTTTTCATTCTTTTATACAGCATTAGTTTTTAATCCTGAAGAATTAGCTGATAATATCAAAAAGGGTGGGGGATTTATTCCTGGCATTCGTCCTGGTAAACAAACAGCTAATTTCTTTAGTTATGTATTAACGCGTATTGGTTTAGTGGGTGCTTTCTATCTTGCAGCGCTTGCGTTGATCCCAAGTATTATTCATTGGGCCCTTGCTATGCCATTTTATTTGTCAGGTATTTTGAGTGGAACAGCTTTATTGATTGTTGTTGGTGTAGCGAATGAAACAGCAGCACAGATTGAGTCGTATTTGATTGAACATCGTTATGAAGGCTTTTTAGCTTCAGGGCGATTAAAAGGTAGGGGCGGGCGTTGAATTTATCGGAAAATATATTAATTTTTATCGGTCCTCCTGGTGCAGGCAAAGGGTCTCTTTCTAGTTTATGCGTCAAGCATTTTGGTTGGTTACAGATTTCTACCGGAAATTTGTGTAGAAAACATAGTGCTGAACAAACAAAAATAGGCAAAGAAATAGATTTAATTATCAAATCTGGTAAATTAATTAATGATGATCTTATTTCATGTATGGTTGCTGAATGGTTTTTGGAGAATGTTGATAAGGCATCAGGCGTGATCTTTGATGGTTATCCAAGAACAGTTGCTCAGGCAGAAGCATTTGATGCTATGTTACAGGCAATGTTTCCCGGAATACAGGTGAAGGTTGTTTTGTTTTGTTTAGCAGATGATATAGTTGTTAATCGATTGTGTTCTCGTTATATATGTCAAAACAAAGAATGTCAGGCTGTTTATTCGCTTTCTCCTCATTCAGATCTTTCGCCAGTATCACTAGTTTTGTGTGATCTTTGTTCTGGTGTATTAGGTCGAAGAGAAGATGATAATGAAGAAGCGGTAAGAAAACGTCTGGATATTTATCATCGTCATGAGCAGCAATTGATTAATTTTTATCGCAACAATGGTAGTGAAATAATTGAATTAGATGCATCAAAACAGTTGCGTGAAGTTTTTGATGATTTTGTACACATTATAGGCGAATAAACGTAAAAAGATATGATTCATATAAAAAACAAGCTTTCAATCCAAAAAATGGCTCATGCAGGGTCATTGCTGTCTGAGATTCTTTCTGCAGTAGAAGATAAAATTCAGCCTGGTATTTCTACCGCAGAAATTGATGCATGGATTGAGCATCAATTGAAAAAACAAGGTTTGATTTCGAGTGTTAAGGGATATATGGGATATCGCCATGTGAGTTGTATTTCCCTTAATGATGAAGTTGTTCATGGAGTACCTCGATCAGATCGGTTTTTACAATTGGGTGATTTAGTGAAAATTGATGTATGTGCTTCGTGGAATGGTTACTGTGCAGACATGGCGCGTAGTTTTTTTGTTGGTCAACCGTCTGAACAAGTAAAAAAATTGGTTGAAGTAGCACAGTATGCATTGAAGGCTGGTATCGCAAAAGCATGTGTAGGCAATAAGCTTTCTGATATTTCCGCGGCAATACAAGAAGAAGTTGAAAAACACGGATTTAGTGTTGTGCGGGATTTTGCAGGGCACGGTATCGGAATGAATATGCATGAGGAACCTGAGATACTTAATTACGGAAAATCTGGTTAAGGGCCTGTTTTGCGTGAAGGTATGACGTTTGCCATTGAACCGATGATTACTGCTGGTAAGTATCATGTGTATGTAGCTAATGATGGATGGACGGTTAAAACCGTTGACCATAGTTTTGCTGCTCATGTGGAAGATACCATTGTAATCACGAGCACAGGGCCAGTTATTTTAACAGTCAAAAATTCTGAACAGCAAAGCAATGCGAGTATTTCATGAAGCAAAAAGAAGATGTCGTACGAGTTGATGGAGTGGTGAAAGAAACATTGCCTAATGCAATGTTTCGAGTAGAAATTGAAGGTGGACATATTGTTTTAGGGCATGTGTCTGGTAAAATGCGGATGCATTATATTCGTATTTTACCCGGTGATAGAGTTGCGTTAGAGTTGTCACCATACGACCTAACACGAGGAAGAATTGTATTGCGATACAAGGATTAGGCAGGAGTTATTATGAAAGTTCGAACGTCAGTAAAAGCAATTTGTAACGAATGTCGTATTATTAAGCGCAAGGGTGTTGTTCGTGTGATTTGCAATAAGAGCCCTAAGCATAAACAACGACAAGGTTAGTAAGGGAATAACAGATTATGGCGAGAATTGAAGGTGTAAATTTACCAGCAAATAAACGAGTAGAATATAGTCTGCCGTATATTTATGGAATAGGTCTTGCGGGTTCGCAAGATATTTTGCGTAAGGTCGGTATTAATTTTGACACGCGTGTAAAAGATTTAACTGATTCTGAAATAGCAGCGATTCAAAAAGAAATTACCGATCACTATATAGTAGAAGGTGAATTGCGCAAAGAAATTACGTTAAACATTAAACGTTTGCAGGAAATTGGTTCTTATCGGGGATTGCGTCACAAGCGTGGATTGCCAGTTCGTGGCCAACGTACAAAAACTAATGCACGTACACGTAAGGGTCCAAAGAAAAACCCAGTAGCGCTTAAACGTAAAGTAACCAAGAAATAATAACGTAATAAGGGTTTTGATTACATGGCTTACAAGAAAAAACCAAAAAAAGCAAAACAAAGAATAGCTTCAGCTATTGCACATGTTAAATCAACATTTAACAATACCATTGTATCGATTACTACAATGGAAGGTGATGTGCTTTTTTGTTCAAGTGCAGGGCGCTTAGGATTTAAAGGATCTCGTAAGAGTACTCCCTTCGCGGCATCACAAATTGCATCTACTTTAGCAAAAGAAATGCAGATAGTTGGCGTTAAAAATTTAGAAGTGAACATGCAAGGGCCAGGCTCTGGTAGAGATTCGGTTGTTCGTGCATTTCAATCTGCAGGTATGACTGTTTCTGTGTTGCGTGATGTTACACCATTACCACATAACGGTTGCCGAGCGCCTAAAAAACGACGTGTATAAAAAGTTAATAATTTTTTTAGTGGGATAAGGGTGCCAAGGCAGTTGGAAGATAAGAATCAACCGAAAAACAACAACAAAAAGCTCCACGAAGAAAGCTTTCTGAGTATGGAAAGCAACTTCAAGAAAAGCAAAAAGTTAAAGAAATGTACGGATTGCGTGAACGTCAATTCAAGCGTTTTTTTGCAGTAGCAAGTAAGCAACGTGATGGTGGTCCAGGTGAAAATCTGTTGACCTTACTTGAACGAAGATTAGACAATACTGTATATAAATTAAAAATGGCTACAACGCGCACACAAGCGCGCCAAGTTATTACGCACGGACATGTTTTAGTTAACGGAAAAAAAGTTTACTCTCCTTCTTTTTTAGTTTCACCTCTCGATACGATTTCTCTTTCTCAACGGGTAGAAAAAATGGAAACATTTTTAAAGGATGTTGTTGATAAAAGAATGAAGATAGGAATTAAAGTTCCTGATTGGTTAGAGCTTGATAAGAAAGATAGAGTTGGACGAGTTCTTCGTGTTCCCGTTCGTGCAGATATTCAAGTGCCAATACAAGAGCATTTGATTGTAGAATTGTATTCGAAGTAATAGATAGTTGAAAGTCCAGGCAGGCAGGAGGTTGAATGGCTAAGAATAGGGAATACAAACCACTTATCATTCCACAGTTGAAATGGGAAAAAAAGACGCTAAGTGAAACCTGCGGCGAATTAGTAGTTCAACCGCTTGAACCAGGTTTTGGAATAACGATTGGAAATTCGTTACGAAGAATTTTGCTTAGTGGCGTTGAAGGGTCTGCAATAACATCCATAATTATTAAGGGTGTGAATAATGAATTTTCAGCAATCCCTGGTGTTGTTGAAGATGCGATGCAGGTTGTTTTAAACATAAAAAATATTGTCATTCGCAACAAGGAAGGCAAACCTGGTACAATGCGTTTGACCAAAAAAGGTGAATCGCAAGTAACAGTAGCAGATATTGTTGCCGATGAGCATCTTGAATTGATTAATAAAGATTATGTTATTGCGCATGTAGCATTTGATGGTGAGCTTGATATTGAATTTTTTGTTGAATCTGGTCGTGGATATCAGCAGGCACAATGGCCAGCGGATAAACCATATCAAGATGATGCGCGAATTTATTTAGATGCAATGTTCTCTCCAATACGTAAAGTAATGTTTGATGTTGAAAAAACGCGTGTTGGTGAAGCTATTGATTATGACAAGCTTATTTTACGTATCAATACTAATGGTTCAGAGAATCCTGTTGATGCATTGCATTATGCAGTTTCGGTTCTTCGTACACAGTTAGAACATTTTCTGGAAAGCACTGAGATTCCATTTAATGAAATATCTCAGCTTCCTGAAGAAAAAGTAGAAAAAGCACCATTAAAAACTAATGATTCAAGTCTCAAAGGTGTTCCTGTTGACTTGTTATTAAAGCCAATTGAAGAGCTTGAACTTTCAGTGCGAGCGCATAATTGTTTGATTAATGCTGGTATTAACCGTGTCATTGATCTTGTTAATGTTGCTGAAGATGATGCACTTAAGATCAAAAATTTTGGTCGTAAGTCATTGAATGAAGTTAAAGAAAGCATGAAGGCATTTGGGCTTTCTTTTGGTATGAATATCAATGAAGAAAATGTTAAGAAAATCTTAGGTCAGGGATAAATAACATTCTCTGTTTTAAGTAAGGTTCAAGAAAATGGTACATCAAAATGGTCGAAAAAAATTAAATCTTAAAGCGCCACATAGAAGAGCAATGCTTCGTAATCAAGCAATACATTTGATTAATTACGGACATTTGGTTTCTACAAAAGCGCGCATTAAAGAAACAAGACGTCTTGTTGAACGTGTTGTTACTATTGCGCGTACTGGTAATACTTTTAACGCTCGTCGTCGTGTGCATGCATTATTGCCATATGACGTTGATGCTGTTATTAAGCTTTTTAAAGATATTGCTCCTCAATACGTTACTCGTCCTGGAGGATACACTCGTATTATTCCTCTTGGTAAACGTATGAGTGATACAGCAACTGTTGCCCGTCTTGAATGGGTAAAGTAAATTATATGTCAGAACAGATGTCTATTTCTGTAGATGCAACGATTGAACATATAAAAGCTGTTCTTGAAGAATTACGCCCCGCCATCTTACAAGATGGTGGGGATATTCATTTTGTACGATTTGATGAAAATGGTACAGTCTTTGTCCAGCTACACGGCGCATGTGTCAGCTGCCCTATCTCTTTTATTACCCTCAAAATGGGCCTTGAAACGCAACTCAAAGAACGCGTTCCTGGTGTTAAATCTGTTGTATCTGTTGATGATGAGTGATTTAGTTTATAGCTATGAAAATTAATTGTTAAATTCAGTTGTTATGTTATAATTCAAGATAGAATATTGTTGTAATTTTTAATATAATAAGTTGGGTTAATTGTGAATAATAGTGTGATCAAATTATTAATTTGTCGTGGAATTTTGTGTGGCTTGGTAAGTTTATCAAGTATGATATTTGGGATGAATGGCGTTATTGTACAAAAACCGATACAGACTGCTAATGAATCTTATTTTCTACGTATTAATAGCCTAAATCATTACTTAAATAATAGGGAAGTTGATACGCCCATACAACCAGTTCAAGGCGCTACGGTTAGTTTACGCGATACAATTGGAGCTTGTTTAGTAAAAAATGGACCAGGTGATTATCATTTTTTGGCTCCAGCTTTATTTGTAGATAATGGACCAGCAGTGCAAACTCCATATAATAAAGATCCAAAATTTCAGTTTCCTCTTGCAGATTTTCTTGATCGGTCATTTGATGAATTGACAGGTCTTAAAAGAGAAAATAAAGCCTTTGCATTATTAGTGCGTGATCCATCGGGAAAAGAAGGAAATTATCTAACTGATTTTCCTGATAGGTATTTCAAGATTACACAAGTGATAGATAATAGTAAAAAAAGTATAATGTTTTATTGTAAAATTGGTATTAGTGCGTTTGTTTTTATTGGAGCTATTTTGTTCTATTTAGGAAAATTGCCTCAATTTTAGTTTGTTTTTATATACTCTAAATATATGGCTACAAAAAATTTTAAAATTAATATTATTCTTGAAGAAGAAACTGTTAACTTGTTAAGTATTTTGGCAAAACAAGAGTACAAATCTATAGCTAGTCTTGCAAAAGAACTTATTGTTGCAAGCTCTTTTGATCGACATGAAGATATGGTGTTATCCGCTATCGCTGAGGCTCGTGATGTTAAATATGCAACAATAATTGATCATGAAGATGCATGGAAATAAGTTTTATATTTGGTGAAATAGAAAGTGGTATTCGTTCAATCGACCTTGTGCCTAATTAAATTTCAAGGTTTTTTATTAATTTTTATGTTTTTTTTGTGTTCGTTTCCTTCAATAGGCTCAGGACGAACGGAAGTTAAATTTTATCGACTAGATAGGACTATTAAAGATTTTAGTCTTCTCGTATTTGTATAATAAATTTCTCTCCGTTCGTCCTGAGCCTGTCGAAGGAAACGAACATTTCTTATTACACATAAAGTCTAATGCTTTTGTTCTCATCCGTTACTATGAAATGTTTTGACTTCAGAGTGCTTCAGTGTTGATTTCATAGTAAAATGTTTTATAAGTATTATTAGATCGTATATAAAGGGTCTTATTGTGGAAGAAATTTTAAAAGGCAATGAAGGTAAAACATTTGAATTTAAAGAAAATCTTTCAGGTTTTGATGAACTTGCGTATGTTCAAGGAAAAACATTTGATCTTGATTGGGATTGTATTAAAAAGCTTTTTCAGCGGGTAGATAAAAAAATAACGATGAGTAATGCACAGAGCGTTGGGCTTATAACGCAGCAGGGAGTTAAAGAATATCCGCTTATTGCTCTGCGTGAAGCGATTATAAATGCTATTGTTCATGCTGATTATTCCATGAAGGGTGTTTATATATCGATTGCTATTTTTGATGATCGTATTGAAATTACCAATCCAGGAGGATTGCCGTAGAGGTTTAGAAAAGCCAAAATTTGAAGAACTTAATAATCAATTTAGAGTGACTTTATATGGAAAGAAAAAAAAGAAAACTGTTCTTGAGGCTTGGCAAAAAGAGCTTATTGCTTATCTAAGAAAAAAAGAAAAAATAGGCACTAAAGAGGCAGCTATTTTATGGAATGTAACCGCTAGAACAGCTCGTTCAAGACTTATAAAACTTATTGATGCAGGAATTGTTGGGAAAACGGGTACGTCTCTAAAGGATCCTCATAGTCATTATATTTTGATTGGGAAATAGATTAGAGCTAAGGCGGTGGTGTAAAAGCCACTGCTTTTTTGCTGGGTATTTTTTATTGCAATACCTTTTGCTAAAGCATGGTTTTTTAGTTTTTTGGTAAAATTTAATAAAATTCCTTGCGTTTTATCTAATTTTATTTGGTATACTCAAATAGAAAATAAGATTTTTGTGGGATGGTTAACATTAGGAACTTTTTTATGAAGATTAAAAAGATTAATAAATTTTTTATGCTTATTATGTTGAGTGTTATAGTATTTGCAGGAACAACTTTTGAAACACAAGCGATTAATTTGAGTGATTATGTTCCCAATGTATCAGTATGGGTCACTAATTTTGTTAATAATTTACGCCTGTACAAAAATAGGTTTTGGGCTTTTTTTTTACGGAAAGGAGATGCATATCAAGTAGCTCAAAATGAACTTAGGATTGAAACAAAGCAAGATGAGCTTAAGCTGCAAAATGATTATTTAGCCGCTCAAGAGGAGCTTAAGATTAAGGCAGAGCAGAATGAACTTAGGATTAAAACAGAACAAGATAAGCTTCAGCTGCAAAATGATTATTTAGCCGCTCAAGAGGAGCTTAAGATTAAGGCAGAGCAGAATGAACTTAGGATTAAAACAGAACAAGATAAGCTTCAGCTGCAAAATGACTATTTAGCCGCTCAAGAGGAGCTTAAGGCAAAATATTTAACAGATCATAAATATGTTATTATGGGTTCATCAGATTATGTAAAAATACTTGATAGAATGCAGTCTTTTAAAGAAGATACGAATCGTAGAGGAGTGTGTGAATTTATGCAAAATTTTGTAGAAAATTATATAAAATCATCTACAGAGATAAGGGATCTCGTTAAAGCAGAGTATGATTTATTTAATAGTAGATTAAAATCGCTCAGAGATAATGGTGTTTCTTGGTATGAAATAACATGCTTAAAGAATGCGCAATATAAAAATAATCCAAATGCATTTGTAAAAGCATGGGCTTTTTTAGAGGGACTTAAAGCGTTTCATCCTATGTGGCTTGATGATAAGACTTTAAATGCAGCGATAGCGATTGTAGAAAGTGAATTTCAATAAATATAAATGATATAAGTATGTTTATCCCTGTTGTTATAATGCTCACGGTGCTTCCCTGAACTCCTTTTTCAATAAAAAATTGCACCAGTAAGATTATAGTGTAGGAAATTAA
>Ga0105242_10000807_pt1 | contig 24281 bp, 16 predicted proteins | sample KBSM24metaG_FD_81521 | JGI IMG/M metagenome (GOLD analysis project Ga0105242, IMG submission 81521) | Miscanthus rhizosphere microbial communities from Kellogg Biological Station, Michigan, USA - KBS M2-4 metaG | ecosystem: Host-associated > Plants > Roots > Rhizosphere > Soil | place...
CAGCCAGTGCTTCAAGTTGCTGTCGTTCTTTTCCCTCGCCGATCACTTCCAGGGTGGCGATCGGCTGATCTGGTTTTTGGTTCGCCGACGCGACGGCCCTGATTGCGACATCGAAGCCCTTCACTGAAACAAGCCTGCCGACGCCAAGCAGACGAATCGGAGTCTCTGGTTGATTTGCTTTGCAGCCCGGCAAACTCCAAGCTTCCGGAACGCGGACCCAGTACGGAAAATTCGTTATCTTTTCACGGTCAAATCCAATGCTCGCGAGATGATCCACGGTTGGTTTCCCGCAAGCTAACACGCCGGCAACGCGTCGATTGAGCAACTTCAAGTAAACGCGGCGCAGTAAGTTTCGTCTCGGGCGTGGAAAAGGATGATCGGCCCAGATGAAAACCGGGACCCGCAGCGCCGCAGTTATCAGCAGAGTCATCCAGGCAAACGTCGAAGACCATCCACCCAGAATGACGACCGGCTGAGTATCGGCTTTCAATTCTCGAAACATCCTCCGATAACCAACGTGCGGCAGAAAGCGGCTGACGTAAGTCTCATTTGAATCGCTTAAGGTCGCCAGTCGTTTGCCGGCGAACCATGCGACAAAGTTTCCGTCGTAAGCCTTCTCGAGCGCCTGACACAGCGTCTTCTGGTATTCGACTGGCTCTCTGATGACCAGATGTATCATGCCGTCGCTGTCCTCAACGTTTGAGAATTACGCGACGCGATCATTTCTTCACCTAGCGCGCGCTTTGCGTCATAGAATTCTGCCAGTCCGGCCACGGACGAACCGGCATTAGCGAACACGTTCTCGTAGACGCGACTCATCGCCTCGGCTTGAATGGGCGCCTCGAAACACGTCCTGGTCCAGAGTTCGGCTCGCTCGATCATGCCGCGATATTTCTCCGGGCAGGCGCCGAAGTAAGAAAGTTTTGCCGCGAGTCGATCAAAGACATCGGACGGAACCTCCCTCTGGTAATTCCCTTCGCGCGCAAATGGGACCAACTCAACCAGATCGTCGTGGACCAGCGGATACTCAGGCTCGCCGAACTCGCCGTCACCCGAGAGGCCGAAAACCGGCACGCGCGCGGCCATCGCCTCGGCCAGCACCAAACCGAACGGTTCGTAGTGCGACAGAAACGCGTAAGCATCCAGCGACGCGTAAACCGCCGCGACGTCGGCTTGTGTATGGAGCAAATGAATGCGCCGGGCCAAACCGCGCGATTCAATTTCCCGATCCAACTCATTTCGTTGTGGTCCGTCGCCACAGATGACGGCGTGCCAACGCTCCGGCAGACGCTCGATCACCGACAAGAGATCGATACAACCCTTCTGCCAGACGAGACGACAGACCATCCCCAACAGCAGGACATCGTTGGGCAGACCAAGCTCGGCACGCGCTCGCGCTTTGTCGGTGCGCGCGCGGAATCTTTCGACATCGATGCTGTTGTAAACCACGTACGATTGCTCGGGTTTGATCCATCGCGGTTCAAGCAAGGCCCGTCGAGCCCCGTTATTGATGCAGACCTGAGCGTCCGTCGATTTCAGAAACCAGCGGAACAACTGCGACGCTTGAAACGGGTGTGTTCGGCTGGTACCGCTGCTGTCTGCCGGCGGCTGGTAACGCGCGTGCAAGTGAGCGATCTTCAGATAAGAGGTCCCCAGCAATGCGGTGCGCAGCCAAAACACACAATCCTGAAAATGAATGATGTCCGGCCGCATCGAGCGAAACAACGTGCGTGCACGTGGCCACGCGCGAAAATTACTCGGACCTTTCGCCCCAAGAAAGTGACATGGAACTTTGGCGCGCTCCGTCACCGGTCCAGCATCGCCATACGCAAAGACCAGCTCGACTGCGACTCGATTTGGATCGACATGGTTGGCGATGGCCTCGCCGACTCGCAGCGATCCGCCCACCTCAGCCGCGTCGCGATAATGGACCATCGCCACCCGTAACGGGCGTGAAGAATTACTGGATGTCGCGGACAACTCTGTCAATTTCGATCTCAGATACCCAACGTCTGGCTTACGTAATATCTGGCCTGCATTAATTTGCGGCTGGCTGCACGCGGCGGGAGCGAGGCCGTCAACGCCAAAAGCGTACGCCAGTTAAATTCCAGCCGCGCACTCTCCATCAGTAGGCCGCGACCGCGCGATGGTTCCCCGTTCCAAATCAGTCTGGCCCCCGCATGTCGCAGATTACCCGGTAGCCACTGCCGGCAAAGCTCTACGGTCGCCGCAGGATAATTCTCCGGATGCTCGAGCACCTTGTAAGTTGCAGCCAGGCAACTCAGCGTGGCGGCGGGATGGCGATTTGAGGTGCTGTCATCGTGATGCCGCCGCCGCACCAATAATCTTTCGACTAGTCCCATCGGCGAATGGGCCAGCACGCGCATGAAGCAGTCAAAGTCATCGGCCGAATGCAGCGACTCGTCAAACAAACCGGTGCGCAACAATACTTCGCGCCGGACCATCACGTTCGAAGCCAGCAGGAAGTAGTACGCCGAATCAAAATGTGGATCGAGATGTTCAATCACTGCTCCTTGCGGCACCGCACGTTTCGGTTGCGATAGATATGCTGCGGCATGTTTCTCCAGCTCTGACACGCAGATGTTCCCGGATTCGGAAAACGTGGCGTAGTCACAAGTGATCAGACCCAGCTCAGGATCGGCCCAAGCCAGTTCCATCTGTCGCTCGATTTTGTCTGGCTCCCAAAGGTCGTCGCTGTCCAGAAAAGCAATCCATGGTTGCGTCGATTCGCTGACACACTTGTTTCTGGCACGCGCCAGGCCGAGGCAATCGTCATTGAAAACTCGCACGCCCATCGACGCGGCGATCTTCGCGGTCCCATCGGTCGAGCCGTCGGCGACCACGACGATCTCCGCGACCGGCAAGGTTTGCGCCTGAGCACTGGCGATAGTTGCGCCGATGAATTCCTCGGCGTTGAAGGCGGCGATCACTGCTGAAACTGGAGCGATTGAGTCTCGCATCGATCTATGCGGCGCGCTTGCCTCGTGCGACTTGATTGTCGAGCGCTTTCATCATCGCGGCGGCGCGAGCTTCCCACGTTTCACTTTGACTTGTCTGCCATCGTAGTTCTTCGTGTCCGTCCCGAAACTGCTTCGCGTGTAATTCTGCAATCGCCGCGACCATCTCATCGCTTGAATCGACCAGACGCAGCAACGGCTCCTTATCAAGCAGCTCGGCGAAGCCACGGGTAGCGATCATCGGACGGCCGCTGGGCAGATGTTCATAAAACCGCGTCGAGCTACCGGAGTACGTCGGTTCGCACTTGAGATACGGAAGGATCCCGAGATCAAAAGCGCGGGCGTATGTCTGTAATTCAGCATAAGGCTTCGGCCCAACGAATCGCACTCGCTGGTTTTGCCGCACGCGAAGGCGCGCATCTTGCTGAGCGCGATCAGGAATATTTGAATCCGCCGGACCGACAAAGACCCATGAAAGCCCCGGAATCCTGTCGATCACCGCTGCGAGCAGCTGCCAGTCAGTATTCGATCCGAGGTTGCCTAAGATGCCGGCGACAGGCCGCGCGAGATCACTAATATCCGCCGGCATCGCTAAGTCATGACCTGGTCGCGGTAATACATTTGCCTGTCGCGTTGCGTTGGGGATGATCTCGATCTTCGCCGGATCGCAACGCGCCTCGCGCATTAATTGTTCGGCCACCCGTCGCGAGTTTGGACAAACCAGGTCAGCCGCAGCGCACGATCGTTCTTCGAGCTGGTTTATGAGCCGAGCATTGTCCCAGTAGGCGACGAACAAATCAGTCGCGTAGTAAACGACCTGGCCGGGCCACTTCTCAGTCACGCTCGCATAATGCGGCAGACAACTGATCAAAACTGCATCGCGCGAATCATCGCTCGCTCTCAACAGCCGCTCGACGAGTCGATCGGTTTCGGGAGCGACCAGGTTAACTGGAAATTTGGCGAAACCACGTTGCAGCGGAAACGAACGAACTCGCAGCGGTGGATCGCTCAGCAAACTTTCTTTCTCATAATCGCGAATCCTGCCCGTGTTGCTAACTTCAGGACACCAGCCGATGGTTGGCATCACCGCCGACAACGCCGACGCGAATTCTTTGATCCAAACCGGCCGGGCATCGAGGATGTGCGCGATCACTTGGTTTCTGTCGCTACGAAGAGCCGCAGCGGGCTTTTGCCCCACTGAGAAAGGCAGCCCGTGCGTACGCTAATTCGCCAGACCGCGAGCATGATGACCAACCAACCGGTGACCAGCGCCATGGTCAGCGCATACTTGTTGACTGAGACCGTGCGCCAATATCCGAGCATGGCCATGATCACGGCGCCGCCTGCAAAGCTGGTCATCAACGACGCATAGCCGCCCGGCAGTTCGCGCAAACGCTGAAGCGACAACGCGACCAGCAATTGAGCCAGGCAATGACCAGACAGGAACGCGACGCCCGCGCCCGTCGCTCCCCAAAGCGGGACGAGCCAAACGGCGGTCGCCGCAGTCACGATGGCCCAGACGGCGTTGATGACGCCGAGCGCTCGCAGCGAAACAATGCTCAGTCGTTGCATCGCCGGACCGCCACTCATGTGAATGATTCCCGTGGCCAGCAGGATGAGCATGGGAACCTGCGCACCGGCGAACGATTTACCGTAAATCAAAAACACCAGCCAGGGCGCGAAGATCATCGCCACCCCGGCCGCCGCGACGACCAGGAAGGTAGACAGGAGTGAGTTGGTCAACATCACCCGCTCCGGTCCGCCGAACTTCGAAGCCGACTCGTCGGTCAAAAGCGAATAACCGACCTGGCCGCAAAGCACCGGCGCCAAAGACGCCAGACCGCGAAACTGATTTGCGATCGCGTACAGTCCCATCTGCGTCAAAGACGAATCGGATCGCGCGACCATTAAAGCGACCAACCAGGTGGCTGCGCTGACGCCCGCGAACGCGCCCAATTGAAATAGACCAAATTTCAGGACTGCGGCGATTCCCGGCCCTCTGCTGATCGTCTGCGACTGGAGAGGCTGGAGGCCCAACGGCTTGGCGAACGAGAGACAAACAAGCACGCACACCAAAGCCACACACGCCTGGCCGAGAATCATTGAGCGGGCGCCCACGCGCGCGGCCAAAGGCAGAACGATGACCAGCCCAATCCCGAATATCACTGACAACACCAGCAACGATCGGGGCCGCTGCTGCCCTATTAATAATCCGCGACAACAATCGAGCAGAATGATGGCCGCCGATGATATCGCCGCTACGCGCAGTACCGAGGTCAGAGCTTCATTGTGCAGGACGAACCGGGCCAGCGGGCCTGCGCCGGCCAGCATCGCCATTGAGCCAATGACTGCTGAACCAACTGACACCAGGGCAATCGCCCAGACGAATTTCCGATAGCCGTTGCTCTCGCGTGGATGCTGGCCCGAGAAACGAATCGCGGTGTTGCCAATTCCAGCTCCGGCGTAAGCTGCGATTGTTCCTGCCGTCGCCAGCACGACCGCGTAACCGCCAAAGACCTGTGGCCCACCGACTCGCGCCGCCAGCATGTTGGAGACAAAGCCCAGCGCTCGTTCGATTCCCATCGCGACGCCGAGCGTGGCGCCTCCGACCAGCAGCAGTGAAAGCAGGGACTGGCTGCGCGGCTGTCGGAAGCCACGCTGCTTCTCAGCCTCACTCACGTCGGCGCTAACAATTGCGTTATCGATCAAGATTCTTTTGTCGATTGCCGTTCGCGCCGGCGCCGTTTGTCGATCGAGTCAAGACCGCATCCATCTCAACCATTTGTTGGGTCAGCGGAGAGTGAAAGATTGGGAAAAAGCCGGTCGGCTCAAAACCTAGCTCGCGACAGTAAGAGAGGAACTGCAAATAGTTCGGCACATCCTCGTACAAAGGGTGGAGCGCGACCTCGGACTGCAACCCGACTACTTCGTGAATTCGATCGCCGGCGCCTTTCAAGACTTCGAGATCAAATCCCTGCGTGTCCGTCTTGAGGAATACGCGCGGCCGTTCAATTGATTTGAGCGCGTCGTCGAGCAGCGAGTCGAGACGGCGAACCGTGACCGTCTCTGTCGTCAGCACGCCGTCCGGATCGATCACCCGAAAGTTCTCTGAGGGCGGCAGCAATGAATTTAAGACGTCGAGACTGAAAAGATTTATGGGCCGCACTTCTTCGGTGCTGCCGCAGGCCAGCTGTAGCGTCAGCCAGTCGCGATCGCCCGCGGCCGCTTCCTGCAAACGCTCAAAGGCCGCGCTCACCGGTTCAATTGAGACGATTCGTCCTGCGTATCCGATGTGCCGCAACATCCGCCCGTACTCGCCCACGTGGGCGCCGACGTCGATCACGCAATTGATGCGCAGCGTCGCAAAGACTGACTTTAAATGCCCCGCCAGAAACACGCGCAGATCATTGTTCTTGTTCAGGTCGAGCACGGTGTACCCGAGCGCCCGCAGCGAAGACTTCATCAAACGTTTGGCGGAATTAGGCAAAGGATTTCAGGGCGCGGCTAAGACTGAGTAGCCGCTCCTGCCTTGGGGAGGTCGGAATCCTGGGCGTAGTAACTCTGGTGATAATAGTGCTGATAGTAATAATATTCGTGTGAGCGGACGCTGACGTTGTTCAGCACCACGCCGACGATCTTGGCGCCGACGTCTAACAGCAGTTGTCGCGAACGCCGCACCACGTCACGCGAGCTCTTGCCGCCGTGAACGACCAGCAGGACGCCGTCAACGATCGAGCCGATCAAGACGCCATCGGTGAACGAACTCACGGGCGGCGAATCGATCACGATGTGAGTGAACCTGGCGCCGAGGACCTCAATCAACTTCCGCATTTGATCTGAGCCCAGCAATTCCGCAGGGTTCGGCGGCACCGGCCCGGACGGCAGGACAAATAGTCCGGATGCTTCGTCGCGCAGAACACAACGCATCATTTCATCAACCGTGATGTCGCTGGAGAGGATCGAGCTGAGACCATCGCTCTCAGGCAAATCGAAAATTGAGCGCAACCGCGGCCGCCGCATGTCGCCGTCGATGATGACTACGCTGGCATTGGTTTGGGCCAGGCTGAGCGCAGTGTTAACCGCCGTCGTGGTCTTCCCTTCTCCCGGCAAGCTGGAAGTGACGAGTAAAGTCTTCGGCGCGCGGCCCGCCGTCGAAAGCAGCACCGACGTTCTCAATTGACGATAAGCTTCAGCCAGTGGCGATCGGCCGTTAACGTTTAAAAGCAACTCGGGATTGTGACCGTTGCTTCCGTTTCGCTTTTGCAAAGCGGCGGCCGACGAAAGCAAACGTCGGGGAGCCGAAGCCGAGCCCATCGACGGAATCACGGCCAGCGCGGGCAATCGCAAGAACCTCTCGACATCGTCGGTCGAATGGATGGTGTCGTCGAGATACTCAAGAAACAGCGCGAGGGCCGCGCCAAAGGCAAGCGCCAGCACGAACGCGAACACCACGGTGCGCATTCGCGCCGGTCCCACCGGAAAGTCCGGGACGATGGCGTAATCAACCACCGAAATGTTGTTTGGCCGCCCGGCCAGCACCACGTCATTTTCTTTCGAACGTTGCAGCAGACTGTTCAGCAGGCCCCGGTTGGTCTCGATCTCCTGTTGCAGGATGCGATAGTTGATGGCCGCTTCATTCTGCGTCACCGTGTCGCCCTTTTGCTGATTGAAAGATTTTCTGAGCGCCTCTTCGCGATCGAGCGCCTGCCGGTATTTCGTCTCCAGGTTTTTGAGCAGAGTCGCAGTATTGCTCGTGCGCGTCTCGGCAAGATGTTTTTGCAGCACGTCAATCTGCTCGTCGATCTGTTTGACTTCGGGGGCCTCTTCGGTGGCTTCGATCAGCAGCTCGGCGCGTTTCTGTTTCAGCTTCGCAAGTTCGGTGTTGGTCCCTTCGATCGCCTTCGCGCCGGCTTCCGCCAGTGCGCTCGCCGCCCCCGGCGCCTTGGCGGCATTGAATTCGGCCTCAGCCAACTTGCGATCGTTTTCGGCTTCCAGCAGTTGTTTGTTCAAACCGGCTAAGCGTTCGACGACCGTATTCTGACTGGCGTCGAGCGAAAGGATCTGATTGTCTTTAGCGTAAGAGACCAGCTTTTCTTCTCCCGAGCGAATCTGTGATTGCAATTCTTCAACCCGGCGCGAGAGAAAATCGCTGGTGGTGGTATTGGCTTCGTTCTTCTTTTCCAGATTGGACCGAACGAAAGTTTGCGCGACGCAATTGACCACCTTGGCTGCAATTTCAGGATCGCCATGCTGGTAAGTGATGTCGATCAGACGCGTCTCTTTGTTGTAACCGGCACGATTTTCGCGGACCGGCTCGACATGGAGGCCGCCGGCCAATGCTCCCACAAACGGAGCGAGTCGCTTAGCCTCGACGAGATCGTCGCTCGAAACAGCGGGGGCGACCGTGCTCGTCAACGGCAGGACATTCGGCTGTTGCGCGTTGTCATTTCTGTCGTTGCCGCCGGCGCCCAACATTTTCACGATGGTTTTCCAGGTCGAATGTGCCTGCGACGTTTGCGGATGGACGAAGGCCTGATTCTTCTCCAAATTGAGTGTCTTCACGACCCGGCGCAATAACCCGGGGCTCGTGAGTATCTGAAGTTGAGTATTGAAGTAGGCCGGATCATTCACGGGGTTGAAGATCATCGATCCACTCTTCTCGGTGTACGCCGGATTATTTTCGAGATCGACCTGGACCTGTGACGACGCTTCGTAAATATCAGGCTTGCGCGCGACATAGATAATGGCGAGCGTGGTCATCAGGACCGCGACCCCGATCACCAGCCACAGACGCTTGCGGATCGCGCGCCAATAATCGAGCAGATGGACCTCGCACTCGCTCTGGTCAGGGCCGTATCCGTAGCCGCGATAAGAAGAGTCCTCCGCGCGCCGATCGACCGCGCCCGGTTCATCCTGCTTGATAAGTTTGGTGGCTTGGTTCATAACGGAGATGTTAGAGATTAGAGGTTAGAGGTTAGTTCTTCAGCCGACGGCGCATCAGTTCCTCATGCGATTCGTTGTAAACAGGAAAAAGTCGGCTTAGGAAAAACGTGACCGACAAACTGACCTCTGATCTCTAACCTCTAACTTCTCGCTCTCATGGAATCACGCGTACCGGCACCTGCGCGACCGAGGGCGCGACGGCGCCCATCAGACTCCGCATCAGACTCTTGCCGGTGGATTCCGACACTTCAATGATGTCATTCGCTTGCAAGACCAGATCGTCTTCCTTCTTGCGCGCGATCGCCGTGAGATTGACGTAGAACTCTGATGGCGCTCCCCCGGCGGCGGCGTGACGAACGATACGAACCTTGTCAGTCTTGGAATCGCGCAGCGGGCCACCGGCCATCGCGATTGCCCGCGACACCGTGATGGTTTCCTTGAGCGGCAAAGACCGGGGCGCATAGACGTTCCCCACCACGTAGACTTGTTCGGCGTCGGGAATGGTGACGATGTCGCCGGCTTCGACGAAGGGATTAGCCGACGCCACACCTTGCAGCGTGTCGTTGAGCTTAAAACTAATCAGCCCTTCCTGATTCGAATTTGAATCTGCACCTGACGAGCACAAATCTACCCTAGGCCCACGCACGATATTAATGGTCTGTCCGGCCTTATCCGACGGTCCTTTCGCAAACGTCAGCAATTCAAGCAGGCGAATATGCCGCTGCATCTGGTAACGGCCCTGCTCATTGACTGCGCCAATCAAGGCAACTTCGCGCGCGTGATATTCCTTGATAAAGCAATCGACCGGAAGATTCCGATAGTAACGTGCGTAGCGAGTCGAAATCTCTTTCGCGAGTTCGCCTTCGGTCTTGCACGCAGCCTGGATGTCGCCTTCGATCAGCGGCATGCGAATTATGCCGTTACCTTCGACGCGCACCGCTTCACGCGACAACTGCGGCCGATTATAGACGCGAATTTCCAGCACATCGCCGACGCCGATGCGATATCGCTCCGGCGGAGATTGAGGAGAGCCGGCCGCCTTCTGATCCTGCGCCGTGACCACCCCGGGCGATCCTGTCGCGATCAAAACGGCGAGACCGACAACTACGAACAATCGATTTCGCATGTTATTTTCCGCCCAGGCCGATGCGTCGAGATGCCAATGCTTCGCGCATGTGATTGGGATGGGCCAGGTTGAGCACAGTGTTGCTGACCAGCACCAATAATTCTTCGTGGTCGCGGCGAAACGCGCCGGTCAAAGGGTTATCGCCGGTTTTGGTCACGACTCCTTCGCGTACCCACTGCCAGAATTGCTTCTGCGTAGTCCAGAACTCCTTTCGATCCCTGCACATAATGAGCGCAGTCTTCTTTTTCTTTTTCTTCTTGTCCTTTGCCACGAAAGCCGACCCCCTTGAAAAATAAAATCTTTCACTAACCACACTGTCTCACGACGTGCTCGCAATCGAGGCACGAAGACCCGAAGGAAACCTCTTTCGCGAGGCTGCTATGATAATTTTCCGAGCCTCGCGAATGTATTTCGCAAACGAAGGCATGTCAAGGAATTACGACCTGTCCATCTGCATTCGAGGGGTACATCACAAAAATTTCCAAGGTGCGAATCTTTGCGAAGTCGTCTAATCACCCTCAATGCTCGTTTGGGTCGGCTCCGAGGCCCGGCAGCGGTATCGCCACGAAGCGTGAGTCGATTCGCATCTCGGCGCTAATCGTTGCAGCAGCGCATCTCAGGCAAAGTTGCAAAGCCCACAGAGGCAAACCGGGTTCAGCTCTCCTATGAAATGCTCGCGCACTTGGTGCACAATGCTCAAATTCTCGCGGGCTTATCCGCCTTTGGTTTTGATATATTCGTGAGCACCCAAGCAAACTCAACAACCTCCACGCCCATGGTCCGGCAGTACCAGGAGCTGAAGTCACAGCATCCCGGCATGCTCCTGTTTTTTCGCCTGGGTGATTTTTACGAACTGTTTTTCGACGATGCGGTAGTTGGCGCGCGCGAACTGCAAATCACGCTCACGGCCCGTCACAAGGAACGCGGCGATCCGATTCCAATGTGTGGCGTGCCGCACCATTCGGCGGCCAATTACATCGCGAAGCTGGTCCGTAAGGGCTACCGCGTGGCGATTTGCGAGCAGACCGAAGACGCATCGAAGACAAAGAAACTCGTGCGCCGCGAAGTGGTGCGCATCGTCACGCCGGGCACCCCAATCGATCCGCAGTTGCTCGAGCCGCGCGAGTCAACATTCCTCGCCGCCGTCTGCGCGCGAGGTGAAAGCGTGGGCGCAGCCTTTCTCGACATCTCGACCGGAGAATTTCGCGCGACGCAGGCCCCCGGCAACGAATCATGGAAAAGAATCGCCGCGGATATTGAATCGTATGCACCGCGCGAACTGCTCTTCCCTGCTTCGCTCGCGGCGCTGGTCCGAGGTGGCTTTGTCAATCAAACCAAGACCGAAAATCTGCCGCTGGATCGCGGAGTCGAGACGGGGCAAGACTCAAACTCCCTCTCCCCCCGGGAGAGGGCTGGGGCGAGGGAGCGAAGCTTCACCTCGACGAGCCCTCACCCTAATCCTCTGCCAGAGGTAGAGGGGATCACACCGAAAGTTGAACGCGCCTTTTTTTCAGAGGCAACTTTAACGCCCACGGACGACTGGCTTTGGCAAGCTGATACGGCCGAGGATCTTTTGATAAAGCATTTCGGCGTGCGCTCACTGGATGGCTTTGGTCTGACCAACAAGTCGGAAGCAATCACCGCCGCGGCTGCGTGTCTGAGGTACGCGCAGGAAACGCAACGCGCCGGCGCCGCGCACATCGCCGACGTTATTTATTTTGAATCGCAGGATCATCTGGTTCTTGACAGCATCACGGTACGGAATCTCGAGTTGATTCAGCCGCTCGGTCTTGCCGGCACGGGCCGTTCACTGCTCGACGTGATTGATCAAACGATCACGGGAATGGGCGGGCGGCTCCTGCGCGCCTGGCTGCTGCGGCCGTCGATTCATCGCGGTGAAGTTGAAGCGCGACACGGAGCCGTCGACGAGTTGCACGGCTCGTACATGAAACGAGACGGCCTGCGCAACGCCCTCAAAGAAGTTGCCGATCTCGAACGGCTGGTGGGCCGTTTGAATCTGGGCTCGGCGACGCCCCGGGACCTCAACGCCCTTCGCTGTTCGCTTGATCGAGTTCCCGCGATTCGGGAACTGCTCACGAACGCACAGTCGTCGCTCTTGCAGGTATTGAATGAGTCGCTCGACGAATTGGCTGACGTGCGGACGCTGGTGGCATCTGCGATCAACGATGATCCGCCGGCCAAAGTGATCGACGGTGGAGTGATCAATGCCGGCTACGCGCCGGAACTGGATGAACTGCGCTCCATCAGTCGCAACGCGAAGCAAACCATTGCCGCCATGGAAGCGGAAGAACGAGCGCGGACCGGCATCGGCACGTTGCGCATTCGCTACAACAACGTCTTTGGATATTTCATTGAGGTCTCGAAAGCGAATGCCGCGCGCGTCCCTGACGACTATGAACGGCGGCAGACTCTGGCAAATGCCGAACGGTTCAGCACGCCTTCATTAAAAGAATGGGAAGGCAAAGTTCTGGGCGCTGAAGAGCGAATTCTGCAACTCGAGTCTGAGATCTTTGCGCTTGTCTGCCGCCAGGTTTCAGCTGAGACTCCGCGCATTCAAGCGACGGCGCGTGCGCTGGCTTGCCTGGATGCGGTCTCGGCATTGGCCGAAACCGCTGTCCGTCGCCGATACGTGAGGCCGAAGATGCATGACGGCGATGAGATCGAAATTGTTCACGGGCGTCATCCGGTGATCGAGGTCTTCATCGATGAACCCTTCATTCCGAATAGCGTCTATCTAAACAACTCGGCTGATCGTCTGCTAATCATCACCGGCCCAAACATGGGCGGCAAGAGCACCGTGCTGCGGCAGACGGCGCTGGTCTGCATTCTGGCCCAGATGGGTTCCTTTGTGCCGGCGGAGAGCGCGCGACTGCCCTTGCTCGATCGTGTCTGGACGCGCGTCGGAGCGTCTGACGATCTCGCGCGCGGCCGATCTACGTTCATGGTCGAGATGACCGAGACGGCGGCGATCCTGCACAACGCAACGCCGCGATCGCTGGTGCTGCTCGATGAAATCGGCCGCGGCACTGCGACCTTTGACGGATTGTCGATCGCCTGGGCCGTCGCGGAGTATTTGCATGATTCACCAGAGCACTGTGCCAAGACTCTGTTCGCGACGCACTATCACGAATTGACCGAATTGGCCGAACGCTTGCCGGGCGCGCAGAACTATCAAATCACCGCGACCGAACGCGAAGGCGAAGTGGTGTTTCTTCATCGGCTGGAACGCGGCCGCGCTTCAAAGTCATACGGCATTGAAGTGGCGCGCTTGGCGGGCATGCCGCCCGCGGCTCTGGCGCGCGCCCGCGAAGTCCTTGAGAAGCTGGAGCGTTACGAACTCGATGTGTTCGCTGAAGACGCGCAAATCGAACCACGCGTGGCGGCCGCCGGCGCCGGCGCGAACAGTTCATCTGACGAAACCGCGCTGACCCGGGCGTCAACCAGCGCGGCCCGCAGACGTCTGGCCGCGCAAACGTCACTGTTCGATCTGGCCAATCAAAAAATTGTTGATGAGCTGCGCGAAGCCAAGGTGGAAGCGCTGTCCGCGGAAGATGCGAAGGAACTCCTGAAGAAGTTGCGCGATAGAATTCTCTAAGCAGCTACGACGCTTTGGCCGCGTCACGAATCACCAGATCGAAAGTTCCGGGCGCGACTTTACGAAAGCGCGTGTTGCGATTGAGTGAGACCGCGATGCTAATCGTGGGGTTGTTGCCCGTGAAGCTGAACCCGCCTTCCATCAAACGATTGTAAATCTCGTTCACATGTAGCGGCCCACCGGCTTCGCGAAGAATCATGGTTGCGGCTTGCGGGATGGTCCGGTCGAAAAACTGATCGCTAATCGGCTCGATGTTGTTGCGCAACGCAGGCACGTTATGTCTTTGCTGGGCCGCCGGCTGCGACAGTTCCGCCTGCGCCAGCCGTCGCTGCAACTCAATCTCCAGTTCGCCGACTGACGTCGTCCCCACCTGTGTGCTGGGTCCGCTCATCACATTTGAAAGCAGGCGAAAGATTGCCGCTTCAGTCTGACCAGCGAGGGTGTCCAGTTCAATCAACTCGCCGCGAATAATCTCGGCTTCTGATTCCAACTCGGCCAGCCGTGCCGCCAGACGCGTGCGCTGGGCGCGCGAGTGTCGCAGGCTTTGTTCCAGACGAGCTATCAGGGTTTCGTTAGCCATGGCCAAGCGAGATTGTAGATTGACGTTATTAGGTTGGCAATAACTTTCTACGGCCTGGACCTAATCATCAATGGTCGCGTTCGATGATGTAGGTGGGAATTGCGGATAACGCTTGTGCGTAAGGCGAGTGATCGAAGCCATCCAGTGCAGCACGCGCCGCCTCGGCGTATTCAATGGCGCGTTCTCGCGCGAGGGCCAAGGCGCCTGTTTCAGCGAGCGCATCCAGGAGCGATTGGCGCGAGATACTGTGATAGCCACCTTCACTGATGACTGTCTGAACCGGCAGGCGCATCTCGGGCTGGTGCTGTAACAAAAGAAGCAGCGGCAAAGAGATCTTTCCTTCGAGCAAGTCTGCGCCGGCCGGTTTCCCCAGCACGTCTTCGGTGCTGGTGAAGTCGAGCAGATCGTCGATCAGTTGGAAGGCGATGCCGAGGTTCATTCCGTAATCGCGCAACATCGCCTGCTGTTCCGGCTCAGCGCGTCCGACGAGCGCCCCGATTTCGCAACAGGCGCTGAAAAGGTACGCAGTCTTGCGCGCAATCACGTCAAAGTATTGATCCTCGGAAATGTCTGTGCGACCGAGCAGGGTCAATTGCAACAGCTCGCCTTCGGTCATGCGTCGCGTCACGGCCGTGAGAATGTCGAGAATCGGAAGCGACCGCTCCGCCAGACTGGTCTCAAACGCGGACATGTACAACCAGTCGCCCATCAAGACCGCGGTCTGATTGCCAAACTCAGAATTGATTGACGGCCGGTTGCGGCGGGTTTCGGCCTTATCGATGATGTCGTCGTGAACCAGGGTCGCCGTGTGCAGAAATTCCATGACGGTGGCCATGCGAATCGAACTTTGATTCGACCCATCGCCGCCGACCGCGTAACTGGAAAGAATGGTGAGCGCCGGCCGCACCCTTTTGCCGCCGGAGCGACGCAGATACTCGCCGATGTAGGCGATGACCTGGATGTTGGACTGCGCCTGCCGTTCGAATTCCTGCTCGACCAGGATCAGCTCCGGCAAGACGGAATCAAAGATTCGCTTTGCTTCCAGCTGTGCCTCATCAACTACGGCGGTTTGCTCTGCTGTGGGCATCTTGGTTACCGTTTATTCTCGCCGGCGCTGTTCATGCTTACCGCTACTAATTGGATCGATAATTCGTGAACTGCATGTTGATGCCAAAATCTTTGGCCTTCAACGCCGCGATTACCTGTTGCAGGGTGTCGCGATCTTTTCCGGAGACCCGCACGGTGTCACCCTGGATCGAAGCTTGAACTTTGGCCTTCGAATCCTTGATCAGCTTCACGATGTCCTTGGCTTTGTCCTGCGGAATTCCCTGTTGAATTTCGACTCGCTGGCGGACCGTGCCGCCGGCCGCCGGCTCAATGTTGCCATAACTCAGCGCCTTGAGCGGCACGCCGCGGCGCACCAGTTTCTGCTGCAGGATATCGTTCATATTCCGCAGCTTGGTCTCGTCTTCGGCGGTCAGCACCAACTCTTTTTCTTCCAGGGCGACGTTGGCGTGGCTGCCCTTGAAGTCAAAGCGCTGCCGAATCTCTTTCAATGTTTGATTGATCGCGTTGCTGATTTCAGCGCGATCAACTTGCGAGACGATGTCAAACGAATTCTGCTGGGCCATGCGATTCGAATTGCTGGGTTGAGAATAGCATCAAAGCGAGAGCATGTGAAAGTGTTCTCTAGATTTTTAGCCGGACCATAGGCCGTCCGAGCGGGAGCCTAATCCCCTGCCAGTTGAAACAGTGTGCGGAAATTGTTGGAGGTGACCTCCGCTATTTCATCCAGGGGCCGCTCATGAAGCTCCGCCAGAAACTTTGCGGTCTCAACGACCCGGGCCGGCTCGTTCCGCTTGCCGCGAAACGGAACGGGCGTCAAATAAGGACAGTCCGTTTCAACCAACAGACGGTCCAGCGGCATTTGACGAGCCACGTCGCGAAGGTCCTCGGCCTTTTTGAACGTAAGATTTCCGGCAAAAGAAATATAGAACCCCAGATCGATCGCGTCTCGCGCCATCTGCAAACTTCCACCGAAGCAATGCAAGACGCCGCCCCGATCATAATCGCCCAGTTCGTCGCGGATGGTTTTGATTGTGTCGGCGTCGGCTTCGCGCGAATGGATGATGACCGGCAGATTCAGCCGGCGGGCAATTTTCGACTGACGAGCGAGCACCGTTTGCTGCACATCACGCGGCGAATGATCGTAATGATAATCGAGGCCGATCTCACCCCAGGCAACCACCCGTCGGCTCTGTTTGGCGAGATCGATTAGACGTTCTTCGGCGGCCTCATCGAACAGCTTGGCGTCGTGAGGATGAACACCGACCGCCGCATAAATGCCCTTATGCTTTTCCGCCAACTGAACAGCGCGTTCAAACGCGCCGCTGTGAGGATCGCCCGTGCCGACATTGAGCATCGTGGTGACGCCCGCTTCGACGGCCCTGGCAATCACTTCATCCCGGTCGTCATCGTACTCGGGACCATCGATGTGGCAATGAGAATCGACAAAAGTCATCAATTTGGAGTGCGCCGGCTTGACGGCGCTTTGTTACGTTCACGAAAAGCGGCGGCCAGCCGCCGCACTCCAAAAGATCAATTACCGCTAATCGGCGGCAGGCCCGCGGCGCGGAGTTCTTTGTTCAGGGTCGCGATGTCCGTAGATTTGATCGCTTGCCAGCTCTGCTGCAGACCCTGCGAATCTTTCAAGACGTCGGGCACGGCCGACATGATTTGCGTCGTCGGCGCTACATCCGCTTCTTCGATCAATCCAAACAGCGTGCGGGCGCGGGTCATGACAGATGCCGCCGTTACCCGCGCGCCACCGCCGGCTCCGCCACCACCACCGCCGAATCCGCCACCGCCCGCGCCGGCGACGTTCTGAATCTTCTCGGCGAGTGCGTCGACGTGGCTCTTCAGCGTTGCATCGGTGACTTTGGTTCGCAACTCAGTTATTTGTCCGCGGATCTTTCGCGCGTCGTCCGAGATCGCGCTCAGCGCGACCCATTCGTTGTACATCTGCATCGATGTGGCGAATTGCTTTTTCAGATCGTCGCTCGAAGTTTTCACCCGCGGATCCATGACGAGGCGTAGCGGCTGTTCATATTTCTTGCCGTTCACGGTCAGGACCGCGGTGTAATTGCCCGGCATGGCCCAGGGCGAAGTCGGCGCGGGCGCAGTATTTCGATAGACAGCCGCGATTGGGTAGTTCGGCGCGACGCCAGGGACCGGCTTGTAATGCAAATCCCAAAGAAAGCGATGCGTCCCACGTTCGGCTGATAACTTTTGCGGCGGACGAATCCAGTAAGGGGGGATGTTCAGGAGCGGCTCATCAGCGGGCACCGGGTCGTCACTCGCGTACCGACGCACTACGGCACCGGTCGAGTCTTTGATTTCAAGCGTGACCGGACCCTTCGTCGCCGCGCCCACGTAGTAGTCGATCACCGCGCCGTCGGGCGGGTTTTCGCCGGCCGGCACATCGGGCGGCAGCGGCGTGTCGCTGTTCGTGTTCCAGCGGACGCGGTAGGCAGTCTGGGGTTTGAAAAGATGCGCCGCCGATTTGACGATGGCGTCCTGCATTTGGCGCAGTGGTGTAATGTTATCGAGAATCCAGAAGCCGCGGCCGTGGGTGCCGACGCAAAGATCATCCCCTTTAATAATCAGATCGCGAATCGAGGTCGCACCCATGTTCAGGCGCAGCGACTGCCAGTGATCGCCATCGTCGAATGACACATGGACCGCGCGCTCAGTGCCGGCGAAGAGTAATCCCTTTCGTTCCGGATCTTCACGAACGACGTCGGTGTTTTCATTTTCGGGAATACCGTTCGTGATTTCGGTCCAACTTGCGCCACCGTTGCGCGTGCGATAGATGTGCGGCCGCAGATCGTCCAGACGCAGAGTATTAATTGCCGCGTAAGCCGTTTTCTTGTCGAAGTGACTGGCATCGAGAATCGCAACCTTCTGCCACGGCTTTAACTGTTTCGGAGTCACGTCCGTCCAGTTCTTGCCGCCGTCAGTCGTGCGATGAATCAAGCCATCGTCTGTGCCGGCCCAGATGATATTCACATCAAGCGGTGAAGGCGCCACCGCATAAATAACGCCGCGCTGCGTTGCCTGCGCGGTCGGTTGCGAGCCATATTTTCCAATCGTCGCAGGAACTTCGAAAGTCTTGCGCGTAAGGTCGGGACTCACCTGCTCCCAACTATTTCCGCCATCCTTTGTTTTCCAAAGCGTGTTGGCCGCGAAGTACATCGTGTGCGGATCGAGCGGCGAGAAAACGATCGGCTGCGTGCGCACCACCCGGAAATCAGCGCCGCGAAACGGCTTCGGCATGATGTTCTGCGCCTGTCCGGTGCGGCGGTCGTACCGCGTCAACTTGCCGCCGTAGACAATGTCCGGATCGAGCGGATCGGGAACCACGTAGCCGTACTCTTCGGCGCCCACCGGATGCCAATCGCGAAACGTAATCTCGCCGTCGTTGCCGCGGCTCGAGACGCAGGCTGAGCCGCTCTCCTGTTGCCCGCTGCACAGCCGGTAGGGAAACGCGTTGTCGGCGTTGACGTGGTACATCTGCGCTGTCGGTTGGTTGTACCAACTGCTCCAGGTCTTGCCGCCGTTGACGGTGATCACCGCACCCTGATCGCTGCCGAGCATGATCACGTTGCCGTTGTTCGGATTGACCCAGACGTTCTGATAGTCGTCGCCGCCCGGGGCGCCGCGAAATGCCGACCAGCTCTTCCCTCCATCGACTGATTTCCATGAAACCACGCTGGCTGAATAGACGATGTCCGGGTTCTTTGGATCGACGCGAATGACAGCGAGATCGCCGCCACCGATACGACCGGCCGGTCGCGGGTCAGTCGTGATTCTGCTCCAGGTTTCACCGCCATCATCAGAGCGATAAATGACCAGACCGGGACTGAGAGCGACCGAAGCGAACAGACGTTTCGAATTGCTGGGCGCGATTGCGAGGTTCACCTGAATGATGTTGTCGGGTAAGCCGCCGGTCAATTGCCGCCACGTCTTGCCATTGTCGGTCGATTTGTAAATGCCGCCGCCGGTCCCGTTCCACGCCGCGTTTTCCCACGGACCCTGACGGGCTTCCCACAAACCGGCATAGGCCACATCGGGATTCGCCGGATCGAAAATCACATCAGCACCGCCGATGTTTTCGTCTTTGTACAGAACTTTTTCGAAAGTCCGGCCGCCGTCGGTCGAGCGAAAGATGCCGCGCTCAGCATTTGCTGCGTACGGATGACCCGCGACGGCGACGAGAATCGTATCTGCGTTTCGCGGGTCGACTACGATTTGCGGAATCTGCTGGCCGTCGCGCAGGCCGAGATGCGTCCAGGTCTTTCCCGCGTCTGTCGATTTGTAGATGCCGTCGCCGACGGACAAGTCGGGACGCTGCAACCCTTCACCACTTCCCACATAGATAATGTTTGGATCCGATGGGGCCACTGCAATCGTGCCGACCGAGCCGGTCGGTTGATCGTCAAAGATTGGATTCCACGTCTGGCCATAGTCATCGGTCTTCCAGACACCGCCGTTGACCTGTGCGATGTAAAAGACGTTCGGCTGCGAAGGCACACCCGCTACCGCGCGCGTGCGCCCGCCGCGGAACGGTCCGATGCTACGCCAGTGCAGTGACTTGAACAGTTCGGGGTTGAACTGCTGCGCTGTTACCGGAACGGCGATGACGGCCATGGCGACAACTACGAGAGTTGATAGGACTCGACGACGAGACGACAAGATCGAATTTTTCATATTCAGATGGTCCGAAGTGATTTTAACGACCGCAGGCGCGCATAGTATCGAATCGGTTTCGATTTGTCATTTGTGTCGGAACCGCGAGCTTGTGTCAGAACCGCAAGCGGTAGCGACCGGATCAGGACGACGGCTGAATGTTGCCGGGTTCTATCCAGCGGCTTACATGATCCGTTCGCTACCGCTCGCGGTTCTGACACGTGATATCTTTACCCGCCATGAGCGTGCTGATACTCGACGAAGAAGAGGTGCAGCGACTGCTGCCGATGAATGAATGCATCGATGTGATGGAACGCGCCTTTGTGGCGCTGGCGCGCGGCGAGGTCGAGCAGCCTTTACGAACGATCTTCCGGCCGCCGCAGGTCAAAGGGGTGATGGCCCTGATGCCCACGTTTCGTGGCGGCGAGGCGCCGCTGTTTGGTTTGAAAGCGATCTGCGTGTTTCCCGGTAACGCCGCGATCGGCAAGGACGCGCACCAGGGCTCGGTGATTTTGTTCGACGGCGTGACCGGCGAGTTGCGCGCCATCGCCAATGCGTCAGCGATTACCGCAATCAGGACTGCCGCGGTCAGCGGCCTCGCGACGAAAGTACTGGCCAAACCAGACGCGTCGAACCTGGCCATCATCGGCGCCGGGGTGCAGGCTCGCGCGCACCTCGATGCAATCGCCTGCGTGCGTCAGTTGCAGCGAGTACGCGTTGCTGCCGGCAGTAAGCAGAGCGCCGAGCGATTCGCCGACTCGATGAAGTCACATGTTGAATTTGAAATAGAACCGGTTGGCAGTCCGGAGGATGCAGTCCGCGGGGCTGACATCATCGTCACGGCCACTACTTCCCGCGAGCCGGTGGTGCGCCGCGAGTGGATCGAACCCGGCGCACATATCAATGCCATCGGCACTTTCTCTCCTAAGGCGCGCGAACTCGACACTGCGACGATGACGTCGTCGTCGATATTCGTCGATCGACGCGAATCGGCATTCAACGAAGCGGGCGATTATTTGATTGCGGCGGCTGAGGGCGCGATTGGGCCGGAGAATATTCTGGCGGAACTCGGTGAGGTGCTGATCGGAAAACAGCCCGGCCGTCGATCGTCAGACGAGATCACGATCTTCAAATCACTGGGCCTGGCGATGGAAGATTTGGCGGCGGCGGATTACTGTTATCGAAAGGCTCTCGACCTGAACGAGGGCCAACAGGTTTCGATCTGAGTATTGCCAGGTTTGATTACAAACTGCGACAGACCGTCGCGTTCCCATACTTCGCTTTTAAATCGGGCTGGATCTTGTAGCTGTTAACGTCCCATCCGTGCCGCTGCCAGAACGTGCCGTCAGAATAGTCGACGCGATTGATGATTACCGCCGCGCGATACTTGGCGCTCGCGTCCTTCTCGAGGTTTTTCACGCTGACGACCTCACTGGGCCCCACCAGGCTGAAGATATTCATCTCCTTTTGACGTTCCGGCTTGATCTGGCCGCCGCACATAAATGTCCGGCGGGTGACGTTGCTGTCGTTGCCGACCTGCATGAATCTATATTCCCAAATGACGTTTTCGATTACCTTCGGGCTGACGTTCTGAATTTTCAGCAGGTAGGTATAGCCGTCGACGGGATCAGATTCTCGCGACTGCTGCACGATGCGTTCGAGTTCGGAACCGCGCACGTCCAGATTGTCGGCATTCGGATCTCTCATGCCGACGGGATCGTTAACGCGTTTCTGGCGTTCGAAATTTCGGTCGTCTTTGGTAATGCCGCGCATCGGCGAGGTCGCGGACTGCACGGCCTTGCTGCCGGCCTGGCGGTCGCGCAACCAGCTGGCGCTAACGACCACTACCGGCAACTTATTTTCTTCGACTGGCGCGGGCGCTTGCCCGTACGAGACGGTCGTGATCAGGAGGATTGGCAGGACCAAGAGCAACTTCATAAAACTCGCCCTCCAACGAACTATTAGGCACCTGGCAAAAGCGCTGGTTTGTGGAAGTGCCAGCGTGAATTTAGATCAGTTCCCTTCACTTTACAATGGTAAGTTTTGGAGTGCGGCGGCTTGAGGGCGCTTTGTATTTCTGCGGGGCCGTCTCAACCTCGGCGAATGAAAGCGGCGTCAAGCCGCACCCTCCAAATGAAAATGTGGTTTACAGAATTGCGCCCGGCGGGTTATAAATAGCCTAACGCTTTCCCCCAAAATTAAGCGTTTCGCGTATCCCCTGACGAAGAGTTGTAGTTGCTTGCCCGGCGAAGATTTATGTCCGGACATATCCTCTTTTTGCGACGACGAAACGTTGTGCACCAACCGGACCTTTCAGTCTCGAATAACCTTTGGAAGGAAAAACTATGCGCGCACAGACCCAAGCTTCTGATTCACTGAATGCGAAGCTATTGCTGAAGACTCTGGTCGCCTTCAAGAAGGGCGACTTCTCGGTCCGCCTCCCCGGCGAATGGACCGGCGAGGCCGGCAAGATTGCGGACACGCTCAACGAAATCATCGAACTGAGCGATCGCACCGCTCGAGAACTGGAACGCGTCAGCCGCGTCGTCGGCAAAGAAGGAAAGATCGTCCATCGGTCTGCGGTCGCCGGCGCGTCCGGGTCGTGGTTACGGCTGGTCGATTCTACCAACCTCCTGATCGACGACATGGCGCGGCCGACCAGCGAAATGGCCCGCGTGATCGGCGCCGTGGCCAACGGTGACTTGTCCGAACGCATGGCCCTCGAAGTTGATGGTCGACCATTAAAGGGCGAGTTCCTCCGCACGGTGAAAATTGTGAACTCGATGGTGGACCAGTTGGGTTCGTTCGCGTCGGAAGTTACCCGCGTGGCGCGCGAAGTGGGAACGGAAGGAAAACTCGGTGGCGAAGCAAAAGTGAAAGGCGTCGCCGGCACCTGGAAGGACCTGACCGACAGCGTGAACTCAATGGCCAGTAACCTCACCAGTCAGGTGCGCAATATCGCCGAGGTGACGACCGCGGTGGCCAACGGCGACTTATCAAAGAAGATCACCGTGGACGTGAAGGGCGAGATCCTCGAACTCAAGAACACCATCAACACGATGGTGGACCAGTTGAACTCATTCGCATCGGAAGTTACCCGCGTGGCCCGCGAAGTAGGTACCGAAGGAAAACTCGGCGGCCAGGCCGATGTGCGCGGCGTCGCCGGCACCTGGAAGGACCTGACCGACAACGTGAATTCGATGGCGTCGAACCTGACCGGTCAGGTGCGTAACATCGCCGAAGTTACGACGGCGGTGGCCAACGGTGACTTGTCGAAGAAGATCACCGTGGACGTGAAAGGCGAAATTCTCGAATTGAAGAACACCATCAACACGATGGTGGACCAGCTCAACTCATTCGCATCAGAAGTGACCCGTGTGGCCCGCGAAGTCGGTACCGAAGGAAAACTCGGCGGCCAGGCGCAGGTGATGGGCGTCGCCGGCACCTGGAAAGATTTGACGGACAACGTGAACTTCATGGCCGGCAACCTTACCGGTCAGGTGCGTAACATCGCCGAAGTGACGACCGCGGTGGCCAACGGTGACTTGTCAAAGAAGATCACCGTGGACGTGAAAGGCGAAATTCTCGAACTCAAAGACACCATCAACACGATGGTGGACCAGCTCAACGCATTCGCCTCGGAAGTTACCCGCGTGGCCCGCGAAGTAGGTTCGGAAGGAAAACTCGGCGGCCAGGCGGACGTGAAAGGCGTCGCCGGAACCTGGAAGGACTTAACCGATTCCGTGAACCTGATGGCCGGTAATCTGACGGGACAGGTCCGTAATATCGCGGATGTGACGACGGCGGTGGCCAACGGCGACTTGTCGAAGAAGATCACCGTGGACGTTAAGGGTGAGATTCTCGAACTGAAGAACACCATCAACACGATGGTGGACCAGCTGAACGGTTTCGCTTCTGAAGTGACGCGCGTGGCTCGTGAAGTAGGTACCGAAGGAGAACTCGGCGGACAGGCGTACGTGCGCGGGGTCGCCGGCACCTGGAAAGATTTGACCGACTCAGTGAATTCAATGGCCGGCAACCTCACCGGCCAGGTACGTAACATCGCCGAAGTGACGACCGCGGTGGCCAACGGTGACCTTTCCAAGAAGATCACGGTGAGCGTCAAAGGCGAAATCCTCGAGTTGAAGAACACTATCAACACGATGGTGGACCAGCTCAGCTCATTCGCCTCAGAAGTGACGCGCGTGGCCCGCGAAGTAGGTACCGAAGGACGACTCGGCGGTCAGGCGCAGGTGATGGGTGTCGCGGGCACGTGGAAAGACTTAACCG
>Ga0105242_10000810_pt1 | contig 24262 bp, 35 predicted proteins | sample KBSM24metaG_FD_81521 | JGI IMG/M metagenome (GOLD analysis project Ga0105242, IMG submission 81521) | Miscanthus rhizosphere microbial communities from Kellogg Biological Station, Michigan, USA - KBS M2-4 metaG | ecosystem: Host-associated > Plants > Roots > Rhizosphere > Soil | place...
TGACCTGCGCGGTGGACATGGGCCGCGCCTCGACCCGCTCCAAGGACTTCCCCTCCGGCGGCGAGGACGGCCGCGGCAGGCTCAGCGCCGGCGGCCGCGAGTGGGAGTTCCAGCACGTCTCGATCGGCAACCCGCAGTGCGCGATCGTCGTCGGCGAGGAGCTCGAAGACCTCGACCTCGGCGCGATCGGGCCGGACATCGAAGGGAACGCGCTCTTCCCGAACCGCACCAACGTCAGCTTCCTGGCGATCGAGGGCAGCCGGGTGCGGGCGCGGATCTTCGAGCGAGGGGTGGGGGAGACGCTCTCTTCCGGCACCGGCGCCAGTGGCGCCGCCGTGACTGCCTACTTGCTTGGCGCCACCAGCCCGATCGTCGTCGAGCTCGACGGCGGCGAGCTCGAGGTCGAGGTCGGCGAGGACCTGGCGGTTCGGCTGAACGGCTGGGCCGAGCCGGTCTGTGCCGGCGAGCTCGCGCCGGAGCTGGTCAAGGCGCTCGCCGACGCAGACGAATAGATTCCGCGCCGATGCCGATCGCCGAGCCATCGAACCGCCTGCAGGCGATGCCGCCCTACCTCTTCGCGGAGCTGGAGAAGCGGATCGCCGACAAGCGCGCTGCCGGCATCGACGTGATCAGCCTCGGCATCGGTGACCCCGACAAGCCGACCTACGACTACGTCGTCAAGGCGATGCAGGAGGCGGTCGCCGATCCGGCCACCCACCAGTACCCCAGCAACCGCGGCCGCGACGATTTCCGCGCGGGCTTCGCCGACTTCTACTCGCGCCGCTTTGGGGTCGAGATCGACCCCGGCTCCGAGGTGATCCCGGCGATTGGCGCCAAGGAGTGCATCTACAACCTCTGTTTCGCCTTCCTCAACCCAGGCGACGTCGCCCTCGCCTCGGACCCTGGCTACCCCGTCTACACCGGCGGGCCGATCCTCGCCGAAGCGCAGCCGGAGCTGCTGCCGCTGGTCCCCGAGTTGGGCTTCGTCCCCGACCTTGGCGCCGTCCCCTCCGAGGTCGCCGCCAAGGCGAAGGTGATGTTCCTCAACTATCCGAACAACCCGACCGGCGCCGTCGTCCCCGACGGCTTCTTCGAGCTGGTCGTCTCCTTTGCCCGCGAGCACGAGATCCTCGTCGTCCACGACTGCGCCTACTCGGAGACGACCTACGACGGCTACGAGGCACCCAGCTTCCTCGCGACGCCCGGTGCCAAGGAGGTCGGTATCGAGGTCTTCTCGCTCTCCAAGGGCTACAACATGACCGGCTGGCGCTGCGGCGCCATCCTCGGCAAGGCGGAGGCGATCCAGACTTACTGGCGGCTGAAGACGAATATCGACTCCGGTCTCTTCGAGGCGGTTCAGATCGCCGGTATCGCCGCCTTGGAGGGTCCCGAGGGCCCGCTGCAGCGGATGAACGAGACCTACGCTCGCCGCCGCGACCTCGTCGTCAGCGCTTTGCGCGAGATCGGCGTCGATGTCACCGCCCCGAAGGGGACGATCTACGTTTGGGCACCGGTCCCCGAGGGCCAGACGTCAACCTCCTTCGCCGAGCGGGTTCTGGAGGAGGCGGCGGTGGTCGTCTCGCCGGGCTCGATGTTCGGCCCCAGTGGCGAGGGTTTCTTCCGGATCTCCCTCGCTGCCCCCGACGAGCGCATCGAAGAGGCGGTCGAGCGGATGCGCGAGCATCTCGCCTGATCAGGCCGCTTCGCGCTCGGCTTTCTTGGTCCAGTAGCGGTCGAGGCCGGGCCACTGGTAGGCGGTCGGTACCGCCTGGAGCAGCTCGGCGATCGTCTCCTCGCCGAGGCCTTCGGAACCCATCTGCTCGCGGATCCGTCGCTGCAGATCTGCCTCGTACGCCCCGCGCTCCATCGATTTGACCAAGTCGGCCTCTTCGCGCAGGCGCTCGCGCACAATGTCGAGGTAGCCGGGAACATCCCCCTCGACCGAACCGAAGTGGGTGAGGGCCAGGCGCACCGGCTGCCAGCCCTCGACGACCGCGATCGAGTCGAGCCAAGTCTCGACGTCGATGTCGGGCGGCGGCGTCGGCGGCATCACCAGGTCCGAGGGCGGGATCCGGCATGCGGCGACGTCGCCGGTGAACGCCGTCCCGGTTTCCTCATGGAAGTAACAGACGTGGTGCGAAGCGTGTCCCGGCGTGTAGGCAACCCGCATCCCCAGCACTGTCTCGCCGCCGCTCAGCGCCGTCACATTCCCCTCCGGCACCGGCAGGATCTCCCCCCAAAGCCGCTTCATATCGACCCCATAGAGCCGCTCCGCACTCGCCAGCAACTTCGAAGGATCAATCAAGTGCGGCGCCCCGCGCTCGTGCACGTACACCTCCAGATCGGGCCACCGCCGCACCATCGCCCCCGTCGCAGCAGCGTGATCAAGGTGAATATGCGTGAGCAGCACAGCCCGCGGCTGCTCACCACCGAGAGCGTCAACAACCGTATGGAGCGAAGACTCCGGCCCCGGATCGACGAGTACGCCATCCACTTCCCAGCAGCCGATCACGTGTGGCCGCCCCAGGTGCATCACGTCGATAACTCGCACTCGCGGCAGCTTATGGGACTTGGGGAAGGGGTCGAACGAGCCTCCCCGCTGTTGCGAGAGAGGCCCCTTCCCCAAGTTCCCTCAAGCAGGAACTGGAGCTGGGAACCGCTCGTCAGCCTCCAGCGTCTGGCGCAAGCCCTCTTCCATGCCCCGCGGCGCGTACCCGAGCTCACTCGCCGCCTTCTCGTAACTGGCCCAGAAGGTCACCTTGTCGGCCGAGGAGATCAGCTCGCGCAGATTGGGCGGCTGGCCCATCAGTTTGCCGACCACCGGGCCGATCGGCGTCAGCGCCTTCATCAGGCCGGTCGGCAGAGTGCCGCGCGGTGGCTTGCGGCCGCTCACCTTGGCGACCATCTCGATTGCCTCGCGCATCGTCGTCGCCGGGCCGCTGATGACGTAGGCCTCTCCGACCTTGCCCCTATCGAGAGCGAGGAGGATGCCGCCGGCGATGTCCTCGACGTGGCTGAGGCAGATCCCCAGCTCAGGGAAGGGCAGCAACGGCAGTTTGCCGGCGAAGAATTCCCCGAGCAGGTCAGCGACCTGGGAGGTGTCGCCGGGGCCGTAGACGCCGCCGGGCTGGACGATGATCGCCGGCAGGCCCTGGTCGGCGATCATCCGCTCGACCAGCTTGTGGGCCTCCAGCTTGGTCTCCTCGTAGTAGGAGGTGAAGTCGGTCTCGGGATTGCGATAGCCCTCGTCGACGATCTTTTTGTGCGTGTTGCCGAAGATGCCGACGGTGGAGACATAGACGATCCGCGGCACTTTGGCCTCGAGCGCAGCGTGCATCACTCGCTCGGTGCCGGCGACGTTTGCCTCCCACATCGCCGGGCGCTGCTTCTTGGGGATGCCGACCTCGTACATCGCGGCGGCATGGATGACGGCGTCGCAGCCCTCCATGCCGGTGCGCAGCGCAGTGGCGTCGCTGAGGTCGCCGCTGGCGAGCTCGCAGCCCAGCGCCTGTACCGCGACACCCTTCTCGGGGCTGCGGATGAGGCAGACGACCTCGTCACCGCGGGCGCGCAGCTGCCGCACGACCTCGCCGCCGATGAACCCCGTCCCCCCGGTCACGAAGACCTTCATGGCGCACACCCTATCCGGCCCGGGCCGACGCCTACAATGAATTTGAGTGAATCGTTCGAGAAACGGCCGCGGCACCGAGACGCGCTACGGCGCCGGCGGTGCGGGCGTCTCCAATCCGCGTGCCCGCCAACGCGCGCTGGCGATCGGCATCGTCAACGGCAGCGAGCAGGGCGAGCCGCTGGCCGAGCTGAAGGAGCTGCTGCGTACCGCCGGGGTGGCGACGGCCGGGGTGGCGACCCAGCAGCGCCCACAGCCCGATCCCGATCGCTACTTCGGTCGCGGCCGGTTGCAGGAGCTGAAGCAGGAGATCGCCGCCTGCGACGCCAACTTGGTCGCCTGCGACGACGAGCTGGCCCCCCGTCAGGAGCGCAACCTGGAAGCGGCACTGGGGGTGCCGGTGATCGACCGCACCGCGGTGATCCTCGACATCTTTGCCGACCACGCCCACTCTGCCGAGGGCAAGCTCCAGGTCGAGCTGGCCCAGCTCGAATACAACATGGCCCGCATGCGGGGCCTTTGGACCCACCTCGAGCGCCTCGGTGCCGGCCGCATGGACGGCGGCATCGGCACCAGGGGACCGGGCGAGACCCAGATCGAGACCGACCGCCGTCTCGCTCGTAATCGGATCGCGGCGCTGCGCCGCCGTCTCGACCGATTGGAGCGCAACCGCGGCGTGATGCGGGCCCGGCGCGAGGCCTCCTCGTTGCCGAGTGTTGCCCTCGCCGGCTACACCAACGCCGGCAAGTCGACGCTGCTGAACGCCATCACCGGCGCTGAGGTCGGCGTCGGTGATCGGCTCTTCCACACGCTCGACCCGACCACCCGCAGCTTCGAACTCTCCGGGCGCGAGTACCTACTCACCGACACGGTCGGCTTCATCGAGAAGCTGCCGCACCAACTGGTCGAGGCCTTCAAGGCGACGCTCGAGGAGACCGTGCTGGCGGACCTGATCCTGCATGTGGTCGATGCCGCGGCGCCCGAGGAGCGTCGCCTCGCTGATATGCACGCCGTCGATGAGGTGCTGGAGGAGATCGGGGCGGGGGAGAAGCCGCGCCTGCTCGTTCTCAACAAGGCCGACCTGCTCGACGAGGATGCCCGCCACGATGCTCGCATCGAGCACCCCGAGGCTGTACACGTCTCGGCGATCACCGGCGAGGGGCTGGAGCAACTGCGTGAGCGGGTCGAGGCCGCCTTCGCCGAGACGCTGGCCGAAGTCGAGCTGCTGGTGCCCTACTCGCAGGGCGGGCGACTGCACGAGCTGCACGAACTGGCTGGCGACCTCGAGCGCACTGAGCGCGAGGACGGGGTGTTGGTCCACGCCAGAGTGCCGGTGGCGGAGTTGCACCGCTTCACCGATCTCGCCGTCGCCTGAGTCACTAGGCTGCCGCGCAATGGAGCTGCCGGTCGCAAAGCTAAAAGCCGAGGGACTCCTGCCAACGCGGGCTCACGAGGGCGACGCCGGGCTCGATCTCTACGCCTGCGAGCAGGCGCACATCGGGCCGGGGGAGCGCTGGAGCGTCGGCACCGGGGTAGGGGTGGAGATTCCCGAGGGCCACGCCGGGCTGGTGCTGCCGCGCTCGGGCCTCGCTCGCGATCACGGCATCGCCCTGGTCAATAGCCCCGGGCTGATCGACTCCGGCTATCGCGGCGAACTGCGGGTGCTGCTGCTCAACACCGATCCCGCCGACACCTTCAGGGTCGAAGCCGGCGACCGAATTGCCCAACTGGTCCTGGTCCCGATCGCCTTGGCGACGCCGGTCGAGGTCGAGTCTCTGGCCGAGTCGGGGCGCGGTGGGGGCGGCTTCGGGTCCAGCGGGCGCTGAGCGTCAGGCTTCCGCCAGTCGCCTCAGCAACTCGGTCGCCTCGTCGAGGGTGGCGCGCTCCTGGGGCGAGAGGCCCTCGATCGCGGTCGCCAGCCAGCCCTCGCGGTGGCGGCGGTCAGCTTCGAGGCGGTCGCGGCCGGTCGCGGTGAGGCTGACCAGGGCGCGGCGGCGATCGCCGGGGTCGGGGCTCCGCTCGACGAAGCCGTCTGCTTCGAGGTCGGCGACGGTCTGCGCCATCGACTGCGGCCGCACTCGCTCGGAGGCGGCGAGGTCGCTGACGCTCTGTGCGCCCTCGCGGTCGAGCCGGCCCAGCACGGTTCCTTGCGAGAGCGGGAAGCGGTGCTCGGCGCGCAGGCGGCGGACCAGCTGCCCGAGCACGACGCGCAGCTCGCTGGCGACCGAGGCTGAATCGACCGTCGAGTCCACTTTGGCAGCCATTCCCGAACTATAAGCGAGAATTAGCCAGTCTAACTGCACAGGTTGCCTGTGTAATATCGGTTGCCCGTGTCGGCATCCAACCCGGACCGCTACAAGTGGATCGCGCTCTCCAACTGCACCCTGGCGGTGCTACTGGCGACGCTCGACGCCTCGATCACGCTGATCGCGATGCCGGACATCTTCCGCGGTATCCACCTCGACCCGCTGGTCCCGGCGAACAGCAGCTACTTGCTCTGGATGATCCTCGGCTACCTGGTCGTGACCAGCGTCCTGATCGTCAGCCTCGGCCGGCTGGGGGACATGTACGGGCGGGTGCGGATCTACAACCTCGGCTTCGTGATCTACACCGCCGCATCGCTAATGCTGGCGGTCGACTGGCTGACCGGGCAGGGCGGCGCCCTCTACCTGGTGATCTTCCGGATCGTCCAGGGCGTCGGCGGCGCCTGCCTGCTCGCCAACGCGGCGGCGATCATCACCGACGCCTTCCCGGCCAACCAGCGTGGCATGGCGCTGGGGATCAACAACATCGTCGGCGTCAGCGGCATGTTCGTCGGCCTCGTGCTCGGTGGTCTGCTGGCGCCGATCGACTGGCGGCTCGTCTTCCTGATCTCGGTCCCGGTCGGTCTTTTCGGGACCGTCTGGGCCTATCTGAAACTGGAGGAGCTGAGCCGGCCGCGGCGAGGCTCGATCGACTGGTGGGGCAACGTCACCTTTGCGATCGGCCTGGTCCTGGTGATGGTTGCGGTGACCTACGGGATCCGTCCCTACGGGGGGAGCCCGACCGGCTGGGGTAGCCCGCGGGTGCTGATCCTCCTGGCCGGCTCGGTCACCTCGCTGATCGCCTTCGGGGTGATCGAGAGCCGGGTCGCCGACCCGATGTTCCGACTCAGCCTGTTCCGGATCCGCGCCTTCACTTTCGGGACGCTCTCCACTTTCCTGGCCGCGGTTGCCCGCGGCGGCCTGATGTTCATGCTGATCATCTGGCTGCAGGGGATCTGGCTACCCCTGCATGGCTACAACTTCACCGAAACGCCGCTCTGGGCCGGTATCTACATGCTGCCGCTGACCGTCGGGATGCTGATCTCGGGGCCGACCTCGGGCTACCTATCGGATCGCTTCGGGGCGCGGCCGTTCGCGACCGGTGGGATGGTCGGGGCAGCGTTCAGCTTCGGGCTGCTGATGTTGCTGCCCGTCGACTTCTCATTCCCCGTTTTCGCCGTGATCCTCTTCCTCAACGGCGTCTTCATGGGGATGTTCGCCTCGCCGAACCGGGCGGCAGTGATGAACAGCCTGCCACCTGGCGACCGCGGCGCCGGTGGTGGGATGAACCAGACCTTCCAGAACTCCGCCCAGGTGCTCTCGATCGGGATCTTCTTCACGCTGCTGATCATCGGCCTCGCCTCGAGCTTGCCGGAGGCGCTGAGCGGCGGCCTGCAGGCGCACGGCGTGCCCGCCGCGGCTGCGCATCGGGCCGGCCAGACGCCGCCGATCTCGGTCCTCTTCGCCGCCTTCCTCGGCTACAACCCAATCCAGCACCTGGTTGGGGCAGAAACCCTGGGGGCGCTGCCGGCCCACGCCCACGCGGCGCTGACCGGCTCGGGCTTCTTTGCGCACCTGATCTCCGGCCCGTTCGAAGACGGACTGCACACCGCCTTCACCTTCGCGATCGTCGCCTGTCTCGTTGCCGCCGCGGCGTCGCTCCTGCGCGGCGGCCGCTACGAGCACGTTGAGGAGCCGGAGCGCGAGTCGCCGGCTCCCGGCCCAATCCCGAAACTGGAGGAGCAGCATGCGCGTTGAGTGGCACGGACAGTCGGCCTTCGCCCTGGAGGGTAAGGAGGGGAAGGTCTTCGTCGATCCCTTCGGCGACACCTCGGCCTTCGCGGATCGGGGGATCCAGTTCGACTATCCGCCGATCGCGGCGGAGGATGTGGATCTGCTGCTCGTCACCCACGAGCACCGCGACCACAACGGGGTCGAGGCGATCGCTGGGGAGCCGCACACGCTGCGCGCCACGGCCGGGCGGCACGAGACGTCGCTGGGCGAGGTGGTCGGCGTCGCCTCCGAGCACGACGAGGCCGCCGGGACCGAGCGCGGCCCGAACACGATCTTCGTCTTCGAGCTCGACGGCCTGCGGGTCGCCCACTTCGGCGACTTCGGCCAGGCGCGGCTGCGGCCCGAGCAGCGGGCAGCAATCGGCCCGGTCGACTTGCTGATCTTGCCGGTCGGAGACGGTCCGACGATCGGCGCCGACCTGGCGGCGGAGATCACCGCCGAACTGGCGCCGCGCTGGGTCGTGCCGATGCACTACCGGACCGAGCGCATCAACTTCCTTGAGACGGAGGAGCGATTCGTCGAGCTGATGCCCCGGGTCGAGTGGCTGAAAGAGAGCTGGTTTGTGACCGGGGACCTGGCCGAAGCCGAGGGTCCCCTGGTGGTCGTCCCCGTGGCTGCTTAGGTAGCCGGAAACGGCGCTCAGTCGTCGAGCGCTGCCGCCCGCGCCGACTCGTGCGCGGCCGCCTCGAAGGCGTCGTCGAGCGGCTCCAACTGCGGGCGGACGCCGTAGCGGCGCTCGAGCGCGAGGGCGATCAGGTGGTCGGCGAGCCAGGCGTTCTTCGGCAGCAGCGGACCGTGCATGTAGGTGCCGATTAGATTGTGGCGGCGCACGCCCTCGATGCCGTCGGTGCCGTTGTTGCCGTGGCCCTTGACGACCTGGCCAAGCGGCTGCACGCCTGGTCCAAGGTAGGTGCGGCCACCGTGGTTCTCGAAGCCGGCCAGCAGCTGCGGGCCGGGGCCGAGGTCGGCTTCGATGGCGATATTGCCGATCAGCCTCGGGCCGGGCTCGCGCACCGTCTCGAGGTCGACCAGGCCGAGCCCGGGCAGCTTCTCCTCGTCGAGCTGGTAGCTGTGGCCGAGCAGCTGATAGCCGCCGCAGACGGCAAGCAATGCAGCGCCACTCTCGACTGCGGCGGCGAGGTCTTGGCGCTTCGTCGCCACCATGTCGGCGGCGACCATCCGCTGGTCACGGTCCTGACCGCCGCCGATGTAGAAGAGGTCGTGGACGGCGGCGTCGATCGACTCGCCGGGCCCGGCGCCGAAGTGCTGAAAGCCGATCCCGCGCCACTCGCAGCGCCGCTGCAGGAAGAGGATGTTGCCGCGGTCGGCGTAGATGTTCATCTGCTCCGGGTAGAGGCTGAGGACGCGCAGCTCCATCAGCCAGCGGCCTTGCGGAGGACGACGACAGTGGAGCCGACGTGGTCGTCGGTGGGGGGGACGGAGCGGTGCGGCAGCGGTTCCAGGCCGACGGCGGCGCCCTCGCGCTCCAGCTGCGCGGCGCTCAGCTCTCGCAGCTCGATCGTGTTCTCTTCCTCGCTGAGCAGGCCCTCAAGGGAGACGACCTGCCGCAGCCGCCGCACCAACAGCGCTCCGTCATCGACGATGGTGGGGAGGGGAAGGCTGGAGTAGACGACGCCGTCGACTTCGCGCGTATCGGGTAGCGGGACCTCGGTGGGGCGACTTTTCCATGCCCAGGGTGCATAAGTCGCCCCAGCATCCTCGGCCTCGACGTCCTCGACGATCGCCAGCGCCGCGACGGCGCCGCGGGAGAGGTGGGTGGCGATGGTGCGCAGGCAGGCGAGTCGCTCGGCCTCGTCGGCGAGTAGCTGGATCAGCTGCATCGGCGCGATCACGCAGGCAAACTCGGCGCCGAGGTCGAGCTCGCGCGCGTCGCCGACCGCACCGCGGGCCGGCAGTCCGTCGGCGCGCTCCCGCAGCGCCTCGATCAGCGCCGCGTCGCGGTCGACGCCGACGACCTCGTACCCCCGCCGCGCTAGGTGCAGTGCCACCCGGCCGGTCCCGCAGCCGAGGTCGAGAACCGGCCCGTCGGCCGCCGCGGCCAGCTCCTCCCAGAGGCCCAGGTCGGCGATGTAGCCACCGCACTCGGCTTCGTGCCAGACCACCTCTGTCGGAACACCCGTCGCCATGCTCACCGCCAGAACTCCTCGGCCAGGCCGCGGTCGGCAAGCAGTTTCCGCAGCTCCATCAGGGCCGTATAGGTGGGCAGGGCGAAGATCCGCCCCGAGGCACCCGCCACGGCGCGATCGAGCGAGGCGGCGATCCCCGGCACGACCTCGATCGCCTCCTCCGGCCAGCCCGCATACTTGAGGCGCAGGGCCATCTCCGGTGCTCTCGTACCGGCGCAGAGGACCCGTCGCACGGTGCCGGCAAGCAGCTCGAAGTCCGCGTCCCAAACCCAGGAGACGTCGCGGCCGTCGGCGATGCCGTCGTTGAGGGCAATCCAAAGGTCAATCCTTTCGCCCTCGCGGTCAGCCTCAAGGCGCAGCGTCCGCAGAACCTCGTTGGCGCCGGCGGGGTTCTTGATCAGCATGATCGAGACCGCTTTGCCGCCGACGTCGATCGTCTCGACCCGGCCGAAGGCTGCCCGCATCTCGCCAAGGGCGACGGCGATCCGCTCCGGAGCGACGCCCAGCTTCAGCCCTGCGGCCACGGCGGCGAGGGCGTTGTAGACGTTGTAGAGCCCCGGCAGCGGCAGCTCCAGCTCGATCTCGCCGCCCGGGACCCGCACCGTCGCCCGCGATCCCTCCATACCGCGCAGCTCGATCCTCGTCGCGGCGACGTCGGGCTCGGGCCGGCGGGCGCCGCAGTGGCGGCAGGAGTAATGGCCGAGGTGGCCGACGAAGGCGCGCTCGTAGAAGTAGGGATGGCCGCAGCGGCGGCAGTGCTTGGCGTCGAAGGCGTGCTGCAGCTCCGGCAGCGCCTGGGCAGCATCGTCGACACCGAAGTAGAGGACGCCGTCGCGCGGGCGCTCCTCGGCGTCGCGGCCGAGGTCGGCGATCAGCGGGTCGTCGGCGTTGAGGGCGAAGCCGGCGCTGCCGCTCAGCGAGGCCACCGTGCGCGCCCAATCGTCGGCCAGCGCCTCCATCTCGCCGTAGCGGTCGAGCTGATCGCGAAAGAGGTTGCCGAGCACGATCAGCCGCGGCCGCAGCTGTTCGGCCACGCGCGGCAGCCAGGCCTCGTCGACCTCGAAGAGGCCCTCGTGCCCGCGTTGCTCGAGCAGTGCCGTGGCGACGCCCCAGGTCATGTTCGAGCCGGCCCGGTTGTGGACCACCTCGCGGCCGTCGGCGGCGAGCAGGGCCGCGATCATCCCGGCGGTCGTGGTCTTGCCGTTGGTAGCGCTGACCAGGGTGGCGCCGCCGTCGAGGCCGGCGCCGAGCCGGGCGATTGCCTCCGGCTCTAGGCGCAACAGCGCCCGCCCGGGCAGGGTCGTGCCGCCGCCGCGGCCGCTTGCCCGACTGGCGGCGCCGAGCGCCCGTGCCGCCGCCACTTTGGCGCGGAAGGCGGGGCCGCCGGCGCGGGCGGCGCCGTTCGCGGCGCGCCCGCTCAAGCGTCGCCCTGCGGCGCCAGGACGCTGAGCGCGCGCGGCAGGATCCGCAGCGAGGCCGGCAGGTCGGTGAGATGCTCGCCGTCGGCGTAGACGGCGAACGGCTTACTGGCGTTCACCTCCAGGTGCGAGGCGCGGAAGACCTGCACCTCGTCCGTCTCGACGTGGGTGCCCTTGAACACCCTCGGCAGGTTACTTACGAAGCGGAGCTTTCCCACCTCGCCGATCGTGACCACGTCGAACTCGCCGTCATCAAGCTCGGCAGCGGGAGCGATGTACATGCCGCCGCCATAGGCACGGCTGTTGGCGACGCAGACCGAGTAGCCGCTCAACCGGGTCCGCTCTTCACCGACGGCGATCGTGAAGCGCGCTGGCTTCCAGCTGGCGAGCGCGCGCACCGCCGCGTAGGCGTAGACGAGGTTGCCCCGCAGGAAGTGGGTCTCGTTGGCGAGGCGGTTGGCTTCGGAGTCGAAGCCGAAGCTGGCGATGCCGAGGAAGCGCTTGCCGTTGACCTCGCCGACGTCGATTCGCCGCGTCTCGCCGGCCAGTACCACCGCCACCGCCGCCTCGGGGTCACTGGGAATGCCGAGCACCCGGGCGAGATCGTTGCCGCGGCCGCCGGGAATAATCCCCAGCGGCGTCTCGGCACCGGCGATAGCGCCACCGACCGCACCGACCAGCCCGTCGCCCGACATCACCACTGGCAGCTCGCCCGCCTCGACCGCCCGCAGCGCCTGCTCGACGCCGTGCTCGAGACCGCTCGTGCGCTGCACGCGGAAGGTGGCGCGGCTGGCGTCGAGCGCCTGCTCGACTCGCGGCAGGTGCTTCAGCGTCCGTCCACCGCCCGAGGACGGGTTGACGATCAGGGCCAGCGGCATCCCCTCGAAAGCCATCCTGTGCAGCCTATTCGTCGTTGCCGCTAGGGCCGGCGCTGGCGCGGCGGCCGACCGCGAAGCTGCCGTCGCCGCCACCGGTGCTCTCCAGCAGCTCGATCCCGTGGCGGGCGAGGCGGCGACGCGGGACCTGTCCACCCAGCCCGAGCGGCAGCCGCGCTGGCCGCGTGCGGGCGAGGACCAGGTGGCCGCCGGGAGTGAGGACGCGGGCCAACTCGGCGGGCGCGGGCCGCCCGTCGAGTTGGGCGACGAGGTCAAAGAAGGCGTCGGGGAAGGGAAGCGCGCCTGGGCGGCCCTGCTTAAAAGCGACTCGCCCCTCGGGATCGAGCCCGATCCGCTCGGTTGCGGTCCGCACTCGCTCGGGCGAGGGGTCGACGCCGCGAACCCGCGCTGCGGGGAACTCGCGGGCGAGGAAGAGCGCCGCCTCGCCGCCGTCGGCGGCGATCGCCAGCACCCGTTCAGGGCGCCGCGGCACCAGCAGAACGGCGGTGGCGAGCGGGGTCAGCGGGGGAGCCTGCAAGCATCCGATCGTACGGGCTAGGCTTCCGCGCGATGCAGGAGGGGACGAAGGACAGGCGGCTGATCATCCTCGCGGTTTTCGCGCTGATCGCGATCGGTGTCGTTGCGGCGATCCTGATCTCGCGCAGCGGTGGAGATGGCTCGGACAGCACCGCAAGCGCCAGCTCCAACGGCTGCAAGCAGGTCGAACAGCCGCCCGCCAAGCACGTGAAGCTGAAGGCACCGAAGCAGACCGTGCAGCCGGGCGAAGAACTAACCGCGGTGGTGCAGACCAGTTGCGGCAGCTTCGATATCGCCCTCGACACCGAGCGGGCGCCGAAAACCGCCAACTCCTTCGCGTACATGGCCGAAGAAGGCTTCTACGATGAAACCACCTTCCACCGGATCGTCCCCGAATTCGTCATCCAGGGGGGCGACCCACTCGGCACTGGCCTCGGCGGGCCCGGCTACAAAGTGGTTGAGAAGCCGCCGGCCAACCTCGCCTATACGAAGGGCATCGTGGCGATGGCGAAGAGCTCGGCCGAGCCGCCCGGCACCTCCGGCAGCCAGTTCTTTGTCGTCACCGGCGCCGATGCCGGCCTGCCGGCCGAATACGCGCTGGTCGGCAAGGTCAGCTCCGGGATGGACGTCGTCAATCGGATCGGCAAGCTCGGCACCGCATCGGAAAAACCGAAGCAGACCGTGCTGGTCGAAAAGATGACGATCGAAAAGGGCTGAAGGACCGAGGGGCTAAGCTCCGCCGGTGGCCAAGCTTGACGTAGGAGACGCGGCGCCGGACTTCGAACTGCCGGGCACCGGCGGCAAGACATACAAGCTGTCCGACTACCGCGGTCGCAAGGTGATCATCGCTTTCTACCCAGGCGATTTCACCGTTGTCTGCACCAAACAGTTCTGCTCCTACCGCGACGACAGCGAGCGGCTCGACCAGCTCGGCGCCGATGTGCTCGGGATCTCGCCGCAATCAGTCGAGTCACATGAGCGCTTCACCGAGGAGAAGCGCCTTAACGTGCCGCTGTTGGCCGATGAGGACAAGAGCGTCGCCCGCGCCTACGGGGTGCTCGCTGGGCCGATGGTGCGTCGAGCGATCTTCATCGTCGACGAGGAGGGCGTCGTCCGCCACCGCAAGGTGACGCTGGCCGGCCTCACCTACGAGTCAGTCGGCGACCTCGAGCAGGCGCTCTCCGCGATCGGCTGATGGCCGCCGCTGCGGTGGCGCAGTTCGCGGTCGAAACGGCCCCGATACTGCGTGGCGAGGCGGCGGGGGAGGGGCCTGCCGTGGTGCTCTGCCACGGGCTGACGGCGACGCGGCGCTCTGTCGTCCACGGCTCCCGGGCATTGGAGCGGGCCGGCCACCTTGTCGTCGCCTACGACGCCCGTGGTCACGGCGAGTCCGACCCCGCTCCGGCGGGGCAGGGTTATGGATACCTGCGGCAGGTCGAGGACCTTGAGCGGGTGGTGGCGGCTCGCCTGGAGCCGGGGGAGCGGTTCCTGCTCGCTGGCAACTCGATGGGCGCCCAGACCTCCGTCGCCTACGCGCTGCGCCACCCCGAGCGGCTGGCGGCGCTGGTCGTGATCGGGCCGTCTTTCACGGGCACGATCGACCCCGATTCGCTGGCCGAGTGGGACCGACTGGCGACGGCACTGGAAAGCGGCGGTGTGGAGGCCTTCGTGGAGCGGATCGGCGCCCAGCAGCCGGACCGCTGGCGCGGTTCGGTGATGCGCTTCACCCGCGAACGGATGCTTTTGCACCGCAACCTCGGGGCGCTGGCCGAGGCGCTGCGCGAGGTGCCAGCCTCGCGACCGTTCGAGTCGCTGGCGGAACTGAGATCGCTGCAGGTCCCAGCGCTGGTCGTCGCCAGCCACGATGAGGCGGATCCTGGCCACCCGTACGCGGCGGCGGCGGCCTACGCGGAAGCGCTGCCGCAGGCGCAGCTGATCAGCGAGGAACCGGGGGAGTCGCCACTGGCCTGGCAGGGAGGGCGCCTTTCGCGCCATGTAGGCGCTTTTTACGCAGAGGCATTATCGTCATCACTATGAATTTCCCGAGTGAAGCGAACCTGCGTCGCGCGATCGCCTTTGTCGCCGCCCTCGGGATCGGCGTCGCGACCTACATCACGATCGCCGACTCGGGCGGTGGGTCGCCAACCTGCCTGGCGGGAGGCACCGGCTGTGAGACCGTCGCCAACAGCAGCTACTCGCACATCGCCGGCGTAAACGTTGCGGTCTTCGGGATCATCGGCTACATCGCCCTCTTCCTGACCGCCTTCTTCGCCAACGATCTGGCCCGCTTCGCCGGCTTCGCGATCGCGCTCGGCGGCTTCGGGTTCAGTGTCTACCTGACCTACCTAGAGCTCTTCCAGATCGAAGCGATCTGCCAGTGGTGTGTTGCCAGCGCCGTGCTGATGACGATCCTCTTTCTGCTCAACGCCACGCGGCTAATCGGCTACGCGGGGACGGACCCCGAGAGGGGTTCGGCGGAGCCACCCGAATCAGAGGCGGAGCTCGCTTAAAGTTCGAACGGCTGCCGCGCCGCGGGGGGCGGTGTCGTAGGGCAACTACCGAGGAGAGAGATGAGCAACAAGAAGGAGCGGGAAAAGCGCCGCGAAGAACGCTTGCAGGAAGAGGCCAAGGTCCAGACGGGCGACCGGCGGACCAAACTCCTGCAGCTCGGGGCCGGCGCGGTGTTCCTGGTAATTGTCGCGGTCGTGGTCCTGATCGTCGCCAACTCGGGCGGCAGCAGCGGCGGCGACGCGGAAAACCTGCAGGAAGTGGCGGCGGTCGACAGTCTTGTCAACGGCGTTCCGCAGGACGGGATGACGCTGGGTGACCCGAAAGCCCCGGTCGAACTGATCGAGTTCGGGGACTTGCAGTGCCCCTTCTGCAAAGCCAATTCGGAACAAGTCCTGCCACAGGTGATCGACAACAAGGTCAAGACGGGTAAGGCCAAGATCACCTTCCACAACTTCACGATCATCGGCGAACAGTCGCTTCCCGCCGGTGCCGCAACTCTCGCCGCCGGCGAACAGGGCCGAGGCTGGAACTACCTCGAGCTCTTCTATCGCAATCAGGGCGAGGAGAACTCCGGCTACGTGACCGACGAATTCATGGAAGCCGTGGCCAAAGGGGCCGGTGTCAAGAACATCGCCCAGTGGAACAAGGAACGCCAGAGCAAGGCGATCACGGGCGAAGTCGAAGCTACGACGGCTCAAGCCAAGCAGTACGGATTCACGGGCACGCCGTCATTTGCGATCAAGGGTCCGAGCACCAACGGCGTCGAACTCCTCGGCTCAATGGAATCCCCCGAGGAATTCGAAGAAGCCATCGATAAGGCCAGCTGAGCCGCTCGGCTTGTCGCGTTCTGGGGCGGGGCGATCCGAAGCCAGGGTCGCCTCGTCACGGCCTACTTTCCGAACGAGTTGACATAACCACCATTATCGTGCGTAGACGCTGGTTATCGAGCACGCGGACCTCGATGCAATGCCATCGGCCGTCCGGCCGTTTCACGCCGCCCCATTGAATCAGACCTGCTGATTGGAGCGAATTCAGTGCCCTGTGCACGGACGAGTTCCAGCGTACGAAGTCGTCGTCGGGATCCCCGTTGGACGGATAGCCCATGCCGCGGGCAGCCTGTGAGATCGAGGCCTTGAACGGGTTCCCCTCGGCGAAGGCCTTGCGGATGCACCAGCGGTAGGCCCGATCGTCGCGCTCGAGGCGATCGCGCCGCACCGTCTTGCCGATGTCGGCCTCGAGCGCTTCCTTCACCGTCTCGAGGCTCAGCGGCCTTACGACGCTGTCGTCTACCTGCGGCTCGGGGTATGTCACCGCCAAGCGCCGGCCCCCCGCCTAAGCTGTCGCGGCCCGCCGGCGCAGTGACACACGCGGATCTGCCCGGCGGGCATGACGCCTTCCGCGCCGATTGCGCTCTTACGATTCGTAAGCCGTCCTGTGGCTTCTGCACAAGCCATTGGACGGCAATATTTCGTGCACGTGCGGACGGAAAAGCTGTCGCGCAGGGCCTCGCGGGACACTTAACGAACAGGCGTTCGTGTCGCGTCGCGATCGCTGTGACGGCCATCGGGCACCCCGGCAGGAGAGCCCGGCTGGCCTCTACCCGAAGGGCGGGTGCAGCTGCCAGGCGGGCACCTCACCCGACATGCCCACTTCGACCCCGTCGATGTACGCGAGCACGTCGAGCGGTTCCGGGCGGCCTCGAGCGGCGTGATCGGGGTCGGGCTCGAGGAGGTTGTCGATGGTCGCCAGGATCAGGTCCTCGACCGTCACGCTCAGCCCTCGCCGCTTGACCTCCGCCTCGCGCAAGCGCACCGCCTCCCGCGAGGTCAGGAGCTCGCGGAGCTCGAACCGAGACACCACCTTTGCACTCGCAGCCCGTCCATCAATCACCCCGTAGAGGTAGCCCTCGCGGAGTTCCTTAGCCACGGCTTCCCTGCCGCCGCTGCGACAGCACGTTCAGCAAGAGGTCGCGCTCGCCGGCACGGAGCAGCTCGCTTGCTTCGAGCGCGATCGCCCTGGCGAGCTCCAGGTCCTCGGTGTTGTAGTTCTCGATCCGGTGGGTGCCTGGGACCGAGCCGAACTCCGGCAGGCCCAGGCCGAAGTAGTCGGCGCGGACCTCGAAGATGGCCCGCGGTTTCAACCGGCCGCCGCCGAGTTGGGCGCCCAGGCCCCCGGCCTTCAGCAGGGGCGTCACCGTCACCGACCAGGGCTCCTTGGGGTCTCCCCCCTTCTCCTCGAAGACCGGGCGGTCACGCTCGATCGAGCCGCCAAACCCGAACCGCGGCGTCGTGGAGGGGTCGCTTAGCCGGGGCTTTGGCGGTTTGCCATTGCTAGTCATGCCCGGGCAAACCTCCCCTTTGCCAGGGCGAACGTCTGCCTGGGCTTCTCCGGCCTTAGCCAGTGCATCAGGCCGCCTTGGCTTTCCTACGCCTGGGCTTAGGGCGTGGGCTCCGCTGCTCCTCGAGCTTTCGCCGCAGGGTCAACTCGGCGGCGATGAAGTTGTGGCCGAGGTACTCCGGCGCCGAACTCCGATCGGCTCGCATGTGCCAGCCGATCGCCCGCGTCTCGAGTTCGTCAGGGCGCTCGACGTAGAAGGGCGGCAGCGGCTTGGGCTCGAGCAGCTGCGCCAGGCCCCGCAGGCGCTTCCCCCGCTCACCCACGCCGCTCACGTGCGTGCGCCTCCCTACGCCGGACGATGCTCTCTTTTCGCACCCACTCCGGCATCGGCGGCCAGACCGTCGACTCCTGGTGAGCTCCCCGCGGCCACTCGATGAAGGTGTGAGGGCCGTGCTCAGCGCCGGCGGCTTCGATCTCGGCGCGCATCTCCGCCGAGGAGCGCTCGGCCATCGCGGCGATCACCTTCAGGTGTTCCTCGCCGATCGCCGGCGCCATCGTGTAGATGCGGTTCGCCTCCGATCGCGCGCGCTTCGGCATGTCCACCGGGACCTGGGAGCCGCCGAGGAAGCCGCGGCCGTTGGCACCGCCCTGGGCGAGGTAGCGGTTCACAGACCCCGGGGTCTTATTCGTGTGGTATTCGCAGAGGTCCCCGAGCTCGTGCACACACACCACCAGGTCGCGGCGTTTCTCCGCCTGGCCGAAGACCTCGGCGACCTCGGCGACGTCAGTGCCGGCGGTCACGTAGTGAACGATCGGCTGGCGCCAGTCGATCGCGGCCGGATCGCCGAGCACGGGCTCGACGCCGGCGATCGTCCACTCATGGCCCTTGCTGTCGTAGAGCAGGCGCTGGCAGCGGAACTGACTGAAGAGGACGTTTAGGAGCTCGGACTTGCCGGATTCGGTCGGGCCGCCGACGAAAGCGCGCTCGTTGTAGCGGAGGCCGCCGGTCACTCGACCTCCTCCCACGCACCCAGACTCTCATTCCAGCGGTGCAGCGCCAGCACCGGCGCATCGTCAGAGCGACACGCCGCGGCGCCCGCGGCGATTACCTCGAGGTAGCGGTCCAGCTGCTCGGGATCGTCCGGCAGGGCTTTCACGACCAGCGGCATCAACCCCGCCCCGATCTGGAGCATCTGGGCCGACTCCTCGTCCTCGGGCTTCAGGGCGAGGACGCGCTCGCGAAGGCGCAAGACCTTCTCCCGGGAGGTCAAGCCAGCCTCTCGATCTTGACATGGGCGGAGACCGTGCCATCTGGGGTCCCCTCGGCGTCTTCCCCACCGCCGGTCGTCCTGGTCCAGAGCTCGAGGCGGTCCAACTCGGCGAGCTCGCGGACGACGTAGCTGTAGGTCCTTTGGCGCCCGAAGACGTCGGCGATCGAGAGGCTGACCTTGTAGAGGTTCAACTCCCGACCTCCCACTCCACCTGGTCGAGGTCAATCTCCGCTTCTCCCGGCCGCCCGCGCGGGGATGCGGCGCGCGTCGACGTCGGCGCCGGCTCCTGGGGCACCCCGCCTCCGGCCGCGAAGGAACTGGGGCGCTGCGGCGGCGGCGGCGCCGGGACCGAGGGCGTGGCCTCCGGCACCGGGGCGTCCTCTGCCGGCGCGATCGTCACCTCCGTCTCTTCTGAGGCACGCCTGATGAGCTCCTCGCGGCGTTCAAGCATCGAGCGGGTCGCGTAGGCGCCGAAGGCCGTGACCAGGGTGATCGGATCTGCGAAGCCGGCGTACTGGCGGATCGCGGGGTAGCGGTTGCAAATCCGGGTCAGGGGCGGGCAGATCGCCGCGAGGTCGAGCTCGGTGTAGAGCCAGTCCTCCTCAGCAACTCCGAGACCGGCGTGCATGACGCGCCCTTTCAGCTGGAGGAGACTGCCGATCGCCTCTTCCTCCCACTCCTCGAGCAGCTGCTCGGCCTGCTCTGCCGGCGGCGGTTCGGGGGGCGGCTCCGCGGCGGCGCGCTCGGCGTCGAAGACCGGGCCGGTGTCCTCTACGAAGCTAGAGCTCTCGGAGGCCGGCCTTGATTCCGTCGAGGAAGCCGCCGCCGCGGGCTCCTCCTCGCTGTTGATTGCCTTCTCTGGGCTCCGTTTCGGCGCCATGCTCTCCTGCCTTAGCTCGGGGTTTCGCTTTTCGCCTCGGCTTCGACGGTTTGCCGTAGGAGCCGGTGCGTTTGGCGTTCTTCTCGGCAGGAGTGCTGGGCGGGGGGTCCGGAGACGGCTCGGGCTCGAGGGAAGGCGGCGGGGAGCCCCCGTCCTCGAGCCCGAGCCATCTCCGCGCTGCTTTTTGCCGACCCGTCGCAAGCCCCTCGAGCTGGCGCTTACGCGCATCCGGATCGGCGCTCAAACCTCCGCGTGGCACGGGCGAAATCCTACCCCGGTACGGGCTGGTGCAGGGGTGCACCCCCCTGGACCGGGCCAGACCCTTCAGGTCAGGGGGGTGCGCCCGTGGACCCCCTTCCGGAGCTCACGGGGCCGCGCTTAGGGTCGCGGCCATGAAGCTCTTCGGGGTCACCGCGGCGCAATTCGTGAAGATCGGCTTGATCGCCCTCGTCTTCATCGTGCTCGTCAAGTACCTCGACAAAAAGGTCGGCGGCGTGCCCGGCCTCTCAGCCTTCATCCAGGCGGGCTAGCCCGATGCGCGCCGCCGAGACGCAGGATCAGCGCGGTCGCCCCGTCCGCTTCAGCGGCGAGCTCCGCCAGGCCTGGCGGGAGCACAGCGGCCCCGGCCTCGAGCATCCTGTCGTCCCGAAGCTGATCGACGCCGGCATCGGCCCGATCCGCGGCGCGATGCCCACGGGCATGGACGGCGCGGCCTTCATGTCGAATCTGCCCCCCGAGGGCAGCTACGTCATGGACTCGGGCCTCTTCTTTGAAAACACCGAGCGCAACGACGTGCCCCAGCAGTCGGTCCCTTACCCGGGCTTCGGCGCTGCCCCGCTCGATCTCCGCATCGCCAACGTCGGCGTCCTCTCCGGTCAGCAGATCGTCGTGGAAGGGATCCTCAAAACCGAAAAAGGCACCGGCGCGGTCACCCCCACCTTCCGCTGGCCCTGGGGGCTGCTCTCAGGCAGCGCCGTCAACGCCAACGGCCAGACCTCGCTGATCGCCCCCACGGGGCTCGACAAACGAGCTCGCCACCAGCGGATCTACCGCAACCCGATCGACCCGATCACCGTCGCCTCCTCGATCGACGAACGAGGCAACCCCACCCTCGCGGCGATCGCCGACGGCGAACACCCCTTCTTCCTGATCTACGAAATCCCGATCGTCCACGACTGGTTCACGCTGACCGGCTCGTTCTTCGCCCAGTCCGATCAGATCTACCTCGCGCTGCATCTCACCTTCCCGGCGCTCTCCGAACTCTTCACCCTGACCGGGACCGCGAAAGCCGAACTGGTCGGCACTCCGACGATCCGAGTCACGAACACCTTCTTCGACGTGCCCTTCGCGAACACGCAAAAAGGGCGGAAAGTGCTGGTGCCCGACCTCCAGTGGCTGCATGGCTTCATCGCCTCCGATCTGGCCTTCGCCAACCAGGGCGAAGTGCCGGTGCCACTGATCCGCACGTCGGGCGAGCTCCTCGCCTTCTACTCCTACATCCGCAACGGCGCGAGTGCGGTGATCAAGCCCGGCTCGCTCTCCTCCTACCGGATGGAATACGGGGCGAACCGGATCCCGCGCAAGTACGAACCGACCCAGCACCTGCTCTACAAGAACGCCAACGACTACAACGGGCTGATCCTGCCCGAAGTCGGATACACCGTGCTCGACTTCGAGGCCGACAACCCGAGTCGCGATCTCGTCTTCCCCAAGGGCGTCACCGAACTGAAAGTCGTGCCGGTGATCCCCAATTCGATCGAAGTCAAAGCCAACTCGGCGGTCCACTTCGCCGAGGAGGCCCTTTTCGCGGGGCGCTGACTCGTGGCCATTGGCCGCGAAGGCAGTGAACGCGGCGGCGTCATCGACGCGGTCGACGTACGGGGCGCGGGCTCGATGGAGTGGGCCGAGCTCGTCGGGGTGCCGGTCGATCATCCGCTCGTTGGCGGCGGCACGATGCCCTACAACATCGAGGACGCCTGGAGCCGGGTAGTGACGACGCCGGCGGGGCAGGCAGGCCCGGCCTCCGACACGATCGCCACCCCCGAAGGCGGCGCGGGCATGGCCAGCCACTGGAGCGAGGTCTTCAACTTCAAGGGCAGCGCCGTGCCCTGGTTGCTCTTGGCGATCCTCGCGATCGTCCTGATGGTCCACTTCACGGTCAACGCCGAGGGGGGCGCGCTCGGGCGGCACCTGCGAGCCGGCGCGAGCTTCAGCTGATGGAAGAGATCGCAAAACTGATCCTGATCCTCGGCTTCATCGCCATCTTCATCCAGCTGATGAAGCACGGCCCCGCCGGCGCCAAGGCCTGGTGGCGGGCGAAGTTCCTCGGCCAGGTGAACGGATGAGCTGGACCGGCGCATTGCTGATGCTGCTCGGGCTCTGGCTGATCCTGCGCACGGTCCGCGCTGACTCGAGCGGCAAAACCCTCGTCAACAGGATTCTCGGAACGTGACCGAGCCAAGCTTCAGTGAGCAGGACGCTGAGGAGATCCGGGAGCCCGCGACCCCGCAGGATCGCATCCCTGTGGGTGCCGCGGACCCGGAGAAGCCACTGCCGCCCGAGCTCGGCCGGGTCGAGTTCCAGCGCGGCATCAATCGCCTCGAGCGCGAGGTGCGGGACCAATCGGCCGGCCTGCGGGAGTCGATCGGCTGGTGCCTGCTCGTCCTCGCGATGTGGATGGCCTGGGTGGGCTTCCTGATGATTCGCCAGCAGATCCGAGGCTCGCGCTGATGGCCGCCGACGTCCTCGACAAGGCCCAGAACTTCTCCGGCGGCCCGATCGCCGCGGCCCGCCAGCGGGAGCGCTGGCTGCTCAAAGCCGCCAACACCTCCAACGAGGAAACGGCCGAGCAGTACCGGGAGGCCGCCGCCGACCTCGCCGCCCGCTACCCCGACATCGAGGATCTGGAGCCCGGGCAGGCCGAGGGCTTCGCACGCCAGCGCGGGCATGGCTCCCGCTCGCGTAGCCCCGTCCACAACGGCCGTTCGAGGCCGCGCTCGAGCTCGCCGGCGAAACGGAGCTCGACGCCGGCGAAGCCGTCGCCCAGGACCTCCAGTGGCGGCAACCGTCGAGCGCCTGCAGCTGCGACCCGTCGCTCCTCGCCGGCGCCGACTCCGCGCGTCGATCGCGCGATCCGACAGACGGGGATCCCCGCCGCGGCGAGCGCCGGCGGGTCGACGGTGATGATGGCCCTCGGGGGCACGGTCGGGCTCGGGCTCCTCTACCTGGTCCTGAGCTCGGGCGAGCGCGGGTCCAGGGGCGGCGCCGCGCTGCCGAAGGTGATCGGCGCCGTCACCGGCGCCGTGCACCGGTTCCTCGGACTCGGGGACTTCTTCCCCTCCAACCAGCCGAAAGGCCGCTACAGCCAGCACACGACCGTGCAGGCCACCCATGCCGGGAAGACGACCGCCCTGCACTTTGAAGGGCACAAGACGATCCACGCCGCCGCAGAACGCCTGAAAGCAGCTGAGGCAGCCGAAAAGGGGCACCACCGATGAAGGGAACCACGAAGGAACTGATCAAAATGACCGTGATCCTGATCGTCATCTTCCTGGTCCTGACGCACTTCACGGGCTTCTCGAAGGACGTTGGAGCGGTCACGAAGGGCTGGGGTGGCCTGATCCGGGACTTCCAGGGCCGCGGCAGCTTCTAGGAGCAGCTGATGCTCTCGATGCGCCACCGCTTTCCCAGTCGCGGTTCGGTTGCCGGGCGTCCGGCGAGCCGCCGGCAGATGGGAGCGATGCTGCCGGGACCGCCGCCGGGCGTCGGGATCGGCGAGTTTGCCGGCAACGAAGGGCCGCCCCAGAACATCCACGGCGTCGCGATCCGCGAGCTCTTCGTCTCAATGCTCGACGCAGCGACGGCGATTCGCCTCGGCGACACGAGCTCCAAGCCGCGCTACTTCGGAACGGTCCTCCCGAGCCCGCAGGTGCTCCGCGGCCCCTCGAGCGTCAACTCCGAGGACAACCTCGAGGCCGGCCTGATCAACGCCGGCAACGCGCCGCAGATGGCGAACAAGACCACCAACGGAGCGCCACGGATCGCGCGCTCCCTGCCGCTGAGGGCGATGTAGGTGGCCGGCGCGATGCCCCCCAGCCCTCCGAAAGGCAAAGGCCTGTTCGGGAAACTCAACCCGAAACAGAAACGGCTGCTCGCGATCGGTGGGATCGCCGTGTTCCTGGCGATCGCCTTCTTGCTCACGCGCCATCGCTCGAGCGCCGGCGTTTCGGAAGCCGAACGCGAACAGCTCGAACAGGAACGCCTCGAGCGCGAAGAACTCCGCGGCGGTGGCGGTGCCGGCGGCTTCTCCGGCGGTGGTGAAACCGGCGCGGTCGGCCAGCTGGGCGAAAACCTCAGTGGCGAGCTCGGGGTGATCTCCGGGCAGGTCGGGGAAGCCTCCTCACAGATCGGCGAAGTCGGCGGCGTTCTCGGCGAACAGGGCCAGGAAATTGCCTCGCTGAAGGAAGAAGTCTCGGATCTGCGGAGCTCGACCAAAGCCGGATCCGAGGATCAGGACGCGGCGAACGAACGCTGGCTGGCGAACGCCGAACAGCAGGGCGCA
>Ga0105242_10000812_pt1 | contig 24239 bp, 24 predicted proteins | sample KBSM24metaG_FD_81521 | JGI IMG/M metagenome (GOLD analysis project Ga0105242, IMG submission 81521) | Miscanthus rhizosphere microbial communities from Kellogg Biological Station, Michigan, USA - KBS M2-4 metaG | ecosystem: Host-associated > Plants > Roots > Rhizosphere > Soil | place...
CGGGTGGGCCACCATCGCGATCTTCATTCCCGGAAGGTCGAGGTCAAGTCCGAACTTCTGCGATCCATCGCACTTCGCTCTGCTGTCCAGACGCTTTATGTTCTTGCCGATCAAGCGAAACTGCGACGGATTCTTGAGTTGAACTTTGTCGGGAACGGGCTTGCGGGCCGCGTCCTTCGCCAACTCCGCGTACCGCGCGGAGCGGTTTCCCGGACCATAGACGACACTGTTTTCGGTGCGGCATTGATCAGCAGAGACGTGCCACTTCTCAGCCGCTGCGGCGATTAACATTGCGCGCGTCTTCGCGCCCACCTCGCGATATTGCTGATACGAGTGCGCGATTGAACCGGAGCCACCGACCATTTGAATTCCGAAAACGGGGTCCTTGTAGACATCAGCCGCCGGCGCCAGTTCAGCAATCACTTGTGACCAATCTGCATCCAACTCGTCGGCGAGGATCATCGGCAACGCGGTCTGCACACCCTGGCCAAATTCGAGGCGATTCACGGTTATTTCAATCTTGCCGTCAGGCCTGACGTGAACGAACGCGTCAGGTGGATAGACTTTCGCCTGGGGTTGCTGACCTGGTTCGAGCGCGAACGCAGGAACATCGAGGTACAGCGCCACCAGCATTCCGCCGGCCGCCGCTGTCGAAACACTGAGGAAGCTTCGCCGGTTCAGACGCAAGTCGTTTTCAGGTTTAATTGCTGCTCGCATAGTCCGGCTCCTTTTATTTGAGTTGTTGCGACGCGCTCTTGATCGCTTCGCGAATGCGCACATAGGTAGCGCAGCGACAAAGATTTCCGCCCATCGATTCTTCAATGTTTGTATCCGTCGGCTTAGGTGTGGCTTTCAGCAAGGCGACGGCGCTCATGATCTGCCCACTTTGACAGTAGCCGCACTGCACTACATCTTTGTCGACCCAGGCGTCCTGCACCGCGCGCCCTACTGGATCCTGGGCGACGCCTTCAATGGTAATGATCGGGCCGCCCACCAGTGAGATCGGCAGCACGCATGAGCGCGTCGCGACGCCGTCGACATGCACGGTACAAGCGCCGCAGGCACTGATGCCGCAGCCGTACTTCGTGCCGGTCATCTTTAACTCTTCACGCAAAACCCAGAGCAGCGGCGTCGACGGATCGACATTCACCTCTTTGCGCTGACCGTTCACGGTAAGTTTGTAGATTGCCATGTCGCCTCTCCTGTCTATTTTCCTTTGGGGCACGGCGTGCCGGCCTGGACCCAGGTGCGGGTTGCGGTGACAAACTGAGCATGGGTCAATGGTGGTGTCGTGCGAGCGGTTCCGTCGGGGCGGACGCCCGGATGCCAGGCCCACAGCACAAGCTCCGCTTCCTGGTGATGCTTTAACAAGGCAGATCCATCCATATTTTCATTCTTTGAGCGGTCGGTAACTGAGCGGCAGACCGCCGCACTCGACAGCGGCTTATCGTTACGGTCCTGCCATTGCATTGAGAGTGGCGCCAAATGCCAATCAGGTCCACCGGGCACGCCCGTGCTGTCGGCATTCGCTTCGTGATGACAGCTGAGACAATTCAATCCGGGAACGCCTTTGCCTTCGGGGCCGCGAATAACATTCGCGAAGTGGCGATGGCGATCGTCTCCCTGCTGTGGATAATTCGTGGCGGTGTGACAGTTGATGCAGCGTGGACTCGTGAGGACTGAATAGATTTGTTCCCACGCGGCCAGGCCGTCTGCGAGACTGTCCGGCGCATGCTTCACGTCGCCGCCATATCCGAAGGCCCCGCCAACGAACATCCGCGTCGCGAGTAAGCCGATGAAGAGAGACGGAACAAGGGCAGTTCGATGACGTAGCATACTAATCTCCTGATCAGCCGCAGGCTAAAGATGGTTACTGCCGGTTGGGGATGCAACGAGGGAACGTGCAAACAAACTATCTGACGGCGCATTCCTCTTGTCAAGAGATAGTGTGAGAACTCAGCTCAAATTTCGGCCGCGCTTTTGTGCAAGCGGGGGCAACGGCCTCACCGGATAAGGTAATCTGTCTGCTCGGTGGCGAAACGCTTACCACCCGGCGTGAATCTTCCAGCGGTCCACGATGTTCTCGTCTTCGAGCACGTGGTAGTGCGAATGTTGAGCCGCGGTCAGACACGAATGATTTGCCAGAACTCTAACGCGCGTCCCAACTTTCAGTTGATCGAAAGTGTTCTCATCCTTCGTAATTACGAAGCCGTGCTCTTGCGACATCTCGCTGACCGTTAAATTCAGATCCTTGCCGGTGAGGTCCAGTACTTTTCCATAGCCGCATTCCGGATTGATGCCTACCGGACCGCGGTCCTTCGAAAGCGCGATGGCGCCGGCATCAATGATAACCTTTCGCCGGTCTCGGTCACGATGAACGACCGCAGCCAGGACGGTGAGCGCGCAGTCATCTAAAGCGCAGCTGCCCAAAGTCGCCTGGAACGCGTCAAAGAAGATGTAGTTTCCCGGCCTTACTTCGTCAATGCCGTTTAGATGATCGACAGTTGTGATCGTGGGAGTTGAGCCGATACTGACGATTGGTACCGGGCCGACTTCTCTCCGCAGCGCCTCTCCAAAGTCGGCCATCACATCACGTTCATGTTGAGCGAGAGCCAAGAGCTCTGCTTTTGTCTGACAGTTATAACCATGGCCGGCGTGGGTCAGGATTCCCGCAAAGTCCAAATTTGACGCGTCGGTTATGCGTCGGGGAATTTCGAAAGCTTCCTGATTAGTAGGCTCGACACCACACCTGTGATATCCGCAATCGACCTTCAGAAAGAGATTCAGACGGACATTCGCAGACTTTGCTGCATCGTTCAGCTGATCGGGCACCTCAACATCGTCCGTTATCAGCGACAGCTCGCAATCTCTTGAGATTTCAATTGCTTCGTCAAACTTTCCTGGTTCGATGGGAACGGCGTAAGTGATTTTCGAGAACCCATTCGCGGCGAACACTCGTGCTTCTGCCAGCGTCGAGACCGTCACGGCGCCCGAGTGACCGGCAGTTTGAATGCGAGCAACTTCGAGACACTTGTGAGTTTTGATGTGCGGCCGAAGGTCGGCGCCAAATCGCCTGGTGCGCTCACTCATCTCTGCGGCGTTGCGCTTAACTTTCGCGACGTCGAGTACCAGACTCGGTGTTTTCAGAGCTTCAAGTTTCACTTTTTATTTATGCGTTCGCGCTGACTCGTGGCAGTGTATCGCTGATTACTAATGAGAATAAAGTCGTCGGCAACATCGCTTGTTCTTTCACCACGGGACAGCTCGGCGTTCCTCATTAACCGACGGATCAGGGCTACTGACGCTTCGAAAAATTGACACAACAGATTTTTCCGCGAGGGCGTTAACGGTTCGGTGAGAGACCGTGCGATTATTGGCCAATTAACGGTGACGTTCACGGCGGAGGTGCAATCATCGAATTGAAGAGTGGCACGAAACAATCACGAGCCGCAAAACCTGATATCAGAGCAATCACCCGGCTCGTTCCTGCCAGCGGCAACCTCGTGCAGGGTCAATCAGAGTTAGCTATCAACCCCGCGTTAGCACACGCAGCCGGCGCAGAGATCGCGGCGAGTCATAATCACTACAGTCCGGCCGAGGGCGTTGCCGAGCTGCGCGCCGCAGTCGCTCGGAAGATCGCGCAGTTCAATGGCATCGACATAGACGCGAATGCTTCGCCGGCGGAATTGTTGATAACTCCGGGCGGCACCGGCGCTTTGGTGGCAATCGCGAGGACTTATCTGGCCGGGGCCACGGCGCTCGTCTTCGAGCCTTACTATCCATACCATCGGCGGATCCCGGATGAGTTGAACGGCCGCACGGAAGTTCTTCCGCTACACGGTGAGAATCTCGAACTCGATGGTGAAGAGCTGCGCACTCGCTGTCGCGAATTGAAAAACCGGCAGCCTTATCCTTTGCGGGCCATCATCGCGTGCTCTCCGGCTAACCCAACCGGCAAGGTCTTCACCAGAGACGAACTCGAAATGATTGCCGCGGCCTGTCAGGAGTTCGATCTTATCTGCATCGCCGATGAAGTCTATGAACACTATGTCGTCGGCGAGCGGGAGCACGTATCGATCGCGACCCTAAGCGGCATGCGCGAACGCACGATCACCGTCAATTCCTTCTCGAAGTCGTGGAACATCTCCGGGTGGCGGCTCGGCTACGTGTACGGTGACAGCAAGTTAATCGGGCCGCTCAATAACGCCAATAACGTCTTCTATGTCTGTTCGCCGACGCCTTTGCAATGCGCGCTCGCATCGGTGCTGATGTCAGAGCCGCACTATTATTCTGACTTGCGTGAGCGTTTCGCGGGCAAGGGAAACTTCGCTTCGGAAGCACTCCGGCGCACAGGATTTCAAATCTACGATTCGGGTTCAGCCTTTTATATTTGGGCTCGCATCCCGGAGAGATTTCCGAGCGCGATGCAACTCAACGAAATGCTAATCGCGCGCGGCGTGGCCGGCGTGCCGGGGAACGCGTTTGCCGATAGCGATGTGTTCGACAGCTACATGCGCTTTTGCATTGCGCGTGAGGACGAGATACTGCGCAGCGCTCTCGGCACGCTGCAACAGGCTTTGTCCGAGAACTGAAGCCAGCTGACAAATTAATCGACGTTGGTAACTGCCGCGAGTTGTGTCGGAATCCGTAGATCACGTTGAGCCTCGCGTTCTGCCATATGGCGCATGAACCATTCGCCCTCATCGAAGGCCGAACCGAATTCCAGACCGCGTCGTCCATCTTTTGCGTCAGATCGGTTAACAGACTCTCAATCGAATAGGCATACACCGATAGCGCGCGGTGGTAAAATGAAGACGCAGTCTTAGCAGGAAAGAGCCGCGTCGGAGAGAGATCAACTGCGTGGTAGCGACCACAGTGAAGCCTCGCCTTGGGTTTAGCTCATCGCTGCTCTGCGGCTAATTGACCTCGAGCAGAATACTTAAGAAGAAATCTGAGAAATGGCCAAAGCTCGCAAAGCGGATCCGGTCAGCGAAGAACCGCCGCATTCTGACGGCGAAAAGAATTTTCTGGTCGTCGGCATTGGGGCTTCGGCGGGAGGCATTCAAGCGCTCAGGAATTTCTTCGCGCACGTGCCGAAGGACAGCGGCATGGCGTATGTCGTGATTCTGCACCTCTCGCCCGATCACGACAGCCAGCTCGCAGAGGTCCTGCAAAGCACTGCGCCGGTTCCCGTAACCCAGGTGGAAAAACGTGTGGCAGTTGAGCCCGATCACGTTTACGTGATCCCGCCGAATAAAAATCTGGAGATCAGAGACGCGCACATCGATGTCGCCAACGTGACCAGTTCCGAAGTAAGGCGCGCGCCGGTCGACATCTTCTTCCGTACCCTCGCGGAATCTCACGGCCCGCGTGCTGTCTCGGTCGTGCTTTCGGGGACCGGCGCAAACGGCTCGATGGGCATGAAGCGAGTCAAGGAGAGGGGCGGCCTCTGCATAGTGCAAGAGCCTGAGGAAGCCGAATACGCGGACATGCCGCGCCACTCTTTGGGAACGGGGCTGGTTGATTACGTCCTTCCCGTGGCGGAGATCCCGGCTCGGATCATCGCTTATCGCGAACAGCTTAAACTGATCCGCGTTTCGGACCCGCCGGTGCAGCCGGGAGCGGCGGACACCGACGCCCTGCACGACATCTTTACTCAATTGCGCGTGCGCACGGGGCACGACTTTTCGAATTACAAACGTCCGACCGTCCTGCGCCGGATCGCGCGACGCATCGGCGTCTTAGAATTGCCAGACTTGCCGGCCTACTCGCAGTTCATGCAAGAGCATCCGGCCGAAGCCACTTCGCTGCTGAAAGATTTGCTGATCAGCGTGACGCACTTCTTTCGCGACACTGAGGCGTTCGACGCGTTGGAGCGCAACATCATCCCACGGCTGTTCGAGGGAAAGGGCCCCGCGGATCGAGTGCGGGTCTGGGTGGCCGGCTGCGCGACCGGCGAAGAAGCCTACTCACTGGCGATGATGCTCTGGGACTTCGCCGCGACGCTCAGCGCCGCCCCACAGATACAGGTCTTCGCCACCGATATCGACGAAGAGGCAATCGCGGCGGCGCGCGACGGCTTCTACACCATCAACGATGCCGCGGACGTCCCGGCCGACCGCCTGAGTCTCCACTTCGTCGAGGCGGGCGATGGCTTCCGCGTGCGGCGCGAAATCCGCGAGCGGGTGCTGTTTGCTGTCCACAACATCATTAAAGATCCGCCGTTCGCGCATCTTGATTTGGCGACCTGCCGGAACTTCCTCATCTATCTCAACCGCACCGCGCAGCGGCGCGTAATGGATGTGCTGCACTTTGCCTTAAACCCCGGCGGCTACCTGATGCTCGGCTCGTCGGAAACCGTCGATGGCGCGGGCGACCTCTTCTCGACTGTGGATAAAGAGAATCGCATTTATCGGGGGCGCGCGGTCGAAACGCGCATGATTTTCCCGGTGCCGGACGGTTCGCTGGCTAACCGCCTGGGCAAGCTGCCCGAAATACGACGCGTACACAACGCGCAACCGGCGCAACGTTCGACCTACGCGGAGCTGCACCAGCGACTGCTCGAGCATTACGCGCCACCGTCGGTGGTCATCAACGAAGAGTATGACATCCTGCACATGTCCGAGAGCGCCGGCAGCTTCATGCAGATCAAAGGTGGCGAACCTTCGACCAATTTGCTGACACTGGTCCGTCCTGAGCTGCGTCTGGAACTGCGCGCCGCGCTTTATCAGGCCGCGCAAAAAAAGACGGAGGTGGAAGCGCACGGCATCTCTTTCCAGGTAGACGGTGACACGAAGTACGCCAGGGTGCGCATCCGGCCGGTCCTGGGTGAAGAGGATCGCGCGCGAGGTTTTTTCCTGGTCTTGTTCGAAGACGGTGGGCCAGTGGCCGACTTGCATCCTGACGCGCTTACCGTTCGCGATGACGATGAACCGCTGTCGCGACGTCTCGAAGAAGAGTTGCTCGAACTCCGGGCGCAAATGCACGCAACTCTCGAGCAGCACGAACTACAGAGCGAGGAGTTGAAAGCCTCCAACGAAGAGTTGCAGGCGATGAACGAAGAGATGCGATCGGCCGCCGAGGAACTTGAAACCTCGAAGGAAGAATTGCAGTCGGTTAACGAGGAGCTGGCGACCGTCAATCAGGAGTTGAAGATCAAGATCGATGAGCTGGCGCACTCTAACGACGACTTGCGGAACTTGATGAACTCGACCCAGATTGGGACGGTCTTCCTCGACCGGGCTTTGCGGGTGAAGCTGTTCACGCCGCGCGCCCGCGACATCTTCAACTTCATCCCAGAGGACGTGGGCCGAGCGCTCGGGGACATCAGAAGCAAGCTCGCCGACGATCATTTAATTGAAGACGCCGAAAGTGTGATCGAAACCCTGCAATCGAGCGAGAGGGTGGTGCGGACCAAAGAGGACCGCATCTTCCTGATGCAGATTTCGCCCTACCGTGCCAGGGAGGATCGTATCGACGGCGTCGTGGTCGCGTTCACCGACATCACCGAACGCCATCGCGCGGAGCAGTCCGTGCGCGAGAGCGAGGAAGAGTTCCGGCGGGCGATCGAGGACGCGCCGATTCCGGTGATCATGCACGCCGAAGACGGCAAGGTGCTACAGCTCAGCCGGACGTGGACTGAGTTGACCGGCTACACCGCCGAAGACGTGCCGACCTTCGATGCGTGGCTCACCCGCGCCTACGGCGAAGGGGCCGACCAGGTACGCGCTCAGGTGCATGAGTTATATGCCGGCAACCGGCGTGTGCTTAACCTTGAGTTTCCCGTTCGTACGCGCGACGGCGACCAACGCCACTGGATTTTCAGCGCCTCTTCGCCCGGAACTTTAAGCGACGGCCGCCGCTTCATCGTCGGCATGGCTTTGGACATCACCGATCGCAAACAAACAGAAGAAGACCTGGGCAGATCCAATGAGCACGTGCGGCTGATGATCGAGACCGTCGAAGACTATGCGATCTTTACGCTGAATACCGAGGGGCGCATCGAACATTGGAACATCGGCGCGCAGCGTATTTTCGGCTATACGGAGGCGGACGCCACGGGACAGCCGGGCGCGATCATCTTCACGCCCGAAGACCGGGCCAAGCACGCGGACGAGCAGGAGATGAAGACCGCAGCCGAGAAAGGACGCGCGTCGGACGAACGCTGGCATCTGCGCAAAAACGGGACGCGCCTCTTCGTCTCCGGCGCGCTCTATGCGTTGCGCGACAACAGTGGCGCGTTGACAGGCTACGTCAAGATCGCGCGCGACTTAACTGAACGCGTGCGGGCCGACGAGGAGTTGCGGCGCGCCCACGACGAGTTGGAAGCGCGCGTGCGTGAGCGCACGTTCGATCTGGCGAAAGTAAATGAACAGCTGCGCGGCGAAATCTCCGAACGCCTAAAGACGGAGCGGGATCGCGTGCGGCTGCTCCGGCAGATCGTTTCAGCGCAGGAGGACGAGCGGCGGCGGATCGCCCGCGACATTCACGATCAGGTAGGTCAACACATGACGGCGCTGCGTCTTAATCTCGCGGCGCTCGATCCCCGCGCCGGCGGCGACGAAGAATTCAGCCGGAAACTCGAACAAGCTAAAACAATTGCCGAGCGGGTTGATGCCGACGTGGACTTCCTCGCCTGGGAACTTCGGCCGGCCGCCCTGGATGACATCGGGCTCGCTGAGGCAATCGGCAACTTTGTGCGCGAGTGGTCAAATCATTCCGGCGTCGAGGCGCAATTTCACAGCATGGGCATGGATAAGGCCCGTCTTTCGCCCGAGACGGAAACCAACCTCTACCGGATTATGCAGGAGGCGCTCAACAACACGATGAAGTATGCGCAGTCTAAACGGGTGGAGGTGCTGCTTGAATGCCGCGACAGTCACGTAATGCTGATCGTCGAAGATGACGGCGTCGGCTTTGACCCAAAAGAGCAGGCTCGCGCGCAAGGCGCCAGGGGACTGGGCCTACTCGGAATGCGCGAGCGGGCCGCACTGGTGGGTGGAGCTGTCGAGATTGAATCAAAGCCAAACGAGGGCACGACCATCCTGGTCCGGGTCCCGGCGCGGTTCCCGGCAGAAGGGGCGGAATAGATGAAATGACGAAGCTCCGCATCATGCTCGCAGAGGACCACGAAACCGTGCGCGAGGGGTTGAAAATGATCGTCAACGCTCAGGACGACATGGAGGTTGCCGGTGTGGTCGGAGATGGAGCCGAGGCTGTGGCCCAGGCCCAGCGACTGCTCCCCGATGTGCTGGTAATGGACATATCTATGCCCAACCTCAACGGGCTGAAAGCGACGCAGAAACTGAAAGAAGTCTGTCCGCAGGTAAAGGTTTTGACGCTCTCGCGTCATGCGGACGACGGTTACGTCCGCGCTTTGCTCGGCGCGGGCGCTCGCGGATACGTGCTCAAACAGAGCGCCTCGACCGAGTTGATACACGCGATACGCGCGGTCGCGGCCGGCGACAATTACATCGATCCGAAACTGGCCGGCCGAGTTATGGAGTCTTACAGCAGCGGCAAAGCGACCCCGCGCGGCGAAACAGCAGGTAAGCTAAGCGACCGCGAGGCGGAAGTTCTGAGGCTGATAGCTCTCGGTTACAGCAACAAAGAGATTGCCGGCCAACTATCTTTGAGCGTCAAGACGATCGAGGTGCACAAAGCAAACGGGATGCGGAAATTGAATCTCACCAGCCGCATCGATCTCGTCCGCTACGCAGTCTTTCGTGGTTGGTTGCAGGATAATTGAAGCCGTCCCTGGTTTGCTTGAGCGGTTCCTTTCGCGGAAACCCTTAATCATTGCAGCTGTCGCCCGCTCCGCGGGCTCATTAAATCTTCCTGCATCTGATCCTGGGGCTTGCGCCCCAGGCTTTATGCTTACGCCTGCTACCGCAGGCTGAATGCTTACGCCTGTTACCGCAGGCTGAATGCTTGCGTCTGCTACCGCAGGCTGAATGCTTGCGTCTGCTACCGCAGGCTGAATGCTTGCGTCTGCTACCGCAGGCTGAATGCTCACCTGTTGCCCAGGCTGATCTGCTGATGCAATCCGCAACCCTCGGCCATTAGGGATAATCCTTATTTATATCTCCGCCTTTCCCAATATCCTCGGTTTCACCGTTATGACATAAGGGGCACGTTAAGAATTAGCAGCGCCCGCTCCGAAGGTTCCCGACCGCCTTCTCACTACCATGCGAACCTTATCAAGCCCCCTCGGGAATGAATCCCCTTTGCGAACCACACCCCCGCTAGCGCGGCCACTCATCCTTGTCGCCGATGACGACGAGGATACGCGCGTAATGTTCCGAACCATGCTGCAGCTTAGCGGCTATCGTGTGATCGAAGCGCCAGATGGCGAGAAGACTGTGCAAATGGCGGAAAGCGCACGACCCGATCTGATCCTGATGGATGTCAATCTCCCCGGTGTTGATGGCTTCGCCGCGACGCGCCGGATACGGGAATCTTGCCGGATGCCAATTGTCTTTGTATCGGGGCACGGGGAAGCTCGCTTTCTCGCGCAGGCCCGCCAGGCCGGTTGTGACGAATATCTGGTGAAGCCAATTGATCTGGATCAATTGGAAGGGGTCATTAAAAAACACACAGCTCAAAAGCCGCGATCTGCGAACGCGCTTTGAACGTATCACGAGGACATTATGAACATTTCGTCGGCAACTGAAGCTGAACTATTCGGACTATTCGAACTCGATGCCAGCGGAACTGTGCTCTATCACCGCGTCGATCCCGAGCCCGAACTTCCTACGGAACCGCTGAATCTGGCGGGCCGGAACTTCTATGACGACGTCGCCCCTTTCGAGAACACCGAAGAGTTCCGCCGATGTGTGACTCAATTCAATAGCAGTGACAAGTTTGCTGACAGCTTCACTTTCGATTGCCGGTTCGACGAAAACGCGCAACCGGTGAGGGTGCTGCTGGCGCGTATTCGTGAGGCGGGTGATGCTGGCAACACTAAGTCCATACTCGTTCACATCAGACGCGCGGCGTGAGCGCGCGCACGCATTCATAAGCATCGATGAACAATCGGCCACTCAATAAGATTCTCTCGGAATTGCCGGACAGCGAATTGGCTCGCGTGATGCCGCTGCTTAAGCCGGTAAACCTTGCGGCGGGAGAGCGTCTTTCGGAAGGTGACGCGCGGAACCGATTTATTTACTTTCCCGAAACTTCCATCATCTCGGTCTTCGCGGACATGTCTGACGGAAAAACCGCCGAGGTCGGCATGATTGGCTTTGAAGGCATCGCCGAGGTCACCTCCCTCCTCGATGCTCGCCAACCTTCGCAGTCGCTAAATGTCTCGATCGCGGGCAAAGCACTGAGGGCGAGTACGGAAGATTTTGCGCGCGAAATATTTGACGGCGATGGCCTGCAACAACGCCTGCTCGAATATGCGGCCACCTATGTCGCGCATGTTTCACAGCGGAGTGCCTGCGCCGTTCTCCACAGACTTAAGCAGCGGTTCGCTATTTGGCTGCTCTTGCTCGCTGATCGTCTCAAAGGCGATGTCATTGAGATAACCCAGGAACAAATCGGCGAACACCTTGGCGCCCGCCGGGCCGGCATCACAGTCCTCGTCGCGGAATTGCAGGCCGCCGGCGCAGTCGCTCATTCTCGTGGGCGCTTGCGGGTCGTGGACCGATCCAAATTGGAATCGGTTGCCTGCGAATGTTATAGCGCGCTCGCTTTACGCCAGCAGCAAACCCTCAATTAGCGAATCGACGCATCGCTGCCTGGCGTCCGTAAGAGTACAGACCCGAATTCCATTCCTGTTTAGACTTGCTGCGCGATAGTTTTCCGGCGCGGTCAAGGGGTCTTAATGAATAATTCAGAAAAACGACTGCCGACGATCCTTATCGTCGAGGACGTAGACTGGATACGCGCCGGTATGAAGAGGGAAGTCGAGCGGCAGGGCTATTACACATTAGAAGCCAGAGATGACACTGAGGCGCTGGCGGTCGCTGAATTGGAAACCATCGCATTGATCCTGACAGAAGAAGAAGTTCCCTCGTTTGATGCCCTTATTGATCGTTGCCGCGCCAACTCGGCCTTAAGCCAAACACCGGTGGCGATCATCAACGGAGACGCCGAAGACGGCGCGCGCTATGGACAGGCCTATTTGCTTCCCGATTATGGCGCGATCGCTTCGTTCCTCGATCATCCTCGCAATTGAGTGCGATCCTTATTCGGTAAGCCTGCCATGCAGCGCTTCCACCGCGTCCGGGTCGTCGCATTTCAAGCGCGCTACAACGAATCATTCACGCCGACAGGTCGCGGTGCTTTCTGGATGCGAACCGGAAGCTGTGGTGCGCCGCAAATCTTCACTAAGCGATCGCGATCCCGCTGCATCTCCTGATCTTTAGCCAGCCAAGCCATCACATCTTGCAATGCTTCGGCGGCATCAGCATCTCCCGGCTCAACGATCCGATAATGCATCCAGGGTCCCTGCCGGCGCGCGCCCACAATTCCTGCCCGCCGTAAATAAGCCAGATGCCGGCTGATCTTTGGTTGGTTTGTCTTCAGGATTTCCACAAAAAAACAAACGCAGACCTCGCCGTCTCTCATGAGGTTAAGCAGCCGCAATCTCGTGCGATCCGCAAGGGCCTTGAAAAATACTTCCTTATCGATAGATTTCGACTTCGTGCTCATGACGGCCTCATCTTACCACAATCACATGCGGCTTGACATATATCTCTCCGCGGATGATACTCACTTCGCATATGCGGCTTCACGCATATCAGGTAGTCAAGAGATAAGGAGAATTGAAAATGTCTGAACTAGAAGATGCGGTGCGATCCAGATATGGAGCCGTCGCCATAAGCAATCTGTCGACTGAGTATGAAGGCGTCCGCGCCGTTGCCGAAGCGTTTGGCTATTCGCCCGAAGAGCTGGCCGCCATCCCCGCCGAAGCAAACATGGGTCTGTCGTGCGGTAATCCGACCGCGACCGCAAAGCTGCGCGAAGGTGAAGTGGTGGTCGATCTGGGATCGGGTGGCGGACTGGATGTTTTCCTTGCGGCCGCAAAGGTCGGACCCGCCGGTCGCGCGATTGGTATCGATATGACGCCGGAAATGATTGAACTTGCGCAACGCAACGCAGCGAAGGCGAACGATGGAAAAGGCTATGCGAATGTTGAATTTCATCTGGCGACCATCGACAAGTTACCGCTCCCGGATAATTCCGTCGATTGCGTCATCAGCAACTGCGTCATCAACCTGGCTCCTGACAAGCCGGCGGTCTTTCGCGAAATCGCGCGAGTGCTGAAACCGGGCGGACGGTTGGCGGTAAGCGATATCGCCTTGAAGCAATCGCTGCCCCAGGAAATCAGTCAGGACCTGTACGCATACGTCGGCTGTATTGCCGGAGCCATGCTGATTGACGATTACCGGCGTCAGTTGATTGAAGCCGGATTCACGAATGTTCAGGTGATCGATTCCGCTGCCGATCTCAATGCTTACGCGAAGATTGAGAACCAATCGGGATGTTGTGCGCCTGCTCCGGCACAGATCCAAACTCAATCAGGCTGTGGTTCGTCATCGCCGGCTGCGGCGGCCTGCTGTGCTCCCGCGCCAACGTCAGAAGCTGACACGAAGCTTTTTGAGCAGTTCACAAATCTTTTATCCCGTTACAACGTGAATGACTACGCGGCCAGCGTGAAGGTATTCGCGATCAAGTGAGGCTGATGAGATGAAGCAGAGCAGGCTGTCATTCCTTGATCGCTTCCTCACGCTTTGGATTTTCGTGGCGATGGCTCTCGGTGTCGCGGTTGGCTATGCCAATCCCGGCATCGGGAGCTTCATCAACCGTTTTCAGGTCGGGACGACGAATGTCCCGATCGCGCTTGGTTTGATCCTGATGATGTACCCGCCGCTGGCAAAGGTGCGCTATGAGAACCTCGGCGAGGTGTTTCGCAATTGGAAGGTGCTGGTTCTTTCACTGGTGCAGAACTGGATCATCGGCCCCGTTCTAATGTTCCTGCTGGCAATCGTTTTTCTTCGTGGCTATCCCGAGTACATGGTTGGCCTCATCTTGATTGGACTGGCCCGATGTATCGCAATGGTGATTGTCTGGAATGAGTTGGCCCGCGGCGACAACGAATATGCTGCCGGGCTGGTGGCGGTCAATAGCGTCTTTCAAGTGTTGTTCTACAGCATCTATGCGTGGATATTCATCACTCTGTTGCCGCCAGTATTTGGTTTGCGCGGAAGCCTGGTGCAGGTGAGTATCGGCCAGATCGCTGAAAGCGTCTTCATCTATCTCGGCATTCCGTTCATAGCCGGAATGCTGACGCGTCTTATCCTGGTTAAGACAAAAGGCAAGACCTGGTATTACACCGTCCTCATTCCGAAGATCAGCCCGCTCACACTCGTCGCGTTGTTATTCACGATTGTGGTGATGTTCAGCCTGAAGGGAAACCTGATTGTTCACCTGCCACTCGACGTGCTGCGCATCGCGGTGCCATTGCTGATCTATTTTGTGGTCATGTTTCTGGTCAGTTTCTATCTTGGTCACAAGATTGGAGCGGATTACTCAAAGACAGCAACTCTTTCATTCACGGCCGCCAGCAATAACTTTGAACTGGCGATCGCGGTGGCGGTGGCGGTTTTTGGCATCGGGTCAGGCGCCGCGTTCGCAGCGGTAATCGGGCCGCTGGTCGAAGTGCCACTGATGATTGGCCTGGTGAATGTGGCGCTGTGGTTCCAACGCCGATACTTTGCGAGGGAGGATCCTGCCTTCTCGATTAAAACGGTGGAAGCTGCTCAATGAGGTGGTGAAAGCAACATGAAGAAACCGGTTCGCGTACTTGTTCTTTGTACCGGGAACTCCGCCCGCAGCCAAATGGCCGAAGGTCTGCTGCGCGAAATGGGTGGCGATCGTTTTGAAGCAGCTAGCGCCGGTGTCGCCCCAAGCTTCGTTAGACCCGAGGCCATCGCGGTCATGAGGGAAGTGGACATTGATATTTCCGGCCACAAGTCGAAGTCAGTCGATGAGTTTATCAATCAGGAATTCGACTATGTGATTACCGTTTGCGACAACGCAAACGCACAGTGTCCGGTCTTTCCAGGCAACACAAGACGCATCCACTGGAGCTTCGACGATCCAGCCGCAGCGCAAGGAGATGAGGAGCAGAGGCTCGCTGTGTTTCGGAGAGTGCGCGACGAAATTCGTCAGCGTCTGCAGTTGTTTCTGCGCGGCTGAAAAGTGAAAGAGACCCGCAGCGCAGGTTCCGTCGTGTCAGGGGTGGCGGCAGGTTTTATCGGTAACGATAAGTGATCCGGCCGCGGGTCAGATCGTAAGGAGACATTTCGACGGTAACGCGATCTCCGACCAGAACTCGGATGCGATGTCGGCGCAGCTTGCCGGCAATAGCCGCCAATACCACGTGGGTGCTGTTGTCGAGTTGAACTTTGAAGAATGCGTTGGGCTGCTTGTCAATAATCGTGCCTTCGGCGGGAATCAAATCGTCTTTTGCCAATAGAGTCTCCTTCTTTTCCAAACGTCTTTAGCGCTCGACCATAACTTCTTAGCAGCGCTGACGGCGGAATTCAAAATGCTTCTGACGCGCGCCATTCTCTTAGCTCATCAAAGGCCCGGCGATAGAAAGGGCCATCTTCGCGGCGGCTGGAATACGAGTGGCCGTTGATGTTCTCGGCGATGCTGTCGTAGATATAAACACTCAGGCCGATCATCTATATAAGCTTCAAAGCACCGAAGACCGCGGCCAGCGCCACGACTACTCCCACAATTAAGTGAAGCCAGCTCAGTGCCAGCCGGTGGCAATAGGAGCATTTTACTTGCCATAGCGGCAGGACAGTTCCGCAGTGCGAGCACGACCAGATAATTTTCGCCATAAATTTGATCCAGTTAATCAAAGCTGCGCCTGGGGCAGTTCCCAGCGAGCGGTTTCGCTTGCGGTCTCGCTTTACCGCGAGTCGCATCGCCCTTGTAATTGTTCAGGCCAATAACTCGGCCGCCACGCGGTCCTCTTCGCGCGCCGCCATGAGCTTGATCTTCTTCAATTCCCCTCGTCGAAATCCAAAGAAAGTAGCCATTTGGAAGATCTGGTTTTGGTTCACGAAATCTTTTTGATCGGCGCAGAACTTTTCAATTCCCGGAGCGAATTCACGGCAACTCAAGCCTTTCGGAATGTCGAGCCCGAGTCGACATCCGCCACCTTGCGTCTGGTGCAAACAAAATTCGCAGACAATCATTCGTTAATCGGTTGCTGATGAAATGTCCGATCGATTAAGCATGGCCTTTACGCAAAAGCTGTCGATCGCCTCTGCTTCACTCTCGTACAAACCGAAAACGGCGAACAGGTTCGTGAGCTGCATCATTTGCCGGACCGTGGGCGCCAGATTGAAGATTTTCAACTCTCCGCCGCGGTCCTTCACCGTGACGAAAGCCGAAACCAGCTCGCCCAGACTCTGCGCCCCAAGTGAACTCGCGCCATCCAGATTAAGCAGGATGTGATTTTGCCCGGCAGCGATAAGCGACTCGGCAGCGTCGGCCAGAGGCACGCTACTACCGCCGAATCGCAGCTTGATTCTCAGTTGGGCATCGGCATCCAGAATCGTGACACTGCCGACGCGCCTTTCCTTAAAGCCGAGTTCATTTAAATTCGGTTCGCCAGTCACGCAGACAATCGTATGCGGCATCGTACGCCACCGATATCAGCTGTTGGCTTCAGGTGATCTGGAGAATTCCAGAAGAGCTGAGGACAGAGTTAGCCGAAACTCAATCTCTTGATAACAAACTACATCGTACAGGGAATATATGTCAATCACGAAATATATTGTGCGCGTTAAATATTGGACACCGGTGAAATATACCTGTATGCTGACAGCGGCTCAACAGAAAAGGTGCAATGATTCAGGTTGAAATCGATCATTTACTGAAAGCCCAGGGACGATCTTTTTATTGGCTGGCGAAAGAAACCGGCGTCAGTCACACGACGCTGTGGCGCTTGAAGAAAGACAAGGCTCAGGGGATTACGTTCAATACCCTCGAGTCGATTTGTCGCGCCCTGAAGTGTAAACCGGGAGACGTATTGACAATGCGTCGTAATAAGCCTGTTAAGCCCCGGCCTTAATTCCACTTAAGCTTTCGCTGCGATTGCGTTGATTTCAATCGGCGCAGACCCGACCGCACGGTGGTGCTTACGGGTTAACTTTGCTTGTTCGGCGCACAGATGGAGAAAAACGCATGAAAGTTTTATTAATCAATCCTGAATTTCCCGATACCTATTGGAGCTTTAGACATGCGTTGCCGTTCGAGGGCAAGCGCTGTGCTTTTCCGCCGCTGGGACTGTTGACGGTTTCGGCTTTGTTGCCGGAGTCATGGGAGCGCCGATTGGTCGATCTCAACGTGCAACGTCTTCGGTCATCGGATATCGAGTGGGCCGACATGGTGTTTGCGACCGCGATGCTGGTGCAGAAAGACTCGCTCCGTGAGGTCGTTGCGCGCTGCAAAGCGCACGGAAAACGCGTGGTCCTGGGCGGCCCTTACGTTACCACTACGATCGAAGAACTACCCGAAGCCGATCATATCTTTCTGGGTGAAGCCGAAACTACGCTGCCGCAGTTTGTGGCCGACCTGGCCCGCGGCGAAGCCAAGCGAACTTATCAAGCGTCCGAACGCCCGCCGCTATCCGCCACGCCGTTGGCTCATTTTCATCTCGCCAATCTCAAGCGTTACAGCGCCATGTCCGTGCAGTACTCGCGCGGCTGTCCCTTCTCGTGCGAATTCTGTGACATCATCGAAATTTACGGGCGCGTGCCCAGAACCAAAAGCAATCAACAGATGCTGATGGAGTTCGACGCGCTGTTAGAGCTCGGGTGGCGCGGAACGGTCTTCATCGTCGATGACAACTTCATCGGCAACAAAAAAAATGTCAGGCAACTGCTGCCCGAAATAGCCAGGTGGCAGAAAGAGCACGGCTACCCCTTCTCGTTCATCACGGAATCAAGTCTGAACCTGGCAGACGATGAAGCTCTGCTGGCGAACATGCGCGAGGCCGGCTTCCGCCGCGTCTTCATCGGCATTGAAACACCGGTCGAAGAGAGTTTGCAGGAAGCCCAAAAGTCACAGAATCGCGGAGACCTGCTCGGCTCGGTGAAAAAGATCCAAAGCTATGGAATGGAAGTGATGGCCGGCTTCATCGTGGGATTTGATAATGATCCAATCGATATCTTTGAGCGGCAGATCGATTTCATTCGTAAGAGCGCGATTCCTCTCGCCATGGTGGGACTGCTCAACGCCTTGCCTGAGACTCAGTTGTGGAAGCGACTCGAGCGCGAAGGCCGCCTGCTCGGTGAGGCGTCAGGCAACAATACCGTCTGCACTTTTAACTTCAAGACGCGAATGGATCCGGCGCTATTGATCAAAGGCTACCAGACGATCATGCAGACCATCTACAGTCCGCGCGAATATTATGATCGAGTGCTCGATTCGATGAGGCGAACGGCGCAGCAATTCCACGAGCCCAACCATTACAACCTGATCAACGGGTTCGCCTCATTGATGCGTATCATGCTGAAGCTCGGGGTATTCGACCGTGAACGCAAAGAGTTCTGGAGTTTCTTCACGCGGGCTGTCATCAAACGCCGCAATCGAGTTGCGGAAACCCTGCGACTCGCCGCCATGGGCTATCACTTTCGCAAGTTAAGTGAAATGTACCAATGACCGGCTAAGACAGCTGGTCATTGGTCATACGTTCTATCTGCCCCGCCGCGGACTGAATGAGCGAACTGTGCTCCGGGCGTTGCGGGCCATCGGCGTAAAAGCTCTGCCGGCAACGGCAACCGCCGCCTGCATGCTGCCAAAACCTTCCGGCTTTATCCGTTTCACTGCCTGTCCGGTCAGCCTTTCGATCGCGCGCATCGATAATTCATCGACCGGCGCCACGATTGTGATGGCTTTGCCCTGATTGCCGGCCCGGCCGGTGCGGCCAACGCGATGGACGTAATCTTCCGGCGCGGCCGGCACGTCATAATTGATCACGTGCGAGACTGAATCGACGTCAATGCCGCGCGCAGCAATATCGGTCGCCACCAACACGCGGGTTCGTCCGTTGCTGAATTCGCGCAGCGCGGCTTCACGCTGCGGTTGCGAGCGATCGGCGTGAATACGATTCACGCTGTGATCGCGCGCTTTCAGAATATGCGAAAGACGTTCGGCGCCTCGCCGCGTGCGGGTGAATACCAGCACGCGTGCAAATTCTTCGCTTTCTTTTTCCAGCAACTCAATCAAGAGCGCTGTCTTTGAATGCTGCTCGACCTGGTAAGCAGTCTGCTCGACCATGGTAGCCGCGCGGCCACGCTTACTTACTTCGATCATCTCGGGCTCTTTCATCGTCGAGCGGGCAAGTTGTTCGATACCCGGCGACATCGTGGCTGAGAACAGCAGCGTCTGTCGCTTTGTCGGCAACATGGCCAGCACGCGGCGAATCGCCGGCAGAAACCCCATGTCGAGCATGCGGTCCGCTTCGTCTAAAACCAGAACTTCGATCGTAGAAAGATTGACGGCGCCGCGCTCGGTCAGATCGAGCAAGCGTCCGGGCGTGGCGATCAAAACACTCGCGCCTTTTCGCAGCTCGCTAATCTGGGTGCGAATGTTCGCGCCGCCGATGGCAATCACCGATGCGTTGGTCTTGACACGATTAAGCTCGCCATAATTCTTTTGAATTTGCAGCGCGAGTTCGCGCGTCGGCGCCAGCACGAGCACGCGGAGGCCCGGTCTCGGCTGTTCGCTAATCTTTTGAATGATGGGAAGTAGAAAAGCGGCCGTCTTACCGGTGCCGGTTTCGGCACAGCCGATTACGTCTCGGCCGCTGAGGATGACAGGAATTGCCTGTCGCTGAATTGGTGTCGGTTCGTTATATCCGAGAGACTCGCAAGCGCTCAGTTGCGCGGGCGCGAGTCCCAGTTGAGAAAAATCCATTAAGTTCCTTTTGCTAAGTGACGACGTGGGTCGTCTTGATTAATTCCTTTGCGAGGCAGCGCAGCTCTCCGGAGCGGCCATGGTAATCAATGTTTCATGATTCACCGCGGGAGAAACAGAGAACCGCGCACTGCTCATCGCTTATTGCTCACTGCTCTTACCAGCGCGGTTCGCATTGGCGGTCGCCGTAGCCGCCGCCATTACGATCGCCGCAGCCGCGATTACCATGAGCCGCCACGTCCGCCGCCGCCGTTATTTTCACGCGGTTTGGCTTCGTTGACTTTCAGCGCTCGGCCGCCGACTTCTTTGCCATTGAACTGTTCGATGGCTGAAGTGGCTTCTTCCTTACTGGCCATTTCGACGAAGGCGAACCCACGCGAACGGCCGGTCATGCGGTCTTCGACCACACTCGCTGATTCAACTGTGCCGGCTTGAGCAAACAGCTCCTGAAGATCCTGGCTGCTGGTTTGGAAAGCGAGATTTCCAACATAGAGTTTATTTGACATAGAGATATACCTTTCCCCTTTTGGGGTTGAAAAAGAAGCTGCGAATCGGATTGGCTTCGGCGAAAACGGTAAGCGGTCGAAGGACCTGGTTCGGATGCTCTTTAAAATAGAGCGCTTCGGAGATTTAGTAGCGAGCCTACTCTCGAACCATCGAGACGTCCGGCGCTAATCGTTTTGTGCGCGGGGCGCATCACCGTTGGATGCGCGAGAGAAGGATTACAGCAATCATAATGCCTGAGTTAGTCCGAAGTAGCAAGCTGGAAACCACTCCGCGTCCAGGGCATCGGTAGCTTTTACAGTCCCGGGTGCGGAGTTGGCGGCGAGTGCTGACGTTTGCGGACTGTATAGTGTTTGAGAAAAGCGGGCTGACTTATTCGAGGATTCGACGCGCGTTTACCATAGAATTGACCTGGCCGTCGACTTCCATCACATCTGCGACTGCGGACGAGTTGCGCCCGCTGCGTCGATTCTTTTTCCCCAGCGTCCCGAGCCCTTCCGTAATGAAGCCCAAGATCGTGCGCCGATTTTGAAAGACTACTTTTATCCACTCTCTCTTTGTCGTCTGTGGAAAATAGATCCCGCGGAACGCGAGCCTCGAAATGAAGTGAAAGACGCGGGGCCCCAATCCCTTTTGACTCATTGATTGAATCACTTCCCAGTTTCGCTCCGGACTATAGGAAGCCGCCCACGCGTGACGAAGCTCGCGATGGGTATCATCAATCGTCATCTTCAGCGGCTTATGGGCCATCGAGTATCGCTCAAACTTCAACCAGTGTTTGGGCCGGATCAATCGGCCGTCCTGCAGCAGACGTTTGTACAGCGGGGTCGAAGGGAATGGCGTCAACTGCCCGAAGATCGGCAGCCCGGCCGGCCAGGTGCGAACCTGTTGCAGAATGCGTTCGGCGACTCCCGGCGTGTCATTGTCCAAACCGATGATGAACGAGGTGACTGCCTGGATGTTGTGTGCGTCCAGCCGGTTGAGCACGGTCGCGTATTCCTCGGGCTTATTGAAACCCTTTTTCACGTCCGCGAGATTTACCGGATCGATTGACTCCATGCCGATGAAGATCATCCTGCCGCCTGACTGAGCAATCAGGTCAACCAATTCTTCATCTCGCAAAAGGTTCGCGCTGATCTGGGCCGTCCAGGGGACCTGCGCTCCGGCATCGATGATGTCGCGCAAAAGTGATTTCGTGCGTTTAATACTGATCGCAAAGTTGTCGTCCACGAAGAACACTGTGACGAAGCCGCTTTCTTTCTTCGCGCGCGCTTTCAAACTCAGCAGTTCGTCAACAATACTTTGGTTACTCCGGAAGCGAATTGAATCGCCGAAGAAACCGGTGACCGTACAGAACTCGCAGCCATAAGGACAGCCGCGCCCTGACTCGATGGGAATTATGCGAAAGGTCCGCCAGCGCGGGCCGATGCGTGATAACAACGGCCGCAACATGCGCGGAAAGAAATCGAACTGATCGAGATCGAGTGATTCCCAGGGGATGGCAGGATACGGTTGGAGACTCGGCTTGCGTTCTTTGCCTGTTTCGTCGAGAGGCTCGTAGATCTCTTTGAGTTCACCGCGGGCGGCATCTTCGACTATCCTGGGCCACGTTTCATCCGCTTCACCGAGAGCAATCGCATCAACATGGCGCGGTCCTCCGTCGCGGCCCAGTGCTTCGTCCGGAACCTCAGTCACGTGCGGCCCGCCCATCACTACCGGCACACCCGCGGCGCGAATAGCATCGGCGACGCGATAGGCCTTCTCGGCCATTCTCGTCATGGCGCCGATTCCGACAAGTTCGACGTTCTGGTCCCGTACAAACTGCACGAGTTCGTCATCGCTCAGCGCGCGCGCGTTGGCATCGATCAGGATTACTTCATGACCGGGAGGAGTTATTGCTTGCAAAAGGAACATCCAGAGGTGCGGCATAAAGTTGCGCGTCACCCCGTTGTCGGGGTTATAGAGCAGAATTTTCATAACCGATCTCCGGCGTCCGAAGAAAACAAATAGCCGTTTCAACTTGCGCTGAATTGCGCAGCGGGTTGGCAAGAGGAGGAGTCGGAAAACTCGATCCTGGTGTCAAGCAGGCTTATGCCGACACTATACCACACGTGTGCGTTAACGCACATAGTACGATTTTCTCCTGGTAGCGATTGTAGTCTCAGGAGTAAGCAGCGACGGGGCGGGCGGAATTATCTGTTGGCGTCGAAGGGGTTGGGAGCGTCTACCTCTTGAGCGCGCTGTCATATTCCTTTTTGATTATTCGATAACACTTACACGCCACGGCTGTCAGATCCGCGGGCTTGAGAATTGTCAGCGTTCCACGCGTGTAACTGATCAAGCGTCGTTGTTGTAGTTTGCCGGCGGCTTTGTTAACACCTTCGCGCCGGACCCCCAACATGCTGGATAGGAATTCCTGGGTAATTAGAAACTCGTTCGCTTCCATACGGTCGCGAGTCATCAATAGCCAACGAGCCAGGCGAGCGTCAATCGGATGAAACAAGTTACAGACAGAAGATTGAGAAAGCTGTGCCCACAATGAATAGGAGTAACGTCGCAATAATCGCGACAGGGAACCGTCGTTCTCAGTCAGCCTTTGCAGCGTGGTCGCCCTCATTCTCAAGGCAGAGCCCCCACCCTGGACCACAACCCGATTGGGTGAGGTTTTGACTCCCATGAAAACAGACATGCCGGCCATGCCTTCGCGACCGACGATCCCCACTTCGAGGCTGCCGCCGTCATCCACATCGGCGAGTAGAGAGACAATGCCGCTGGTGGGAAAATAAACGTGACGCACCACTGTGCCGGGCCGATAGATCAATTCTCCGAAGATCAGAGGGAACGGTTCGAGGTGGGGTAGTAATTGTTCATATTCACTCCTGGGCAGGGCGGCGAGCAGGCGGTTGTGCGGCGGTGCGCGAAGTGCGCTGGTTTTCGACATCGGGTTTGCTCCTTGTTTTCGATTGAGTTGTGCGAGACAACCAACGGCACAAGAAGGCGTCCTTTGAAACCTCTCTGATGTCGAATGGCTAGTTTATGAAAGAACTTTTGCGTACCTTCGTGACGCAGAAATCAACGCCGTCCAGAGACCAGGTTGTAGATCAAGATGATCACTGCCACCACAATTAAGATATGAATCAGATTGCCACCAAAGTGACCTATGAAACCGAGTAACCACAAGATCACCAATATCACCAGGATTGTCCAAAGCATTTATTTATCTCCTCAAGTTGAATAATTCACTACTCTTTTTGCCTCGATCCAGAGGCGATTCACCGGCCGATCGGCACCCTTTGAAAGTGTGCTTTGCCCTGCTCATCTTTCCAGGAAAGGTCCAACACATAGGGATTGACTTCGCCGTTTATACCTTGGAGCCGGATCATTTGATCACGCTCGTCGTTGGCCGGCTTTCCATTGATCCAGGTTCGGTGAGACACGACCGCGCTGCCTTTTGGGGCGATGGACTTTATAGCGTCGAAGCGCAGGTGGGCCTGAAAAGGAAGACCGTCCGGGGCTTCTTGATCCTTCAAAAAGATAGTCAGAATTTCGATCGACCTAAACCCCTGCTCAGTTGTGTTCTGCAACTCCAGGAGGATCCTTGGTTTCGCGTCTATAAATCTAAAGGTAAAAGGCTTCTCTTTTTTGATACTTGTACTCATAAGAAACTCTTCTTATACAACTTCGACGTACAGTCGTCCGTGCGACAACACACATAGGGCAAATACCTTAGCAGGCGCTTCCATATGCTCCCGACCTTTTTCAGCGACTAATGAATTACGTAATCA
>Ga0105242_10000813_pt1 | contig 24225 bp, 25 predicted proteins | sample KBSM24metaG_FD_81521 | JGI IMG/M metagenome (GOLD analysis project Ga0105242, IMG submission 81521) | Miscanthus rhizosphere microbial communities from Kellogg Biological Station, Michigan, USA - KBS M2-4 metaG | ecosystem: Host-associated > Plants > Roots > Rhizosphere > Soil | place...
CCTCGACCGATGCGGGCGGCACGATCGGCTCGCATTCGTGGACGTTCGGTGACGGTGGCACCTCGACAGCCACGAGCCCGAGCCACACGTACGCGGCTGCCGGTACCTATAGCGTGACCGAGACCGTGACCGACAGCGTCAACAGCACGACCAGCTCGAAGACCTCCTCCGTGACGGTCTCGACCGCGAGCTGCGGCGGCACGGTACTGTGCAGCGGCGTCGCGGTCGCCCTTGCGTCGCAGGCGACCGGGACGGTGTCACCGAACTACACGTTGGTCGTTCCGTCCGGCCAGACCAAGGTGGTCTTCACGATCTCCGGCGGCACCGGTGACGCCGACCTGTACGTCAAGATCGGTAGCGCGCCGACGACGACGAGCTACAGCTGCCGTCCATACCTGACCGGCAACAACGAGACTTGCACGTTCAACGCGCCGACGGCCGGCACGTACTACGTCAATGTGCGCGCCTACGCGTCGTATTCGGGTGTCAGCCTCAAGGGCACCATCACGCCGTAACGCAACACGTGATGCCGCGCGCGACGAGCGTGCGGCATCACTTCGAGAAGATGCGACCATGGACAGGTCGTCTCCTGGCGCACGATGGGGAGGATTGCGCTGCCGGGGGCTTCGGACGGGAGACCTCAGAAGCGCGGCGATCAGGGTGATCGTGAAGGGAATGTCAGGCCAGGGACGGCCGACCCTCGGGCATCCACAATGGCACTTCAGCCCGCGGAAGATTCCTCGAAACGATTCGCATCGCGATTCTTGCGCACGCGGGCCGGGTCCCAGATGCGTCCATTCATGGCGATATAGACACCGTCCGGCAGGGCCTGTGCGGCGCCTACCGCACAGCCGATGTTGAACACGGCGTCGGAGTCCTGGAAGCGCGCCGGGTTCAGTGCGCCGGTAAGAACGATGACTTTTCCAGGCAGGTCCACGAGCACGCGTGCCGTGTCGACCATCGTGTCCGTGCCATGCGTTACCAGGACATGGCGATGCGGCTGGGCCGCGATCGTCCGCCGCACCAGTTCGCGATCGTAATCGGTCATGTGCAGGCTGTCCTTGCGCATCAGCGCGATCACGTCGAACGTAAATGTGACGCCGAGTGCCGAAAGTATCTCGCCGATGCGTGGCGCGCCGATCTGAAAACTGGACTTGTCGTCAAAGTATATTTTGTCGATCGTGCCGCCGGTGGTGACGATGGTCAGGTGCTCGAGCATGGTCGTGCGCGTCCGCGAAGCCTGTCGCGTATCTTAGCAAGGGCTGAGGGCCGAGGGCTGAGAGAAGAGCCAGCAGTGCCCGCTTCGCTCCTGATCGTCAGCCTCGGCCCCCCGCCCTAGTAATTATCGCTTGCCAGGACTTGCGCATCCGCCCGGCCGTTGCTCTTCAGATGCAGCACGCCGTGTTCGGCGAAGCGGCGTGCCGCGGCGGTTGGCCGCGGATCGCTTTCGCTGCGCAACGCCCAGGCGGCGTGGCGCGTGAGAAGACTCAGCGCCATGGTCCGCGCAAGGCTGATGGCGACATCGCGAGCGCCGGCCTCGAGTTGCTCACGGTCGCCGGCGGTCGCCTTCTGCAGCCATTCGGCAATGCGCGTGACGGCGTCGCGGGCCAGGCGCAAGCAGCCTTCCAGTTCGCTGGCCTGCACTTGGGACAGGATTGCGCGCTGGGCACTGAGCAACGGCTGCAGGCCGCCGACCGAGCGGAACGCGCGCAGGAAATCCAGCGCCTGCACATTGCTCGTGCCCTCCCAGATCGACCAGACCTGCGCGTCGCGCAGCAACTGGGGGATGCCGGAGTCTTCGAGGTAGCCGGCGCCGCCGAAACACTCGCAGGCTTCGGAAGCGATCGTGACCGCCAGCTTGCCGGTCCACAACTTGAGCAGCGGCGTGACCAGGCGCAGCACGTTCTGCTGGCTCTCGTCTGCCTGACCGCTCTGCACGCGCCCGAGCAGTTCAGTGACGAAGAAGGTCAGATGGAACGCCGCCTCGAACTCCGCCTGCATGCCGGCCAGTGTGTCCTGGTGCAACGGCTGGTCGGCCAGCGGACGATTGAAGACGACGCGGCGATCGGCGTAGTTGCGCGCGAGCGCGATCGCGCGGCGCATCGTCGCCAGCGCGCCAACGGCGTTCCATGTGCGCGTGATGTTCAGCATCGGCGCAATCGCGCGCACGCCATGGCGCGGTTCGCCCACGAGTTCGGCCGGCGCGCCATCCAGGTGAATCTCCGCGGTCGGCAGTTCGCGCGTGCCGAGCTTGGACTTCAGCCGTTCGAGTTCGATGTTGCGCCAGCGGCCGTCGGCCTTGCGCGGCTCGAGGTAGAACAGCGCGAGGTTGTCGGCGCCGGGGGCGGCGTCCTGCGGACGTGCCAGTGCGAGCGCAGCCTGTGCGTTGATCGCCGACGTGAAGAACTTGCGGCCGTACAGGCGCCAGCGGCCGTTTTCCTCGCGCGCCACGGTTTCCGTCGCCGAGACGTCCGAGCCGCCGGAGGTTTCCGTCATCCATTGGCCGCAGATCCAGTGCTGCGCCGGATCGCGGCTGAGGAAATGCGGCAGCGCGCGTTCGATCAGCCGAGTGCTGCCGGACGCCTTCAGCGCCATCGCCGCGCCGTCGGTCATCGCCAGCGGGCAGGTGTAGAACTCGCTGGCGCAATGGAACAAGTATACCATTGCAAATTGATGCACCCGCGCCGCGACGCCGTGCGTCGATTCATGGCCGGCGGCGACCAGGCCGTAGCGGGCGGCGATCGGCTGCGCAGCCAGCCAGGACGGAGTCAGCTCGATGCGGTCGATGCGTTCGCCCCAGGCGCTCCAATGCGTCAGGCGCGGCTCCGCGCCGGTCCGGCCGCGGGCCGTGGTCCAGGCATTTGCAGCAAACTCGCCGAGATCGGTCAGGTCGCCTTCGATGGCTTCGAGCGTCGCCGGCGGCAGCACGCGGCGCAGGTACGAGCGCAGCACACGATCGTCGAGATACTGATTGCTCAGTACCGGCGGCGTTTGCACAAATGCCATAGGGCTCCCCGGAGTCGCGACACGAATCGTCGCCAGCTTCGACGACGCAAACGCTTTACTTTAAACGAGTCGATGCTCGGCGCAGTGTGAACGGCTGCGCAGTCGCCGCTATTTTGCGGCGTCGCCGTGACCGGCGCGCTTGTAGCCGCGTGAATCCGCGTAGAGCGCACCGAAGACCGCCAGGCTCAGCAGCACTTCCGTCGCTGCCAGACCACGCAGCCCGGCGTTGCTCCACAGGTCTGCGATGCCGTGGCAGAAATAGAACAGGCTGACGATGCCGCCGACGAGCACGCCACGGCGCAGGTCGCGCAGGCTGATCCACAGCCCGGGCAGCAGAGGCAGGATGGCCAATACGAGCGCCGCCCTCGAGCCGGGCGCAATCCAGCCGTGCCAGCAAAGCTGCAACGCGAGCTGGGCGAGCAACGCCGCCGCGCCGCTGCGCAAGGCAACCGGCGAGCCGGTCATCGGCTCAGACGAGCGACGAGTTCTGCCACGCGCCGCCCCAGCGCGCGCGCCAGGCCACGCTCATCATCGCTGATCGGGCGCTCGACGCCGACGCCGGTGACGTGGCTCGCGCCGTAGGGCGTACCGCCGGTGGTCGTCGAATTGATCGCGCTTTCGGTGAACGGCAAGCCGACCAGCAGCATGCCGTGATGCAGCAGCGGCAACATCATCGACAGCAGAGTCGACTCCTGTCCGCCATGCATCGTCGACGTCGAGGTGAATACGGCAGCCGGCTTGCCGACGAGCGCACCGGAGACCCATTCGGCACCGGTCGAGTCGATGAAGTGCTTGAGCGGAGCGGCCATGTTGCCGAAGCGTGTCGGGCTGCCGAGAATCAGGCCGGCGCATTCGCGCAGATCCTCGAGCGTCGCGTACGGCGCACCATCATCGGGTACCGGCGCCTGTGCGAGCGTCGTCACAGGCGCAACCGGCGGCACGGTACGCACACGCGCGCGGACGTCGGCTACTTCCTCGACGCCGCGGGAGACGTGGCGCGCGAGCTGGGCAACGCTGCCGTTGCGGCTGTAGTAGAGGATCAGGATTTCGGGCATTGCGTGCGAGGGCAGAGGGCTGAAAGCGAAAGCATAACGTCTCGCGGTGCATTGCGGTCGAAGCCACTGGCCAAATCGCTTAGCAGTCGCGCCGGTTTCAGGCAAACTCAGCCCTCAGGCCCTCAGCCCTCTGCCCTTAAATGAGATCCGTCGATCGCCGACAAGTCGTTGCCTTCGCACGCTTCGTGCTGCGGCGCTTTCTCGACGATCATTGTCTCGAGGCAGCCGGAGCGCTGGCGCTGACCACGTTGTTCGCACTTGTGCCGCTCGTGACGGTGGCATTCAGCATCATTTCCGCGTTTCCGGTATTCGCCGATTGGCGTGCCGACATCAGCGCATTCGTCTTTCGCAATTTCGTGCCCGCGGCCGGCGAAGCCGTGGAGAGTTACCTGACCCAGTTTGTCGACAACGCGAGCAAGGCGACCGCGGTCGGCAGCGTCGTCGTGCTGATCAGCGTCGTGTCGCTCACCATCAGCGTCGAAAGCACGTTCAACCAGATCTGGCGCGTCGCCAAGGCGCGCCGCGCCGCGTCGCGCTTCGTCGTGCACTGGGCAGTGATCACGCTCGGTCCGGTGGCGGTCGTCGCGTTGCTCGCGTCGAGCGCCTACCTCTTCGCGCTGCCGATGTTTGCCCAGGCAGAAGCCGACTTTTCGCTGAAGGAGCACTTGCTGCGCCTGTTGCCGTTCACGATCCAGTGGCTGGTTCTGGTTGCGGCGTACAAACTGATACCCAACCGCAGCGTGCGTCTGGGGGATGCGGCGATCGGTGCGGGTCTGGCCGCGGCGATTTTCGAAATCGTCAAGCGTCTCTTCACCGACTACGCCACGAACGGCGCGAACTACCAGCAGGTATATGGCGCCCTGGCCATGGTGCCGATCTTCGTGCTCTGGATCTATCTGTCATGGATCCTCGTACTGGCAGGAGCGTCGCTGACCGCGTCGCTCGCCGCATTCGATTACCGGCCCACCGAAATGCGCCTGGCGCCGGGCAACGAATTCCGCGGCCTGCTGCGCGTGCTCGCGCATTTCATCGCCGCGCAGCGTGATGGCAGCGCCCTGCACAGTGGCGATCTGCGTGCCCGCGAGCCGTTCCTGAGCGACGATCTGGTGCAGCGCTATTTGCGCGACCTGTGCGAGGGCGACCTGATCCGGCGCGGCGAAGACGGTGCCTGGTCACTGACCTGCGATCCGTCGACGACGACCTTGTACGACGTCTATGCGTGTTGCGAGTACCGTTTGCCCGACGGTACCCGGCTCCCCGGCGACGCCGACGCCGAGGCGAGCATGCTGCTCGACCGGGCACAGGCGGCCGTGCGCGAGCGCCTGCACGCGCCATTGGCCGAAATCTTTCCGCCTCCGCCGCGGTCAGATGGAGAATCACCACCCGTATCCGAGGAAAAATCATGAAACGCCTGCTGTCGACCCCGCTGCCCCTCGTGCTGTCCTTCGCGATGTTCTGGGGCGCCGCTCTCGCGGCTACCGCGGCGAAGCCGACGTTGAACGTCACCACGCTCGACGGCAAGGCGTTCGATCTGTCCAAGCAAAGTGGAAAATGGGTCATTGTGAACTATTGGGCAACATGGTGCTCGCCCTGCCTCAAGGAGTTGCCGGACATTTCCGCATACGTCGCCGGCCACCAGGACAAGGTCGCGGCAATCGGTCTCGCGTTCGAGGACAGCGACAAGGCCGACATCGAGAAGTACTTGAAAGCGCACCCGATCAGCTATCCGGTAGCGCAGGTCGACGTCATGGATCCGCCGAAGGATTTCGATACGCCGAAAGGACTGCCGAATACTTACGTGATCGCGCCGGATGGTCACGTCGCCAAGGCGTTCACGGGTCCGATCACGGCGCAGGACCTCGACGCGGTCATCGGCGCCAAGTAAGAGCGGGCGCGATGATGGCTTGCGCGAGGTTCACCGTCAGCGGCAGGGTGCAGGGCGTGTTCTTCCGCGCATCCGCGCGTGACGAAGCACTGCGCCTGGGACTTGCCGGCCACGCGAGGAACCTGTCCGACGGGCGCGTCGAAGTCATCGCCTGCGGCGATGCGGCGGCGCTTGCCGCGCTCGAGCGATGGTTGCAGCGCGGACCTGCGCTGGCGCAGGTTACGGCGGTCAACCGCGAAGCCGCTGACGAACCGGTGCCGGCAGGTTTCCGCGTCGGCTGAGACGCCCGCCGGCGGATGTTTCCGCGCCGGGGTTTCTGCTAGCCTCACGCAAACACAGGGGCGATCACATGCTCGAATACGTTGCGACGTTGCCGGATTTTCTCGCCTATCTGGCGTTGAGCATCGTTCTGCTGGTCGCCTTCGTCACCGCGTACGTTCTGGTAACGCCACAACACGAACTGCCGCTGATCCGCAAGGGCAACGTCAGCGCCAGCATCGTCTTCGGCGGCACGCTGCTCGGCTTTGCCCTGCCGCTGGCGAGCGCCGTAGCGCACAGTGTGAGCCTGGTCGACCTGCTGCTGTGGGGCGCGATCGCCGGGATGGTGCAGGGCATCGCTTCGCTGCTGTTGCGCATGGTCATCCGCGATCTGCGCGCGCATATCGAGGGCGATCGCGTGTCGGTCGCCATAACGATGGCGAGCCTGAAGCTGGCGATGGGCCTGCTCAACGCCGCCGCGATCGTCTACTGAGCATCGCATGCGTCCGGGCTCGCGCAAATCATCCACGGTTCGCCTCGTGCTGATGGGCGCCGCGGTTGGCGGCAGCGGCCTGCTCGCCGGCTGCGGCACGGACGTGCAGCGCAATCGCTACAACTCGCGCGAAGACTGCGTGGCCGACTACTCGCAGGCTCAATGCGGTCCCGATTTTCCGCTCGGCGCCGCCGCGGCGGTCGGTGCGGCGACGTACTACTACGGCCCGTGGTATCGCAGCGATGCAACCGCGCGCCAGCGCGACCCGAACGATCCCGGCGCCGGCCGCTACTTCAGCGGCGGTGGCGCGGCGACACCCGGCACACGTCCACCGGCGACTGTGGAGGCTGGCTCGCGCGGCGGCTTCGGCTCGACCGGCCGCGTCAGCGCGCGCGGCGGCTGATGCGCCGCGAGCCCTGCGCCGAACGCGACGCCTGGCGCGAGCGCGTCGAGGAACTCGGTTTCGATTTCCACACGATCGACGGTGAGCCGTACTGGCGCGAGGACGTCTGCTACCGGTTTCGCGCCGACGAGATCGACACGCTCGAAGAAGCAACCGGCGAGCTGCATTCGCTGTGTCTCGACGCGGTCGATCGCATCGTGCGTGCCGGACGCTATGCCGAACTCGGCCTGGACGACACCGCCGCACGCCTGGTCGAACGCAGCTGGCGCGCCAGCGAACCGGCGCTGTATGGGCGCATGGATCTGAGCTGGGACGGATCCGGACCACCGAAGCTGCTCGAATACAACGCCGACACCCCGACCTCGCTGTTCGAAGCATCGGTCGTGCAATGGCATTGGCAGCAGGACGCGCAGCCGGGCGCGGACCAGTTCAATTCGATCCATGAAAAGCTGGTCGCGCGCTGGCAGCAGTTTGCCAAGGGACAAAAAATCCATTTTTCCGCATGCCACGAGCAGCCGGAGGATCGCGCGACCTGCGAGTACCTGCGCGACACCGCGTTGCAGGCCGGGCTCGAAACCGTCGCGCTCGACATCGCGGATATCGGCTGGTCCGGGGCCGACTTCGTCGACCTCGACAATGCGGTGATCTCGCGGCTGTTCAAGCTCTATCCGTGGGAATGGCTGCTCGCCGAACCGTTCGGCGCGCAGATTCCGAAAGTCGACGTGCGCTGGATCGAGCCGGCGTGGAAGATGCTGCTCTCGAACAAGTCGGTCCTGCCGCTGCTGTGGGAATTTTTCCCCGGCCACCCGAACCTGCTGCCCGCCGCACACACGCGCGCCGCACTGGCCGGCACCCTGGTGCGCAAGCCGCGCTTCGGCCGCGAAGGCGAGGGTGTCATCGTGCTCGAAGCGGGCGCTGCCGAACCCGCCGCCACAGAACCTGTCGTCTACCAGCAGTTCAGCGAGCTGCCGCGCTTCGGCGACCGCCACGCGCTGATCGGCTCATGGCTGATCGGTCATGACGCAGCCGGCATCGGCATGCGCGAGGACGGCGACCGCATCACGCGCAATACGAGTTGCTTCGTTCCGCATTGTTTCGACGGCTGAGTGTCGAATACTACGGCTCATCGACCGGCAAGTGGCAGCGCCGGATGAATGCATGCCCTGATGGCTCCGTTCTCAATAAGTTTGCTTCACCCACAGCGTAGCGTTCGGCAACTTCTCGACACCGGCCCTTTGCTTGAGCCTCGGCAGTTTCAGCGGCTTGACCGCGAGCTTGCGCTCCGGCAGGTGATCGAGCATGTGCCGGATCAGGTTGAGGCGGCCGCGGCGCTGGTCGTTGAAATCGACCACGTGCCAGGGAGCGTATGCCGTGTTTGTGTGCTTGAACATGACGTCGCGCGCCTTGCCGTAGTCGCGATATTTGTCGCGCGCGGCAAGGTCGATCGGCGAGATCTTCCAGCGCTTCAGTGGGTCAGTCGCGCGCTCGGCGAAACGTGCCTCCTGCTCGGCCTGGTCGACGGCGAGCCAGTACTTGAAAAGCAGGATGCCGTCATTGACCATGCCGCGCTCGAAAATCGGACACTCGGTGAGAAAGCGCTCGTACTCCGCTTCGCTGCAGAAGCCCATGACGTGTTCGACGCCGGCACGGTTGTACCAGCTGCGGTCGAACAGGACGATCTCGCCGGCCGAGGGCAGATGTTCGATGTAGCGCTGGTAGTACCACTGCGTTCGCTCGCGTTCGTCCGGTTTGCTCAAGGCAACGATGCGATAGCGGCGGGTATCAAGATACTCACTGATGGCCTTGATCACGCCACCCTTGCCGGCCGCGTCGCGGCCTTCGAACAGCACGACGACGCGCTTGCCGCTGTGGATCAGCCAGCGCTGGAACTCGACCAGCTCGATGGCAAGGCCCTCGAGGATCTCTTCGTATTTTTTCCGTTTCATCATTTTTCCTTGAGCCGCGAACGCAACCCGGCGAGGTTGCACGGCTTCGTGCGTGCGTCGAGTTGCTCGCGGATCAGCTTCTCCCAGGCGGTGCGGCACGCCGAAGTCGAGCCGGGCAGACAGAAGACGAACTTGTCATTGGCGAGGCCCGCGAACGCGCGCGATTGCAGCGTCGAGGTGCCGATCTCCGCGTAGCTCAGGACACGAAACATCTCGCCGAAACCGGGCATGTCCTTGTCCAGCAGGGGACTGATTGCTTCCGGCGTCGAGTCGCGGCCGGTGAATCCGGTGCCGCCGTTGATCAGGATGCCGTGCACGCCGGGTTCGGCGATCCAGGCCGAGACGACGGCGCGCAAAAGATAACGGTCGTCGATGACGATCGCGCGTTCATGCAGGTGATGCCCCGCTTCGGTCAGCGCCTGCTGCAGATAATCGCCCGAGGTATCGTTCGCACGCGTGCGCGTGTCGGACACGGTCAGCAGGCACAGATTGAGCGCGCTGAATTCGCTTGCTGCGGTCATGGTCCGGCATCCTTGGCTGGATCGATGTCGGCCGCATCGTAGCCCGCTTCATGACGCTTGAACATTGCCGTCAACAAGGCGGCAAAGTCGCGCGCGTAGCTGGCCATGTCGAACAGTACTCCGTTGCGCCTGGCTGCTTGCGTGCGTGCGTGCAGTTCCTGAAGCCTGCCGCGATCCTGCGCCAGCGCCACGGCGAGGTCGACGTAGGCCTGGTCCGAATCGGCGTTCATTTCGTCAAGACCCAGATGATGGTTGAGGCTGGCGGCTACACGCGATGCGAACGTCGCTCCCGGCTGCGTGAGCACCGGGCAGCCGACCCAGAGCGAGTCGCTCGCGGTCGTGTGCGCGCTATACGGGTTCGTGTCGAGAAAAAGGTCGGCGTGCCGATAGCGCGACAGGTGTTCGGTGTGGCGCACGCGCGGCGCGAAAACCAGACGCTCGGGCTTCACGCCCGCAGCCGTCGCGGCGCGACGCAGGCGCTCGTCTGCGCCGCTGCCGGCAGGCCCGGTCAACAGCCACAGCACGCTGTCCGGGACCGCCCTGAGAATTTTCATCCAACGCGCAAAGCTGCGCAGCGTGAACTTCCAGCTGTTGTTGAAGCTGGCGAACACGAAGACGTCATCCGGCAGTTGGAAATGGCTGCGCGGCGGCGTCGGCGGGACAAAGCGCGTCGTGTCGGTTGGCTGATAGCAGCGCGGCAGCCACGCGATGCTTTCCTGATAGTGCATGCGCTGTTCGGCCGGAACCAGCTGGCGGTCGGCGATCAGGTATTCGTACCAAGGCGCGCCGAGCGAGCCGGGATAGGCGAGCCAGTTGACCTGCAGCGGCGCCGCACGCAGCGCGAACAACTCCGGCCGCGAGTTTTCGCAGTAGCCGTCCAGGTCGATGACGATGTCCAGGCGCGCGTCGCGCAACGATCGCAGCATGGCCTGCAGCGGCGTCGCGGAGATGTCGTGGAATTCGTGAAACGCATGACTCAGGCGAGCGCGCAGCAGGCCGTGATCATCGACGCTCGTGGCGAAGCCGACGGTGCGCAGGGTCGATCGCCGCAGGCGTTCGATCAGCTCGACGATCAATAGGGCGGTCGGATGTTCGCCGAGTCCGGACGAGACGAAGCCGACGCGGACTGGCCCTTCCGCGCGCTTGCTTGAGGCAAACGCCAGCCGCTGCTGCAACGGCGCGACCTGGATCGCCTTGATCGCGGCGAAGCGACGTGCGCATGCCAGTTGCTGCGCCGGCGTCGATTCCTCGACGAGAAACGAGAACGGCGTGATGGCGTCCGCTCCGGCGTTCACCCCCTCGAGCAGGCGCTGTGAAAGCGGCGCAAGTTCATGCCAGTCGCAGATGCGCCGCTTGAGGTACACCAGCTGCGACAGGGCTGGCCAGAAATCCGGCTTGATCTCGAGTGCGCGCTGATAAGCGCCCGAGGCCTGCTCGTATTCGCTGTTCTCGTCGAGCGTCAAGGCGAGCTGATACAGGTAGCGTGGGTCGTGCGGCGCATAGCGTGCGGCTTCGCGGTACGCCGATTCGGCCTGCACCGGGCTGCCGGCTTCGGCAAGGATGTTGCCGAGCACGAAGTGCGTGTCGGCCCACTGCGGAGCGAGCTGGATCGCGCGGCGCGCGCTGGCTTCGGCACGCTCCAGCTTGCGCAGCGTGAGCAGCGCGCCGGCCTGATTCAGCCAGGCGCGCGCGTAGTCGGGACGTTGCGCGATCGAGCGCGCGAAGCAATCGGCTGCAGCGTGATAGTCGCCACGCGCATCGAGCAGGCTGCCGAGATTGTTCAGCGCGGCTGCATGGCCGGGTTCGAGCGCGAGCGCACGCCGCAAGGCGCGCTCCGCGTCATCGAGCTCGGCGCGGGCGGTGTGCAGGCTGGCAAGATTGCACAGCACTTCGACCGAATGCGGAGCCAGTTCCAGTGCAGTGGCGAATGCATTCTGCGCTGCGGCGTGGTCGCTCTGCTGCAAGGCGCAGATGCCGAGCAAGCGCCACAGCTCGGCTTGTTGCGGGTAGCGCTCGAGCAATTCCAGCGCGCGCGACCTCGCGCGGCCGGGCTGGCCGTGCGAGATCAGTTCGGCGAGTTCCGCAACACCCGCTGCGAGGGCAGGATCGAATTCCACGATGCTCCGCGACATTCCTCCACATTCGCGGTGCATCGTGCCACAGCGTGGGTGTCCGGCCTAGATTGAAGTTCGCCTCGGCAACGCTGGCCCGTTGTCTCGTCGTGATGTGTCAGCTCACGGCAAGGTTCAGCCGGTTGACGAGGCAATACGCGTCAAGCGCCAGAGATTTACGCCGTAAGAGCCTGCATCTGGTCGGCTTGGTATTCCTGCTGCAAAGGGCCGATGAGGGCATCCAGATCGCCGTCGATGATGTCCGGCAGCTTGTACAGGGTCAGGTTGATGCGGTGGTCGGTCAACCGGCCCTGCGGGAAGTTGTAAGTGCGGATGCGCTGGCTGCGATCGCCCGAGCCGACCTGCAGCCGGCGCGATTCGGCCTGCGCCGCGGTCTGTTTCGCGCGCTGTTCGTCGAGCAGGCGCGCGCGCAGTAGCGACATCGCGCGCGAGCGATTTTTGTGTTGGCTGCGCTCGTCCTGGCACTCGACGACGATGCCGGTCGGCAGGTGCGTGATGCGGATCGCGGAGTCGGTCTTATTGACATGCTGGCCACCGGCGCCGGAGGCGCGGAACGTGTCGACCTTGAGGTCGGCCGGATTCAGTTCGACGTCCTCGATCTCGTCCATCTCCGGCAGGATGGCGACCGTTGCGGCGGAGGTGTGAATTCGGCCCTGCGCCTCGGTCGCGGGAACCCGCTGCACGCGATGCGTTCCGGACTCGAACTTCAACTTCGCGAACACGCCCTCGCCTTCGACGCGCGCGATGATTTCCTTGAAGCCGCCGTGCTCGCCGTGATTGGCCGACATGATCTCGACGCGCCAACCCTGGCGTTCCGCATAGCGGCTGTACATGCGAAACAGATCACCGGCGAAGATCGCCGCCTCGTCGCCGCCGGTACCCGCGCGGATTTCGAGGTAGATGTTGGCGTCGTCGCGCGCGTCCCTCGGCAGCAGTAGCACGCCGAGTTCGCGGTCGAGCCGCTCGCGCTGCGCTTGCAGTTGGGCGATCTCGCCCTCCGCAAGCTCGCGCATGTCCGGCTCGTCGAGCATGGCCTGCGCCGCGGACAATGCGCTGCCGGCATCGTCGTAGGCCTTCAACGACTCGGTGATCGGTGTAAGTTGCGCGTACTCGCGACTGAGGTCGCGGAAACGGCCGGGATCGTCGAGTGCGTCGGGCTGGGCCAGCAGAAGCGCGACTTCCTGATGGCGTTCGGCAAGCACGTCGAGCTTGCGCCGTAGCGAAGGCATCATGCGTCTTTGTCCACAATTCCCTTTGTATCAGGGCGCTTCGCATCGGGGCCGGATGTATCGGAGCCGGCATCGAACAGCTGCTCGGCGACGCGCAGGAGTTCGACATCGCCGCGTTGGGCAGCCGAACGCAGGTTCGCGCTCGGTGCGTGCAGGAGCTTGTTGGTGAGCGTGTGGGCGAGGAAGTCGAGCACCTCGTCGGGCGCCCGGCCGGCGGCGAGCAGCTGCCGCGCCTTGGCGAGAACCGCGTCGCGCTGCGCCTCGGCATCGTGGCGCAGCGCCGGCAGCGGATTGCGCAGTTCGAGCGCGCGGCGCCACGCGACATAGTGGCCGACCTGCATGTCGATGATCGCCTCGGCCTCGCGCGCCGCTGCCTGCCGCGAACGCAGATTGTCGTCGATCACCTGCTTCAGGTCGTCGATCGTGTACAGGAAGACGTCGTCCAGTTCGCCGACGTCGGCCGCGATGTCGCGCGGCACGGCGATGTCGACCAGGAACATCGGCCGGTGGCGACGCGCTTGCAGTGCGCCTTCGACCATCGCCCGCGTGACGACCGGTTCGCGGCTCGCGGTCGAGGCGATGACGACGTCGGCTTCGGCAAGATGCTGCGTCAGGTCGCTCAGGCCGATCGCATAGGCGCCGAAGCGTTGCGCCAGCGCCTGTGCGTTCTCGAGCGACCGGTTGGCGACGATCAGCCGGCTGACCCGGGATTCGGCAAGATGGCGCGCGGCAAGTTCGATCGTCTCGCCGGCGCCGATAAGCAGCACGCAGGCGTTGGCCAGATCGGTGAACAGCTTCTCGGCGAGGCGCACTGCCGTATAGGCAACCGAAACCGGGCTGGCGCCGATGCGCGTATCGGTGCGCACGCGCTTGGCCACGGCAAAGGTCTGTTGCAGGAGGCGTTCCATCGGCGCGCGCAGGCTGCCGGCGGTACGTGCCGCCTGATATGCATCCTTGACCTGGCCGAGAATCTGCGGCTCGCCGAGCACCATCGAATCGAGCCCGGTAGCGACGCGGAAGAGGTGGCGAACCGCGTCATCCTCGTGGTGTCTGTACAGGAACTCATCGACCCGGCGCTCGGTCAGACGATGTTGTGCCGACAGCCAGCGTTGCGGAACCGCTTCGGCGCCCGCATCGACGTCGACGTAGAGTTCGGTGCGGTTGCAGGTCGATAGTATCAAGGCCTCGTTCACACCCGGTTGCCGCGCCAGATCCGACAATGCGTCAGGTGTCGCCTCGGGAGCGAACGCAACCTTCTCGCGCAGTTCGAGAGGTGCGGTCAGGTGGTTGAGTCCGAGGGCGATAAGGGCCATGCGTGCAACAATGGGCTAAGCTAGAAGAGGTGAAAGGAAAGCGGCCGGGCCCGGTTCAGTCAGACGGAAGCGCGCCGGAGGCGCTCGGAATGCTCACGTACTTGGACGTACACTTGAGTCCCCGCGCTCCTGGCCAGGCGAAACCCGTATTCGCCGGCTCCGTAGCTGCGGGCAGCTTCGAACTGGCGCCGGCTTTGTGGCGCAACGGATGGTCGCACCTTGTTGCGATTGTGCGGTCCGACTGGCTCGATATCAAGCAAGCCTGATGCAAACCAACAACTCCCGCGCAGGCGGTGAAGGATCAAACAGGACAATGATGCAGTTCCGGCTCCCGGTCAGTTGGCGCGATGCGACACTCGCCGTCGCCGTCGTGACCCTGTGTGCCTGTGCGAGTCTGCCGTCGGGGAAGAGCAGCCGGTCGAATGGTCCCGAGCAGCCACTGGCGCGCATCAAGCTTGCGCCGACGCCGCCGGAACACGATGTGCTGCAGAGTCTGCTCGCCGGTCAGTTCGCGTTGGCGGCAGGCGATCTGCCGACCGCAGCGCGCGAATTTTCCCAGGCTGCCCGGCTCGATAACGATCCGGCGCTCGCCGCCCAGGCCACCCGCGTCGCGCTGGTCGCCAAGCAATGGGACTTGGCGCGCGAGGACTTGGTCCGCTGGCAGGCGTTGCGTGGCGAGGATCCCGACATTTGGCAATCGCGCGCGATGTTGGCACTGCATGATGGCAAGAGCGACGCGGCCTATGCCGACCTGAGCCGCTTGGCGAAGGAGCCCAACGGCAAAGGCTGGGGAGCGCTCGCGCAGGTCCTCATCGGCGCCGAAGATCACGACGCCGCCGGCGCGTTGCTCGAGCGCCTGGTGAAGCCGGAACTGCTGGGGGACAAGGTTCAGACCTGGATCGCAATCAGCCAGCTGGCCTCACGGCTCGAACGTCCGGCTCTGGCGCAGTCCCTTGCCACCCAGGCCGTGGCGCGGTTCAAGAATGCCGAAGCCTACGCCTGGGCAGCGCAACTCAAGCTCAAGAGCGGCGACAAGGCAGGCGCGCGCACCCTGTTCGCCGATGCGCTGAAGCACAACCCGAAGGACGCCCATTTGCGTATCGCCTTTGCGGCGTTGCTCGGCGAACTGGGCGACAACGTCGAGGCGGCGCGCACGCTGGCAGTCGGATTACAGGACGACTACACGCTGGCCGCGCGCGCGGCGTACCTGGCGCGCGCCGACGACAAGCCGATGATCGAGGCGCTGTACCGCGAAGCGAAGGCCCTGCCGGAACCCAGGTCGCCTGACCGGCTCAACCTGCTCGGCCAACTCGCCGAATTGCTCGAGCGCAAACCCGAAGCGCTGAACTGGTATGCCAAGGTACCGGCCGACTCCGAGCACGCATTCGGTGCGCAGCTGCGCACGACGGTGTTGCTCGACGAGACCGGCAAGTCGGCCGAAGCGATGAGCATGGTGCACGACCTGCAGGCGCGCTCCGCGGACGACAGCAAGCAGCTTGGCGAGACCTATCTGCTCGAAGCCGAAATGCTGAACCACCATCAGCGTGGCGAGGAGGCCGTGGCCGTCTACGATCGCGGCCTGCAGACGCTGCCGGATGACACGCGACTGCTCTATGCGCGCGCGCTGCTCAACGACGACCTCGACCACGTCGATGCGGCCGTCCGCGATCTGCGCCGCGTGCTCGAGCTCAAGCCCGACGACGCGAATGCGATGAACGCCCTCGGCTACACGCTGGCCGACCGCACTGACCGACAGGCCGAGGCACTCGACTTGATCAAGAAAGCGCTGACGCTCAAGCCGGACGAACCGGCGATCATGGACAGCCTCGGCTGGGTGCAGTACCGACTCGGCCATATCGATGCCGCACTGACGCAGCTGCGCACGGCGTACGAAAAGCAGCCCGACGCCGAGATCGCCGCGCACCTTGGCGAAGTGCTCTGGGCTTCGGGGCAGAGAGACGAAGCGCTCAGGGTCTGGGACCAGGGCCGCAAGAAGGACGGCAAGAACAAGGTATTGCTCGAGACGATCCAGCGGCTGACTTCATGAGCGGGCTTGTGTTGCGCGCCGGCGTCGTTCTCGCGCTGCTTGTCGTCGCTGCGTGCGCGCCCGTTCGCACGCGCGATACGCCGGCCGCGCTGGCCGATCAGGCGGCGCGCGAAGCGCAGCTTGCGCCGCGCACGCATTGGGCGCTGAGTGCGCACATCTTCGTCAGCGACGGCGCGGACAACAACGGCAGCGGCGATCTCGAGTGGCGGCAGGCCGGTCCGCATTACGACTTCACCTTGCGTGCGCCGACCGGCAAGACCTGGAAGCTCAGCGGCGATGCGCAGCAGGCCGTGCTCGAGGGCGTCGATGCGCAGCCGATCCGCGGCAGCGATCCTGAGCGCCTGCTGCACGAACGCCTCGGCTGGGACGTTCCGGTCGCCGGTCTGTCGGCCTGGGTGCGCGGCATGCGCAGGCCCGAGCAACAGGCGGCGCTCGAGTTCGACGAAAGAAATCTGCCGGCCACGCTCGATCAAGATGGCTGGAAGATCGCCTATCGCGACTGGTTTACCGACCGGGTTCCGCCGTTGCCGCGCAAGGTGTTCGCTGCGCGCGGCGATGCGCGCGTCAAGATGTCGATCGATCGCTGGTCGTTCGATGAGTGAAGCAACCGGGGCATGGACGCAGTGGCCGGCGCCGGCCAAGCTGAATTTGTTTCTGCATATCATCGGCCGTCGTAAGGATGGCTATCACCTGCTGCAGACGGTGTTCCAACTTCTCGCGTGGGGTGACGAGGTTCGCCTGCGCAGACGCCCGGATGGACAGGTCTTGCCCGGCGCGTCGGGCTTTCAGGCGCCGTTTGAAGAGGACCTGTGCCTGCGCGCCGCCACTGCGCTCAAACAACACATCGGCTCGCCACTCGGCGCCGACATAGAATTGGTCAAGCGCATCCCCGTAGGCGGTGGACTTGGCGGCGGAAGCTCGGACGCGGCGACCGTGCTCGTCGCGCTGAACGAACTGTGGGGCGCGGGGCTTGGCGTCGATGAACTGGCCGGAATCGGCGCCACCCTCGGCGCCGACGTCCCGGTATTCGTACGCGGCCAGAGCGCATGGGCCGAGGGGATCGGCGACCTGCTGACGCCGATAACCACGCAGGAGCATGACTATGTCATCGTCGACCCGGGCGTCCATGTGGCCACCATCGAGCTGTTCCAAGCCCCTGAATTGACACGCAACTCGCCGCCGACGACAATATCAGGCTATCTTTCTGGTGCCGTCGTCGAGGCGACCAACGCATTCGAACCGGTCGCGCGCGCGCGCTACCCGCAGGTCGCGGCGGCGTTCGACTGGCTTGGGCAATTCGGCAGGGCGCGTCTGACGGGCAGTGGCGGCTGCGTTTTCGTCGAAGTCGGATCGACGCAGCTCGCAGAAGAGATCGTGCGCCGGTGTCCGGCAGCATTTACTGCGCATCGCGCGCAAGGCGTGACGAAGTCGCCACTGCTGGATGCAGTCGAGCGATATCGTTCCAGCCGAAGCGCGCGCTGGGCCTGAGGGCGGAACGGCAAGGACACGCCGCAGCGGAAATGAACGTTGGGACGTCGCCAAGTTGGTAAGGCACGGGATTTTGATTCCCGCATTCGCAGGTTCGAGTCCTGCCGTCCCAGCCAGCTTCACATGGTACGGCGAATGGAGCGGAAGTGATGTCGCGGTCGGTCGGACCGTATTGCTTCCACATCCCTGAACCGATGCTGCGCATCGGTTCGCTCCCTCGACTCGAGGGGGCTGGGAAGAGCGGCTGGCGCTCGACCCGAGGGCGGTAGGGACATGCAATTGGTTTTGCTGGTGACGGGAGCGCGGCGTGAACACTGCGAACACAGCGGGCTTCGGCGGCGGCGCTTACGCGCGCGAACGCGATGAACGCAACGGCTTGCTCGTGTTCAGCGGCAATTCGAATCGTCCGCTGGCGACCGAAGTCTGCCGCGTACTGAACGTGCCGCTCGGCAAGGCGCTCGCCAGCCGCTTTTCCGACGGCGAAGTGCAGGTGGAGATAGAGGAGAACGTGCGGCGGCAGGAAGTGTTCGTGGTCCAGTCCACTTCGGCGCCGACGGCGGACAATTTCATCGAACTGCTGGTGATGGTCGATGCGCTCAAGCGCGCGTCCGCTGCCAGCGTGACCACCGTGATTCCGTATTTCGGCTACGCGCGCCAGGACCGCCGCCTGCGTTCGGCACGCGTGCCGATCACGGCGAAGGTGGCGGCGACGATGATCGGAGCGGTCGGTACCGATCGCGTGTTGACGGTGGATCTGCACTCCGACCAGATCCAGGGATTTTTTGATATACCTTTAGACAATGTATACTCATCGCCGGTGCTGCTCGCGGATATCTGGCGGCATCACGGCGATTCGGACCTGATCGTGGTGAGTCCGGACGTCGGCGGCGTGGCGCGCGCACGCGCGATCGCCAAGCGCCTCGACGATGCGGACCTGGCGATCATCGACAAGCGCCGGCCGCGTCCGAACGAGGCGACGGTGATGAACATCATCGGCGAAGTCGAGAACAAGGTGTGCGTGCTCATCGACGACATCGTCGATACCGCGGGCACCCTGTGCGCGGCGGCGGCGGCGCTGAAGAAAAACGGTGCAGCGAAGGTGGTGGCTTACTGCACGCATCCGGTGCTGTCGGGGCCGGCGATCCAGAACCTGACCGGATCGCAGCTCGACGAACTGGTGGTGACGGATACGATCGCACTGACGGATGCGGCGCGCGCATGCGCGAAGATCCGCCAGTTGAGCGTCGCGCAACTGCTGGCCGAGACGATTCGCCGGGTGGCGTTCGGCGAGTCGGTGAGTAGTTTGTACGTGGATTGACAGCCGGAAATAGGGAATGGGGGGTCGGGAATTGTTTTTCCGACTCCTCATTCCCGATTCCCGATTCCCGGGAACGACAGTCGGCCTGGTCGCGGACCGACTGAACCGACGCGAATGCGTCGCAACCTTTACTGAGGCAACAACAATGGCAACCATTCATGAAATTCCGGCCGAAAGCCGCACTGACGAAGGCAAAGGTGCGAGCCGCCGCCTGCGTCAGACCGGCAAGGTGCCGGGCATCGTCTACGGCGGCAGCGATGCTCCCGCCAACATCCAGCTCGATCACAACACCGTGTTTCTGGCTTCGCACAACGAGTGGTTCTATTCGGCCATTCTCGACCTCAAGCTCGACGGCAAGGCGCAAAAGGTCCTCTTGCGTGACATGCAGCGGCATCCGTTCAAGCCGCAGCTGCTGCACCTGGATTTCCAGCGTGTCGACGAGAACAAGGCGATCCGCATCCGCGTGCCGCTGCACTTCCTCAACCAGGAGAAGTCGCCGGCCGGCAAGATGGCGGGCGTGCTCATCTCGCACGCGTTGACCGATATCGAAATCTCGTGCCTGCCGAAGGACCTGCCGGAGTTCATCTCCGTCGACCTCGGCGAATTGAGCGTCGGCGACATCGTCCATATCTCCGATCTCAAGCTGCCGAGCGGCGTGGAGATTCCGGAACTGCGTCTGGGCAAGGAACACGATGCAGCCGTCGTCACCGCACAGGAGCTCAAGGCGGAAGTCGAAGTTGCTCCGGTCGTCGAGGGCGATGCCGCAGCAGCAGCTGCCGGTGCCGCTGCTCCGGCCGCTGGCGCGGCAGCACCTGCAGCCGCACCCGCGGCGCCAGCCAAAAAGGACGAGAAGAAGTAAGGCAACATCAAACGCGCCGCCGTTGTGCAAACGCAACGATCACCCGGTCCGCCAAACGGCGGGCTGGGTGAGCGTGGTCCGCCATGACAGCATTACGTCTCCTCGTCGGCTTGGGCAATCCCGGGACCGAGTACCTGCGAACCCGGCACAATGCCGGGTTCTGGTTTCTTGACGCCCTGGGTTTGCGCGAGCGGGCGCGCTTCGGCAATGACGGCAAGGTGCATGGAGAGACCGCGAAGATCGTGCTGGATGGTCAGCCCCTCTGGCTGCTGAAACCTTCGACGTTCGTCAACAAGAGCGGCATCGCCGTGGCATCGGCGTTGCGTTACTGGAAGATCGAGCCGGAAGAAATGCTCGTTGCTCACGACGAGCTGGACTTGCCGCCCGGCGCGGCGCGACTGAAGTTCGATGGCGGGCACGGCGGGCAGAACGGCCTGCGCGACATCTTCGCGCACCTGGGTCATGGGGCTTTTCATCGCCTGCGCCTCGGCATCGGTCATCCCGGCGACAAGGATCGCGTGACGTCCTGGGTGCTTGGCAGGCCCGGTGCCACCGATGAGAAAGCGATCATCGACGCCGTCACGGACTCGCTCGACGTGCTGCCGCTGGCGGTTCGCGGGGAGTTCAACGAGGCGATGAAGCGCCTGCACACGAGCAGAGAATCGGGAATCGAGAATCGGGAATCGTAAAGGCGGGAATCGGGAATTGGAAAGGGCTCGTCGCTATTGCATTTCCGATTCCCGCTGCTCGATTCCCAATTCCCGGACTTTCTTTCCGATTCCCAATTCCCAATTCCCTATTCCCGGATTTCATCATGGGCATCAAATGCGGCATCGTCGGCCTGCCCAACGTCGGCAAGTCGACACTGTTCAACGCGCTGACCAAGGCGGGCATCGCCGCGGCGAATTTTCCATTCTGCACGATCGATCCAAACGTCGGTGTCGTGCCGGTGCCGGATCCGCGCCTGCAGGAGCTTGCGAACATCGCCAAGCCGCTGAAGATCATTCCGACGTCGATGGAATTCGTCGACATCGCCGGGCTGGTTGCGGGCGCGTCGAAGGGCGAAGGGCTCGGCAACAAATTCCTTGCCCACATCCGCGAAGTCGATGCGATCGCGCACGTCGTCCGCTGCTTCGAGCATCCCGACATCGTGCACGTCACCGGCAAGATCGACCCGATTTCCGACATCGAGACCATTGACACGGAGCTTGCCCTGGCCGACCTCGAAACGGTCGACAAGGCACTCAACCGCGTCGAGCGTGCGGCCAAGGCCAACGACAAGGAAGCATTGGCCAAGCGGCCGGTGCTGCAGCGCCTGGCGTCCGCGCTGAACGAAGGCAAGTCGGCGCGCGCCGCGGGCTTGAGCGCCGAGGAGCAGGCGCTCGTGCGCGACCTGTTTCTGCTCACGCTCAAACCGCTGATGTACATCGCCAATGTCCGCGAAGACGGCTTCAGCAACAATCCGCATCTGGACAAGGTACGCGCGCGCGCAGCGGCCGAGGGTGCCGAAGTCGTGCCGATCTGCGCGGCGATCGAAGAAGAACTGTCGCAGCTCGACGATGCCGACAAGCTCGCATTTCTCGCCGACATGGGTCTGCAAGAGCCGGGTCTGAACCGCGTGATCCGCGCGGGCTACAAACTGCTGGGCCTGCAGACCTACTTCACCGCCGGCGAGAAGGAAGTGCGGGCGTGGACGGTCAAGAAAGGCTCGACCGCACCGCAGGCCGCCGGCGTCATCCATACCGATTTCGAGCGCGGCTTCATCCGCGCCGAAACCATCGCGTACGACGACTACATCAAGTACCGCGGCGAATCAGGTTCGCGCGACGCAGGTCGCCTGCGCCTCGAAGGCAAGGACTATCTGGTCAAGGAAGGCGACGTACTGCACTTCCGCTTCAACGTCTGACGAATCGCGCGGAAAAGCGCGCGACGCGGCCCATGTTCAATCGTCCCTCTCGCCCTCGATCACCTGCCGCTGCATGTCGTCGAGGTAGGCGTCGAGTTCGGCGACGCTCGCAAAGACCTCGTGCACCGGAACGGCTTTGACGATTTCGAACACCTTGCGCACCTGCGGCTGTGCGTGCAGAAGCAGTGAATGTCCGCCTTTCGCCCGCATCGCCTTGCGCGCGCGAAACAGCGAGCGCAGACCGGCGCTGCTGATGTACTCGAGCGCGGCGAGATCGATTACCAGCGTTCCTCCCGACGGCATCCGCGCGAGCACGCCGTCGAGCGCGTGATCGAAATCGACATGGCTCATTGCGTCGAGCTTGCCGGCCGGGGCAACGACGACGCGTGCCGATACCGTGTCCTCAATTCGAACTTCCAGGCTCATGAGTCAAATTCTCCCTTTGCAGGATGGGTGGTGCGGGTCGCGTACCCTGCAGGCACGCGTCACGAATCGATATCGCCCTCGACGACCTTGCGTTGAATTTCAGCGAGATGGGCGTCGAGTTCCTCGACATTGCGAAACACCTCGTTCACTGGCACTGCCTTGACGATATCCAGCACCGCGCGCACCTGCGGCTGTGCTTGCATGATCAGGGAATTGCCGCCGTTCGCTTTCATCGTCTTGCGTGCGCGGAACAGCGAACGCAGGCCGGCGCTGCTGATGTACTCCAAGTCAGCCAGATCGAACACCAGCGTCCCGCCGTGCGGTACTTGCGCGAGCACCAGGTTGAGTGCGCTGTCGAACTCCTGGCTGCTCGTGGCGTCGAGCTTCCCGGCTGGGCGTACGGTAATGCGCGCCGCAATGGCGGGTTCAATCCGGACTTGCAGGCTCATGAGGTTGTTCTCCCGTTTGCAGGACCGATTTTGCGACGAAGCGCAGGTCGACGCGATTGCAGTCGCCCTCGCGACGGTACTGATATTCGCTGGCGAGTTGGGTGACGAGGAAGACGCCGAGCCCTCCGGCCTCTCGATCATCGCGATCGACATCGAGGTCCGGCGGCGGCCGTGCGAACGGATCGTGAGCGATGCCATTGTCCGTGAACTCGACATGCAGCGCACCGGCAGCGAGGGTCAGCAGCGTCTGCAGATGCGCACCTTCGCCGCCCTGAGGAAATCCGTAATCCACAGCATTCACCAGCAGTTCCTCGAGCGCGACGCGCACGTCACCACGCAACTCGGCATTGATCGTGTGTCCCGCAAGCCATTCTTCGACGCGGTCGAGCATCGCCGCGACCTGCGCCAATTGTGCGCCAATTTCGAGCGTCAGGCTGCGCTCGGCCGCCGCCGCACCGTGCCAGCGCAGTACGAGCAGGGTCAAGTCGTCCGACTGCGCTGCATCACGTGTGAATTTCGCCACGTCGGCGACGACTGCCGCGACGGTTTCAGCCGGATCGCTGTCGCAGCGCGCCACCACGTCGAGCAGTCGTTGTTCGCCGTAGAGGGCACCGTCGGGATCGAGCGCCTCGGTCACGCCGTCGGTGTACAGCACGACTGATTCACCCGGCGCCAGTTGCGCCTCCGACCCGACAAACATCGTGTCCGGATAGAGCCCGAGAGGCGCGCTGGTTTCGACCTCTATCTCTGTCGCATGACCACCGGCGACCCGGATCGGGGCATCATGGCCGGCGCTGGCGAGCGAGAGCCGGCCGGTGGCCAGATCGAGTATGCCGCAGAGCAGCGTCACGAACATGCAGTCGTCGTTGCGCATGCAGAGGTCTGTATTGAGTTGCTGCAGCAGGTTTTGCGGCTCCTCGGCCGCGGCCGAGCGCAAATTTGCCTTCGTGATCGTGCGCGCCATGAACAGCGCTGCCGGTATGCCCTTGTCGGAAACATCGCCGATCAGGAAGCACAGCCGGCCTTCGCTGACGTAGTACGAGTAGAGGTCGCCGCCGACGACGCGAGCTGGGCGCAAGATCGCTTGCAGTTCGAACGGATACGCTCCGAGGCCGATAAAGCGATTCTTCGGCAGCATCGACTCCTGGATGTGCTGGGCGATTTCCAGCTCGCGCTGCAGGCGTTCGCGCGCGGCTGTTGCTTCGGTCAGGTCCGCGATGTGCTGCTTGAGCTCGTCGCGCATCCTGACGAACGACAAGGTCAGTCTGCCGACCTCATCGGTCCGTCGCGGCGGGTCGAGACGGAAGCCGAGGTCGCCGCGAGCGATGTGGTCGGCATTGACAGCGAGCTGCGCCAGCGGCGCGAGCAGCCGGCGCACCGACAGAAAGACGAACAGGCCCAGCGCGGCGAGGCCGGCCGAGCCGACCGCGACAGCGATGAAGAACAGGCGCTGCGAGTCGCGGACATAGGTGCTGTACGGCACGACGATCG